>Ga0210129_1000238_pt1 | contig 14702 bp, 11 predicted proteins | sample WestPond_Cattail_2_FD_185582 | JGI IMG/M metagenome (GOLD analysis project Ga0210129, IMG submission 185582) | Wetland microbial communities from the San Francisco Bay, California, USA, that impact long-term carbon sequestration -... | ecosystem: Environmental > Aquatic > Marine > Wetlands ... | reverse complement strand
GTACCGTTTGCAACGCTACGGGCAGTACCGATTCAAACGCTACAGTGGTACCGTTTACACCGCTACGAATGGTACCGATACAGCGCTACTGTCAATGCTGATTTGCCATTGTGCTCTTGTTTCCAATGGAGCATCTTGTCATATATCTTGCGCTTGAATATTCTTTTTGCCATAATTGCTCTGATTTACATGCAAATATAACTGCATTTTAAAAAATCCCATAATGTTTTTAGCTGTTTTTGTGCAAAATCCCCAAATTTATTTCCTCGTTTTTGTGCAAAATCCCCAAATTTTGCCATGAAAATCGGAAAATATCGAAGTTGTTTAACAAAAATTGGGGGAAATATCGAAGTTTAATATGGTATTATTTGGCAGATTATCGAAGTTTAGTTATCTTCGCAATATCAAAAACGCTCAATTATGGATGCAAGAAAACTTCTAACTGTATTCTCAGATCAACGGGAAGAACTCCGTGACGACAATCTTTCTCTGATGTGTACTCGATTAGAGGAAAGGCAACTCTCGTTGAACAGCAACCTCGCTCAAGTTGTTATTGGCGTGAGGCGAAGCGGGAAATCTACTATATGCGAAAAGTTTCTCAGGCAAAACAATGTGAATTTTGCGTATGCCAATTTCGATGATGATCGTTTGAGTGATTTGAAAACAGAAGATTTTGATGCTGTTCTGGATGCTTTATATCAGATATATGGAGATTTCAAATATCTGTTTCTGGATGAAGTGCAGAATATCAAGGATTGGCAATTGTTTGTAAACAGGTTGCTTCGCCAGAAGATTCACCTATTTGTTACAAGCTCTAATTCAAAATTGCTTAGCAGCGAACTGACAACCCATTTGACCGGACGACATATAAAAGTGGAATTGTATCCTTTCTCATTCACCGAATATGGAACGATGAAGGATGTGGAACTTCATTCTCTTTCAACAAAAGCTCGGGCACTAAGGAAGAAGGCTCTTAATGAATACCTGATGGAAGGTGGATTCCCGGAACTGCTTAATGAAGAGAATAAGCGGGGTTACATAGAAACGCTTATCAACTCTATTATCAGTAATGATATTGCAAGGCGGTTTAGAGTGAGGCATGTGGAGGTGTTACGAAGAATAGCTTCTTATCTCTCCGATAATTTCTGCCAGGAATTTGTTGCTTCTGAAGTATCAAAATTGTTTGGTATATCCGATCATACGGCAGAAAACTATTATTCTTATTTGAAGGAGGCGTATCTGCTGCTTGGCGTACCGATGTTCTCCTATAAAAGCAAGGATCGCGTTCGTAATGAAAAGGTTTACGTGGTGGATGTTGCATTTGTTTCAGAAAGGGAAGGAACATTTTCAACGGAAAATATTGGATGGCGGCTTGAGAACGTAGTTTATATTGAACTTCTTCGACGTAATCGCCCTAAATATGCAGATGTCTTTTATTATAGAGATAAGCAATGGGAGGTGGATTTTATAGTGGCTAAAGATGGAAAGGTGGAACAGTTGATACAGGTATCTTATGATATAAGTTCGGCGAAAACACGGAAATGCGAAATAAACGGATTGGTAAAGGCTGCCGAAAAATTTAAATGTGAGAATCTGCTTCTTATCAATTTTGATGAAGACAGAGAGGAGGAAAAGAATGGCCATGTTATTCGATTTATTTCTGCGGCTGAATGGCTGAGTGAAATACAGACTATTCTTTTGTAATATTTTGCGTTATATCTTAATTGTATTTATCTTTGTGGATATATAAAATGTACTTATGAGGTAAATGATACCTCTATGAATAATGACGGACTTTACTAAGCAGAAATAAAAAGGCGATAGTTTATGGAATTAAAAACAAAAACAAAAATGAAGATACGAATGGATATATTGTTCGTATTGTTCTTATTTAACTTTTCGAATGCTTCGGCTCAATTGACTTATAAGGTTGAAGGCGAAGTAAATGTAAGTCATGGAGACCATTCTCCGCTTTGGTTGAACGCCAATAAACAGGGGCTGTCATCAATTGAAAAGAATAATGCTTGCATTGATGCGGGTATATTTAAACCGATGACATTAACCGACGGCAAGAAGATAACTTATGCATACGGCTTGGAAATGGCAGGTGCTCATAATTTTACTTCTGACGTGTTTGTGCAACAGGCATACCTCGATTTGAAGTACCGACGTATGCAACTAAGTATCGGGAGCAAGGAACGCAACGGGGAATTGGTTGACCAACAACTGTCAAGCGGGGTACTTGACTTCTCGGGTAATGCGCGTCCCATTCCGCAAATAAGAGTTGAACTTCCTGATTATGTCACTGTGCCTTATACCAAAGGTTGGCTAAGTGCAAGGGGACATATTGCTTACGGGTGGTTTACCGACGGCGGTTGGCAAAAGCATTTTGCAGGTTCTAACGGTGACCGTACATCAGGTGTGTTGTATCACTCAAAGGCTCTCTTTCTGAAAATTGCCGATCCTAAAAGGCCGTCACTGAAATTTGAAATGGGATTGTCAATGTATTGCCAATTCGGAGGCGCACGCTACTATAGCAACGGAACGAAAGTGAAAATGCCGGAAGGGTTCATTGATTATTTCAGAGCTATATTCCCGGGACATGGAAGAAGCGATACTCCGGGTAGTGACCAGATAAACATAGAGGGCAATATGCTCGGATGTTTTCATTTCTCACTTGAAGACAAGATAGGCGGGTGGGGTATTCATCCGTATTACGAACATTATTATGAGGATCAGTCGATGATGTCGGGCAAATATCCTTGGAGAGACGGATTAATCGGTCTTGAAGTGGCTTTTCCGAAAAACAGGATCGTGAGTAAAGTGGTGATGGAATATTTCGGCAGTATGGATCAAACGGGACCTCCATATGTGAGGGACAAGGACGGAAGCATACGTTTCCGCATAGCAGGTGGTGATAACTACTATAATAACGGATTCTATGTAAGCTGGGCACATTGGGGAATGGCATTAGGTAATCCTCTGTTTATGTCGCCGATATATAATGCCGATCATTCATTGATTTTTCAAAGCAACAGACTAACTGCACGCCATATCGGTATATCTGGTAATCCTACGAGTGAACTGTCATATCGCATTTTGGCATCGTACACCCGTAATTGGGGATTATACAGTTATTTGTCTACAACGTATCCTGCCGTAAGGAGAGATGTTTCCACTTTATTTGAACTTACATACAATCCACGCAAGATGAGCGGATGGAGTTTTATCGGCTCTGCAGGAATGGATCGTGGTAGCATGATGGGGCACAATACAGGCGTTATGCTAACGATCAGAAAAATAGGAGTGTTGTAGCAAAATGATGAAGTTGTTCTGAGAAAAAGCTACAAATAATTTATTGTTTTGTAATTCGGTAGGTGTAAAAGCTTACCGGATTTTTTTTGTCCGTTTAGTAATAAAAAAAGTAAAATATTGTTGGTGTTCTGATTAATTCTTCTATCTTTGTTAATTAAACAATAAAATCTGAATTGTAAGGTATGAAGAGAAATAAAAAAATGGTTGGTTTGCTTCTGTTTTTAAACGGACTGATGACTTTACAAGCACAAACCTATAGCCTTGATAGCTGTCGACGTATGGCTATCGCTAATAATAAGTCGTTACTTATCAGCGGAGAAAATATCAATCGTGCTGCTAATCTGAAAGACGAAGCCCATACTGAATATTTGCCGAAGTTTACCGTAAGCGGCAATTATATGCGCAATCAATATGGTACTAAAGTTATGAGTTCAGGCGATTTGTCACAACTTAATACGGCTTTGACAGGAATGTCGGGGCTGCTAAGTAAGTTGAGCCAACAAACTATCGACTTGTCTCCTTTAGGCAGTAAATTAAAATCCGCCACCGATTTTGATACTCGTAACGTTTTTGCGGGTGTGCTTAATGTGACTCAACCTGTGTACATGGGCGGACGCATTAAGGCTTATAATGAAATAGCCCGATATGCCGAGCAGCTTGCCATACAGATGCATGAGGAGAAAAACCAGGATGTAATCGTAAATACGGATGAGGCTTATTGGCAAGTGGTTTCTTTGGCAAACAAGGTGAAGTTGGCTAACGGCTATTTGAATTTGCTTGCAAAGATGGACAGCGATATTCAGAAGATGATTGCTCAGGGTGTGGCTACCAAGGCTGACGGTTTGTCGGTGGCCGTAAAGAAAAATGAGGCTGAGATATCGTTGACAAAAGCTGAAGACGGACTGGATTTAAGTAAGATGTTGCTGTGTGAGATATGCGGAATACCTATAAGTACTCAATTCAAATTGACTGATGAAAATTTGGATAACTTGTCTGCCATTTATAATAAGGCTGCCGTAGATGTGGAAACGGCATATCAAAGCAGGCCTGAGTTGAAAAGTCTGGGTTTGAATATAAATATTCAGAATCAAAAAGTAAAGCTTGAAGAGGCTAATTATTTGCCTACCGTCGTGGCGATGGGCAATTATATTGTAAGTAATCCGAATTTTAAGGATGGGTTTGAAAAGAAGTTTGCAGGCATGTGGAATGTGGGAGTGAACGTAACTTATCCGTTGTGGGATTGGGATGCCCGCCGTTATAAGGTGAATATGGCAAAAGCTGATGCGCGTATCGCCCAATATGAGTTGGCCGATGCCCGAGAGAAGATAGAGTTGCAAGTAAACCAGTCGGTGTTTAAGGTTAATGAGGCCGGCAAGAAGTTGACAATGGCAAATAAGAATATGGAGAAGGCCGAAGAAAACCTGCGTTCGGCAACAATAGGGTTTAATGCGGGCGTTATTCCGGCAAGTACTGCTTTGGAAGCCCATACGGCATGGTTGCAAGCTAAATCTGAAAAGATAGATGCTGAAATAGAAGTGAAGCTGACGGATTTATACTTGCAGAAGTCATTAGGTACGTTAACAAATAATACAAAATAATCATGGCATCACAAAGATCACAAAACACTAATTTGCTTATAGCGTTCATAACGTTAATGGGCGTAATTATAATAGTCGCTTTGATAGGTTTCTTTTTGCTTAAGAAAGGACCGGAAATGATACAAGGCCAGACTGAAGTGACTGAATACCGGGTGTCAAGCAAAGTGCCCGGACGTATATTGCGGTTGCCGGTGCACGAAGGTGACAAAGTGGAAGTTGGAGATACGTTGGCTGTGTTGGAGGCTCCGGATGTGGATGCAAAGATGGAACAGGCTCAGTCGGCCGAACAAGCAGCACAGGCTCAGAATCAAAAAGCGGATAACGGTACTCGTTCCGAGCAAATAAGGGGCGCATTTGAACAGTGGCAACAAGCTAAGGCCGGTGTGACTATTGCACAAAAATCGTATAAACGTATTAAGACTTTATATGAGCAAGGAGTGGTTGCCGCACAAAAATTTGATGAAGTAAGTGCTCAACGTGATGCCGCCATAGCTACGGAAAAAGCCGCCAAGTCGCAATACGATATGGCTATTCATGGTGCACGACGCGAAGATAAGGTGGCTACCGCCGCTTTGGTTAATCAAGCCAAAGGCGTGGTTGCAGAGGTGAGATCATATAAAAATGAGACTTACCTGATTGCCCAGGCTGCCGGAGAAGTAACCGAAATTTATCCTGAGCTGGGTGAACTGGTCGGTACCGGTGCTCCTATTATGAGCATTGCCGAAATGGATGATATGTGGGCAACATTCAATGTTCGCGAGGATTTGTTGAAAGGGCTTACGGTAGGCAAAAAAATTACGGCTTTTATACCGGCGTTGAATAATGAGCGTGTGAATTTGCATATTACTTATATGAGAGACCTGGGGACTTATGCCACATGGAAAGCAACAAAAACTACTGGACAATTCGATTTAAAAACTTTTGAAGTGAAAGCCCGTCCTTTTGCACAAGTTCCGAATTTGCGTCCGGGTATGTCGGTTATCATCAAGGAGGAGAATTAAATTATGAAAGAAGGGCACAAAAGAGGATACATCAGTTTATATAACGTGTTTGTTAGGGAATGTAAAAACCTGACATCACGTCCCGTCAATCTGTTTTGTATGATAATTGTGCCGTTATTTTGTACTTTCTTTTTTACATCATTGATGAATAAGGGGTTGCCTACCGATTTGCCTGTTGGTGCAGTGGATCAGGATCAAACATCCGTTTCGCGGGATTTGTTGCGCAATCTTGATGCTTTTCAGCAAGTGGCTGTTTCACAACGTTATGCTGATGTATGGCAGGCACGCAGAGCCATGCAAAGAGGAGATATTTATGGCTTCTTTTACATACCTAAGAACACAACAAGGAAAGCTCTTTCAAGTCGTCGTCCGACTATTTCATTTTATACCAACGGCTCATGGTTTATTGCAGGTTCATTGCTTTATCGCGATATGCGTACCATGTCTGAATTGACAAACGGAGCCATCGCGCGGGAATCGTTGCGTGCCAAGGGATATACCGATGACATGATACAAAGTATGCTGCAACCCATTGTCATAGATACGCATCCGATAAATAATCCATGGCTGAATTATTCGGTCTATTTATGCAATACGTTGATACCCGGCGTGCTTATGTTGATAATATTTCAGATAACGGTATATTCGATAGGCATGGAACTTAAAGAACGTACATCACGTGATTGGTTGCGCGTAGGTAACAATTCTATTGTCATTTCGCTCTGGGGTAAAATCCTTCCTTATACAATTGTCTTTTTTATTGTCGGTGCGGCTATTGATGTATATTTATATAAATTCTTGCAATTCCCGTGTAACAGTGGGCTTGGTCCGATGTTATTCGCAATGCTGTGGATGATATTGGCTTCACAGGCGACCGGTGTGGTTATGATCGGTACTTTCCCAACGTTGCGCTACGGATTGTGTTTTGCTTCGCTGTGGGGAGTAGTATCATTCTCTGTCTCAGGCTTTACATTCCCTTGCATGGCGATGTATCCATGGGTACAGAGTTTGGCGGCATTGTTCCCTTTGAGGCACTATTTTTTGATTTATGTAGACCAGGCACTTAACGGTTATCCGATGATATATTCGTGGAGTAGTTATCTCGCTTTGATGATTTTTATCTTTTTACCTTTTATAATTATGAGCAGACTTAAAAAAGCCATGCTTTATTATACATATATGCCATGAGTACAACAAGGAAATTCGATTTCGGCAAAACGGTAAAGCAAGGCTTAAATGATATACTTTACATTTGGGGAAAGGAGATGAAGTCGGTAATAAAGGATCAGGGCGTATGGCTCTTTTTTCTGGTGGTGCCTCTTGTTTATCCTCTTGTATACTCACTGATTTATAATACTGAAGTAATCAGGGAAGTACCGGTCGTGGTTATCGACAATTCCCATTCGTTCAAGAGCCGTGAGTTTCTGCGCAAGGTGGATGCGACACCTGATGTGAAGATTGCTGCTTATGCAGGCGATATGGTTGAGGCCCGTAATATGTTACGAGAGAAAAAAGCTTACGGTATTATTTATATTCCGTCGACGTTTGCCAAAGATATATACAGAATGGTACAAACCCATGTAAGTATTTTTTGTGATATGAGCGGGCTGCTGTATTATAAATCCATTCTTATTGCCTGTACGGATGTGTCGTTGGATATGAACAACGACATTAAGGTGGATAGGGCAGGGAATACAACCGAGCAACAGGATGAAGTTACACGTTACCCTATTAACTATGAATCCGTGGCTATGTATAATCCCCAAAACGGTTTTGCATCGTTTTTAATTCCGGCAGTGTTGGTACTGATAATACAGCAAACATTGTTGCTTGGAGTTGGATTGTCGGCAGGTACTGCGCGTGAAAGTAACCGATTTAAAGATTTGGTACCTATCAACAATCATTACAACGGGACGTTGCGTATCGTTTTCGGTAAAGGCTTATGCTATTTTATGGTCTATGCTATTGATTCGGTGTACGTGTTGGGAGTTGTTCCATGGATTTTTAAATTGAATCAGATAGCTATGCCTTGGACATTGATAGAGTTCATTATTCCGTTTATCATAGCATGCATATTCTTTGCCATGTCATGTTCCATTTTTGTGCGGTCAAGAGAACTTTGCTTTTTAATATTTCTTTTTTGTTCCTTACCTTTATTGTTTATCAGCGGTATTTCATGGCCGGGAACAGCAATACCTCCGTTTTGGAAAGCCGTTTCGTATATATTTCCTTCTACATTCGGGATAAACGGCTTTGTACGCGTTAATAGTATGGGTGCGACATTAAGCGAAGTTAAGTTCGAGTATCAGGCATTATGGTTGCAGGCAGGTTTTTATTTTATTACCACGTGTGTTGTATATCGTTGGCAAATATTGAATAGCAGGATACATGTTGTTCGCAAATATAAGGATATGAAAAAGGCCGGATACTTATCATTACATAATGTTCAGGAGTAATGTAACAATAAATAAGATTAATAGGACGGGAAATGCAAATAAAAAACTATATCTTTGCGGCACGTACCAATAATTGTACAAAAAGATGAGAGAGTTTCTTCGTATTCTACGGCGCTTTGTGCCACCATATAAAAAATATCTTTTTTTATCGGTGATTTTTAATATATTATCAGCACTCCTGAATGTATTTTCTTTTACGTTGATTATTCCTATTTTACAGATATTATTCAAGATAAATAACACACACTATAACTTTATTCCGTGGAGTGCTCATGTAAGTTTAAAAACCATCGCGGTTAATAATTTCTATTATTATGTTGAAGGGCTCATTAGCAATTACGGTGCAAGTTCCACCTTACTCATATTGGGTTTGTTCCTGGTGGGTATGACGTTTCTCAAGACCGGTTCTTATTTTATTTCTTCGGCTGCAATGATACCTATTCGTACCGGTGTGGTAAGGGATTTACGCAATCAACTTTATAGTAAAATATTATCGTTACCGTTATCTTTCTTTTCCGAAGAACGCAAGGGTGATATTATTGCCCGCATGAGCGGTGATGTGCAGGAAGTGGATAATTCCATAATGAGTTCGTTGGATATGTTGTTCAAGAATCCTATTCTGATTTTGTTTTATTTCGGCACATTGATTGTAATCAGTTGGCAGTTGACGCTGTTTACTATTGTAGTGCTTCCGGTTATGGTTTGGATTATAGGACAAGTAGGTAAGCGGTTAAAACAACGTTCTTTGTATGCTCAGAGCCAATGGAGTGATTTGATGTCGTTACTTGAGGAAACATTGGGAGGATTGCGCATAGTGAAAGCTTTTATTGCTGAGAAAAAGATGAAAGGTCGTTTTGAAGGCAGCAATGAAAAATATCGCCATACATTAAACAAGGTAGAGGTGCGTCAGCAGTTGGCTCATCCTTTAAGTGAATTGTTGGGCACTATCCTAATCGTTATAGTATTGTGGTTCGGTGGAGTGTTGGTGTTGAGAAACTCAGCTACCATAGATGCCCCGTCGTTCATCTTTTATCTGGTTATTTTATATAGCATATTGGATCCGTTGAAGGACTTTTCAAAAGCTGGATATAATATACCGAAAGGATTGGCTTCAATGGAACGTGTCGACCGTATTTTGTTGGCAAAAAACAACATGAAGATAGCCGAACATCCTGTGCCTTTAAAGGAGATGAATGATAAGATCGAGTATCGCAATGTGTCGTTTACGTATGATGGCAGCAGTAATGAAGTATTGAAAAATATTGATCTTAATATTAAGAAAGGTACTACGGTGGCTTTGGTCGGACAATCAGGTTCGGGCAAATCTACATTGGTTGATTTGTTGCCGCGCTTTCGAGATGTTGATTCGGGAGAGATATTGATTGACGGCGTGAATATACAGAATGTATCATTATCGGATTTGCGTAACTTGATGGGTAATGTAAACCAGGAAGCTATTTTGTTCAACGACACATTCTTCAATAATATTGCATACGGCATGGAACATGTAACCAGAGAAGAAGTTATTGAGGCTGCCAAGATAGCCAACGCACATGAATTTATCATGGAAACGGAGAAGGGTTATGATACAAATATTGGTGACCGTGGAGGCAAGTTGTCGGGCGGTCAACGTCAGCGTATCAGCATCGCACGTGCCATATTAAAGAATCCGCCCATACTTATATTGGATGAGGCCACATCAGCATTGGATACCGAATCGGAATTTATGGTGCAGGAAGCTCTTGACCGGTTAATGGAAAATCGTACTACTATTGCCATTGCCCACCGCCTGTCAACAATCAGAAATGCGGATGAGATATGTGTATTGCAGGATGGGAAGATAGTTGAACGCGGAAAACATGAAGAGCTTCTCGTACTCAACGGAGTATACAAGAAGCTCTATGATATGCAAAACTTTTAATTTAATCCGCTAACGGTACTTTTGAATATCTGAATAATATATTTGTCTGCTACCGAGAATTTAGAATTCTTTATATTTACATTGTCGGCATAATTGATAGTGATACCTTTTTTCGATTCAATATTTACATTCTCAAGCAGGATATTACTTACATGTAATTCAGGTAATCCCCAGATAAACAAGTTGTTTGCGCAATTTGTCGCTTTCACATTGCGAATGGTAATGTCTTTCCATCCCGGAGTTTTGTCATCTACACTGCAAGCCTGGTCCGCATCGGATGCCTCTTTGGGTGGTTTGGGATAATAGCTTGCTATGAAAATAGGGAACTTAACTCCATCCATAGTGATATTTGAGTAAGTGATATTTTGCTCGCTGCCGCCACGACCTCTGTTTGATTTCATGCGAATACCTGATGTGGTGTTCTTGAAATCGCAACTGTCTACCAATACGTTATTTACATTTGTTGTGAAACTGCCGATAGAACAACCGTGGCCGAAACCGAACTTGCAATGCTTAATCGTTATGTTTGCCGACTCTCTGTCCATTGCCACATTGTCGTCGCCTGTGGATATATTGCAGTATGAAATGTCGATGTTAGGTGCCCATGTGTCTATTCCGTCGGTGTTAGGCGAATCATTCGGGGCTTTGATAGTGACATGCGTGATTGTTGCATCCGTGCATCCTTTGCCTATTGTGATATGCACATTAGGTGAGTTTTGCAATGTTATATCTTTAATTTCCATCCTTTTGCAATTCTCCCAGCGAATAATGCAACCGCGTTTGATGTCGGGAACGGATTTATCGCGGATTATTTTCCACCACTCGGCACCTTGCCCGTCGATTGTGCCTTCACCGCTTACCATAATGTCATGTACATTTTGTCCGCCGATAAAGTGAGGATATTTGTTCTGTGTCCCATTATTGGGAAACGTGTTAGGCTCAATACCGTTGCCTTTGCCGTAAGGCAACATTTTCAACATCGCACCTTTTGACACGTACAGATTTACATGGTTTTTCATCATCAATGGGCCGCACATATATGTGCCGGCAGGTATCACAACCGAGCCGCCACCTGCATCCGAGCAGGCATTAATAGCCTTTTGAATATCTTCTGCATTGTCGGCTGACGAAATTGATGCTCCGTATTTCGTAACATCAAACTTGGCATTTGGAATGACGGGAAGTTGAATTTGCTTTCCCCATGACGGACTACTGCCAAATGTCGAGAAGGCAAATAACAGTAAGCCGAATGTCTTAATAAATTTGTTCATTTTTTATGGTATTAAATGTTATGATTTAATACTCAAAAATAAGATATTATTATAAGTCGTATGTTGAATTTTTGGTTTAAAAAGAGGATTTATTTATCAAATCACAACAATTCATACATACTGCCTGCCAAAGAGCGTACTACGCCCTTGAGTTCAAGCTCAAAGAGAATGGAACTTAACTTGTTTACGGCGATGTTGGTATGTACCACTAATGTGTTGATTTGGCTTTTGCCTTCTTTTCGCAAAGTGTCCACTACAAACTTTTCATCAGTGCTCAGCTCTACGAAAAGTTCACGTTGCACAGCGTCTTTTACAAGTGATTTATCTCTTGCCCAACCCATAGCTTTTACAAAATCCTCGGCACAGGAAATCAAGCCGGCTTTATTGTCGCGAATAAGATTATTGCAACCTTTGCTATATTCCGCATCTACCGGTCCTGGGAATGCGAAGCAGTCGCGTCCGTAACCTGTAGCTAAATCGGCTGTAATTAATGAGCCTCCTTTTTTAGCTGATTCAACTACTATAGTGGCATCGCACATACCGGCAACTATACGGTTGCGCATTACAAAGTTCTGGCGGTCGGGATTGGTGCCAGTAGTGAATTCGGTTACCAATCCTCCTCCGGTTTCGCACATCTCTTTTGCCGTATCACGGTGCATATACGGATATATGCGGTCTAATCCGTGGGCAAGCACGGCTATTGTACGCATGTTGTTTGCCAATGCTGCACGGTGTGAACTGATGTCTATGCCATAAGCCAATCCGCTTACGACAATAACATTAGGCAGCAGTTCGCGCAGTTCATTAAGAAATTTGTTGCATATTGTTTTCCCGTAGTCGGTGCAGTGGCGCGTACCTACCATACTTATCATGTGCAATTCATTGAGATTTGCATCTCCCTGGCAGAAGAGCAGGATAGGGGCATCCTCGCATTCGCGCAATCTTGAAGGGTAGTTCTCGTCGTTGTATGTATAGCAATGCAAATTATTCTTCTTTACAAAGTCATATTCGGCCATTGCTTTGGGCATGGCTTCCTTGTCGTCAAGCAACTGCGGAATACGGTCGTTGACATCAGGTATCAACTCTTTTATATCTTTCCTCTTGGCGAACACATTCACAGCGCTGCCAAGTTCGCGAATCAATCGCAATGACGATGTGGAACCTAATCCTCTTATCTTTGCAAGAGCAATTGAAGCTAATATTTCATCTTCATTCACTTAAGTAGGGTTTAAAAGTCTCATCGAATAATGTGCTTTCTCCCAAACGTCCGTTGATAACACAAACAGCTTCCACTGTGGCTTTTATTACCACTTTGCTATCCGATTTTCTGAAGATGTCCTGATAGAAGATGTATTTGATTCCTTCTTTCTTTACATATAGTTTGCTTATGAATTCATCGCCGCTGCGCAACGGAGTCTTGAATGCCATAGTTAATCTTGCGACCACAGGGTCGACGCCTTCTTCGTGAAGTTTTGCAAACCCCAGTCCCGTACTTAGTAACCACTCGTGGCGCGTATGCTCTATGTAGTGCTGATAATTAGCATTATTTACAATGCCTTGCAGGTCGCATTCGTAGTCGCGTACTTTCATATCCAGTGAGAAAATATACTTATCTTTCATTGTTTGTTTTTATTATTTTGAATAACTTATCGCTCGGTCTGATTTTTTCATTTACCTTAATAGAGAAGTGAACGCCCTGTTCCACCTTTTGTACGGGCTTTAAATCTACACGCGCTTCGTCAAGGGCATAATAAAGTGCTCCGGTTGTAGGTCCTGTAATAAGCAGTTTGTCACCGACTTCAAGCGTACCGGCTTCGGTAGCGAATTCGGCTACGTGCAGTTTGCTGAAATATTTTATTGCAGGACCAATATAAACCTTTTTCTCAGTGGCATCGGAACCATAGTGTCTGCTCCATTCTCCCAATTTCTGCCCAAGGTAATAGCCGTTCCAGAAGCCGCGATTAAATACAGTTTTCAACCGTTCGTCCCATGCGTCTTTCTTTTCTTCCGTAAAAGTACCGTCAAGCACAGATGCTATAGCTTCCTTGTAGCATTCCACGACGGTACGTACATATTCCGGACCGCGTGCACGACCTTCAATCTTAAATACACGCACGCCGGATTCAATCATCTCGTCGATAAAGCGAATTGTTTTTAAGTCTTTAGGCGACATGATGTATTTGTTGTCGATTTCAAGTTCCACCTCGCTATCGCGGTCTTTTACCGTATATGCGCGACGGCATATTTGTACACACGCTCCACGATTGGCACTCTGATTTTGTGCTGCCAAGCTAAGATAGCACTTGCCGGATACAGCCATGCACAATGCTCCGTGGCAAAACATCTCTATGCGAATGGGCTTACCGCTCGGACCGCAAATGTGGTCTTCCTCTATTTTATCGTGTATCTTGCGTACTTGTTTCAGATTAAGTTCGCGTGCCAGTACCGCTACGTCGGCAAAGCGTGAATAGAAACGCAATGCCTCAATGTTTGATATGTTAAGCTGTGTCGACAGGTGTATTTCCTGTCCGATGCTGTTTGCATAATCCATAACGGCAACGTCGCTTGCGATTACCGCCGATATGCCTGCTGCTTTTGCCGCATCTATGGTTTTGTGCATTTGCTCCATGTCTTCATCGTAAATAATAGTATTTACGGTAAGATAGCTTTTCATTCCGTGGTTGTTGCAAATATCAGCTATTTCGTGTAAATCGTCGACAGTGAATGTGTTTGCCGAGTGGGCACGCATATTGAGATAACCGATGCCGAAGTATACCGAATCGGCACCTGCCTGTATGGCGGCTGCCAACGATTCACGCGAGCCGACAGGCGCCATTATTTCGAAGTCTTTTAATTGATGGTTCATTGACTGATTGCCATATTTTTTGCAAATATACGGCTTTTATAAGTCTCAAGTGCCATGGTAGTCTTATTTTTTGTACTTTTGCACCCACTGAAATTAATGGTTGGATGATGAAGATAGGTTCACTTGAGTTTGATAAATATCCGGTGTTTTTGGCTCCGATGGAGGATGTTACCGATCCGGCATTTCGCTTGATGTGCAAGCGTTTCGGCGCAGATATGGTATATACCGAGTTTATTTCGGCCGATGCTTTGGTACGTGATATTCAGGCAACCAC
>Ga0210129_1000237_pt1 | contig 14718 bp, 22 predicted proteins | sample WestPond_Cattail_2_FD_185582 | JGI IMG/M metagenome (GOLD analysis project Ga0210129, IMG submission 185582) | Wetland microbial communities from the San Francisco Bay, California, USA, that impact long-term carbon sequestration -... | ecosystem: Environmental > Aquatic > Marine > Wetlands ... | reverse complement strand
GGGTGATCCCGCCGTTGATGCCGTGGGTTTCATGGGTGATGATCACCGGCCCCGTACCAGGGGCTGGGACACCGCGTACCTGGCCGCCCTGACGGATATGGGAGGGGTCGGGATCGTCTATGGCGACGATGGGTTGCAGTCCGAGGCGCTACCGACCCAATGTGCCATGTCCGCGAGCATCGTGCGGACGCTCGGCTGGATGTGTCCGCCGGCTCTGCGGCACCTGTGGATCGACAACTTCTGGTTGGACCTCGGCAAGGCGGCAGGGTGCCTACGCTACCTACCTGATGTCGTCGTCGAGCACATGCACCCGTACAACGACAAGGCCGAGATGGATGCCGGATACGAGCGGGTCAACTCCATCGAGATGATCAACTCCGACCGGTCCGCATACGAGCGGTACGTGGCCAAGTGGCTGGCCCGTGACGTCGAGAGGGTGAGGGCGCTCCGTGGCTGAACATCGTCTCTATGACCCCGCCGTGATCCCGGAGTGCACTACTCCGCAGTGGTACGCGGGTCGGGAGCACGCTCCGCACCTGGAACAGCCAGCCCATCGAGCACGACTTCTCGCAGCGGCGGCTTCCGTCGTCGAGGCTGGGCAGATGATCGACGCGTCTACCGTCGTCGACCTCGGGGCCGGTGACGGTGGTCTTCTGTCACTACTCGGGCCGGGTCTCACTGGTTGGGGTTATGACCTGCAACCGACCAACGTTGCCGCAGCGCAGCTCCGGGACGTCGACGTGAAACTCGTCAATATCCTCACAGATCCGATCACGTGGGGTGAAATCGTGGTCGCGACCGAGTTGCTGGAACACCTCCGCGATCCCCACGGGCTGGTAGCCCGCGCGGCACGTCACGGCCGGGCTCTGGTCTGCTCGTCGCCGTGCGAAGAAACACCCGAGGCGCACTACGAGCACCACGCGTGGGCATGGGACGTCCCAGGATTCGCCGCGATGGTCACCGGTGGTGGTTGGGGGATCGTGCATCACAGCACCGTTGGCGCGACGCAGATCGTACTGGCGATCCGGTGAGGCGGGAACGGCTCCGGCTCGCGCACAGCCCCGAGGGGCTGGCCGCGTTGTACGCGAACCCCTACGACCATCGCCGCTGGATCGACCACGTACGTCGGGCCGAGGCCACGGTCGTCTTCTGCCAGTTCCTCCTCGCCGGCCGCGTTCCGGACGTTGCCGCTGATCTGTCCTGTGGTGACGGTGTGATCCTCGACGCCATCCATGCCCGCCGGAAGATCTATGGTGATCTGGTGTCGTCCCATGCGCTCGACGTGGTTGGGTCGATCGAAACCACGATACGAGAAATTGACGCGATCGATTTATTTATAAATACCGAGACGTTGGAACACCTCGACGATCCGGATTCCGTGCTCATGGCAATCGGCGAAAAGACAAACATGCTATTGCTATCCACTCCGATAAATGCGTGGGAAGATGCCAGCAATACTGAGCACTATTGGGCCTGGGATGCCGAAGTGGTCGATGCCATGATTACGGCCGCCGGATTCCGGATCGTGCAATATTCTGAACTGCCACTGTGGTACCAATTCGGGGTGTGGGGGTGTGTCCGTTGAAGGCAATGGTCACCGGCGACGCTGGATTCATCGGACGGCATATGCGGGCCGCACTGGAGCAGCGGGGCTGGGATGTGGCCGGTTGTGATCTGAGGACCGGCAGCGACGCGAGGGACGTGTTCCTGTCCGACGATAACGTCTATGACCTGGTGGTGCATTGCGCCTACCACGTCGGGGGTAGAGCGGCCATCGATGGTGAACCAATGCTCCTGGCCTCGAACCTTGAACTGGACGCGCGGCTATTCGACTGGGCTGTTCGCACCGGACAGGAACGCGTGTTGTACTACTCGTCTTCTGCCGCGTATCCGATCCACCTCCAGGAGACCGACGCGGCACACCGCGTCCTCGGCGACACCTACGATCCCGATCGGCCGTGGATTCCTCTCGCCGAAACCATGGGCGATATCCGCGATGTGCGGCAGCCCGACGCGCGCTACGGATGGGTGAAACTGACCGGCGAACAGTTGGCGGAGTCCGCCCGGCTCGCCGGCCTCCACGTGAGCGTCGTCCGGCCGTTCTCCGGCTACGGCGGAGACCAAGACCTGAACTACCCGTTCACCGCGATCCTCCGTCGCGTGCTCGACGGAGACCTGTCAGTGTGGGGGCCGCCCGGACAGTACCGCGACTGGGTCCACGTCGATGACGTGATTGGTTGCTCCTTCGCCGTCGTCGACCAGGACGTTGACGGACCAGTGAATATCTGCTCCGGGGTCGGGGTCGAGATGGGAGACCTCGCGGTTCGTATGGCTAGGATCGCCGGGGTCACGGTTCCGAACGAGGTGACCTACCTACAAGATCGGCCAACGGGTGTCATGGTTCGGGTTGGATCACCGGATCGGATGGCGGAGATCTACCGGCCAACGGTCGACCTTGATGAGGGAATCCGTAGGGCGATCAGGGACTGGCAATGACTCTTCCTCCGGAGCGGCACCAGATCGATGCGGGTCGGGTGCCGCTGGAACACGTCCGGGGCAACCTCGACGTCGCGTCGATCACCGTGTTCGCCCTCGTCCGGTACATGACGAACCACGGAATTCCGATGGACGCGCGGATCACGGCCGACACGTTCCATGACCGGCCGTTCCTTGAACTCACCTGGGAGACGACGTGACCGTGTGGGTGGTGATCCCCTGGCGGGGTGGGTGTGGGCACCGGCAGCGCGCGTTTGGCTACGTGACCCGGTGGTGGGCGACGACCTACCCGGACTGGCCGGTTGTGGTCGGCGAGTGGTCGAAGGACCGGGGGCCGTGGCGGAAGGGCTGCGCGGTCCGGAACGCCGGAGTTCACCCCGGGCCTGACGATGTGGTCGTCGTGTCGGACGCGGACGTCATTCCGATCGGGGTGGGGGAATCCGTGGAATCGGTTGGACCGTCCGGTTGGGGTCGCCCGTCGTCCCGGTGGGCTATGCCGTTCCGGATGGTGCACCGGTTGACCCAGGCCGGAACGGAACTGGTCACGTCGGGGCGGCTCGGGTTGCCGTCCGGACTGGTTCCCTCGTCGATGTTCGGAGTGGCGGAGGAGTCGTACGTGGGGTCGGCCGGGGGCGGGACCGTGGTGTTACGTGGCGACATATTCAACGCGGTTCCAATCGATCCGAGGTTCGCCGGATATGGGCAGGAAGACCTGTCGTGGTCCCTCGCGTTGCACCGATTGGCCGGTGCGCCAACGATGCGCTCGGCCCCGTTGTGGCACCTGTGGCATCCGCCCCAGGAACGTATGCGCCGTGGCGCGACAATGTCCCGGGGGGCTGGGTCGGAGGCCGGGTTGCGGTTGTGGCAGCGGTACCGGCAGGCGACCACACCGACCACGATGCAGGCCCTGATCGCGGAGACCCGGGACGAATTCGACCGGTTGATGGGAGACGTTGATGTTGGTGCGTGTTGAGGCCGAGTTTGACGACACCGTGTTGTCGGTGACGAAAGAGGACCGGTTGGTGTGCGCGTCGTCGAACCGGTCCGGTAGTTCGGTGCTGTGCCTGGGCCGTGCCGTTGGGCAGATCATCGCGGCCCTAGGTGCCGGGTCCTCGACGCCCATCGACGTGATGATCGAGGAGTTCCACGAGGCAGTACTCCGGTCGGCCCGGAGCGCGGTCCCGTACATGCCCCACACCTGTGACGGGGTCGCGTGCTGTTGACCTCATCGGTTCGTCGATGCCGCCGATCGCCATCCCCGGAGTGCCGGAATCTGCGCGAACATGTCCCGGGCCAGCGCCGGGGCTGACGTTGCCGGGGCGATCGTCGGTCCGGTAGTTACCGTGCCCCGGCGCTCACCCTCGCAGCATGCGCAGGACTCGGCGAGTTGCCCGGGATGGCGTTCGCAGTCGTTCCTGGCGTCCTTGGTTGGGGCCGGTACGAATACCGCGCCGGGGGTCCACCAGGGGCCACGGGCGATGATGCGTTGCGGACCAACGGTGGTTGGTCCGTAGGTGTCGCCCCGGGCGAGGTCGACGATCACCCGGTGGGCCGTCGTGGCGGGGAGTCCCTCGGCGATCGCCTGCCGGATCGCGGCCCGGACGATGGCCGAGCGCCAGGCGGGCTGGTGGCGGATCGCGTCCGTGATCGCCGTGGTTTCCTCGTCGATCGTTTCCGTCCCCCCCGATGTGGGGTCGGCCGCGACGGCGAGTGCCGGTGGTGCGGGGGGTATGGGGGAAGTACTTCTTGTACTTCTTAAAGAACTTCCTTCTTTTAACGACGTCCTGTTAGTCACTAAGGATCCGTCGATGGTGTGACCTGCTGGAACGTCGTCTTTCCGCTGTTCGTCGCCGTTGACGTGTTTTCCGTCGACGGTGGTTCCGTCGATGGTGGGAACGTCGAGGACGAACGGGTCGTAGCCCTCGGGGCGGGCCTTCATGAACACGCGCCACTCCCACCGGAACCGGCCGGCCCCCATGTTGACGCGGCGCCGGTAGAGGTACCGCTTGGCCTGGAGGCCGTTGATGATTGAGGAGATCTTGTCACGGCCGAGTTCGGGGGCGAGGTCGTTGATGCCGGCCCGGGACGTGTTCCACTGCTGGCCAGTTCCGAGGTGGAAGGTGAGGAGCGCGGCGAGCATGCCGCGCTCGTGGAGGGTGAGGACGGCGTACTCGTCCTTGCCCTGGTGGAGGGAATTCGGGGAGATCAGGAAGTGGTCGGAGATGGACTCGACGCTGATCCCGATCTCGATGTCGGACATGGCCATGATCAATCACGGTTCCTTTTGTGTTCATGGAACCGAACAAGGTACGATCCGGGTGCGTGTTGTGGATCTACAAGGTTCGGTTCCGGCCCGTTCCCGACTACCCGCGGGGACGGGCCTGATTATTGACCTCTATCGGACCGCTGGTCGCGGCGGGTATAATGCTCGTGGTGAGTGTTTCGTGGTGCTCCCGCCTCTGCGTCGGCGGTGTGCGTGTGTTGACGAGGAAGCGTCACCCCGAAGGGGCTTTAGCTCGGGGGGTGACGCTTTCGTCGTTGGTGGCGCGTTCGCGGGCCTTCCGCAGCCGGATGGCCAGGTAGGACGGGTTCATGCCGAGGTGCTCGACGACCCGGGACTGGGTGCCGCGTCCGCCAGCCGCGTCGATGATGCCGAGGATTTGGTCGTCGCGGCGTTCCGATGCGTGGCCGATGGTCGCCTGGTAGGCGGCCTGAGCCGCGATGATGGCGTTGCGGGCCTGTTCCCGGGCCGCGTTGTACTCGACCATGATGTAGTCGAGTTCGCTGATCTCCGCGTCGTCGAGGCCTCGCCGGTTGGGGACGTGGTTTGCCATGACCACAGGATATGTTGCTAGATCGGAAAACACAACTTCGTTCTGATTCATGCAACAAGACACGCAGCGTGGTGACCAACCACCAAGATCGTGATATCTTCCCGGTAGAGGTCAACTCCCCGGTGCCGCTACGGTCCGGCCGGGTGCGAGCCGCCTCTTCGCAGCGCACCGGTGCCGCCACGGTCCGGCCGGGCGCTTCTCCACCTGCGAAGGCAGACGATCATGAAGTTCCCATTCCCCGTTCCGGCGGACCTCTCCACCGCGACCGATGACGAACTGACCGCACTTCTCACCAGCGTCCGCGAGCACGCCGGAACGTTCTCCGGTATCACCCCGACCCGCGAGATCATTGACTCGCTCACCGCGTGCCGTGACCTCGCTCGCAGCGTCACCGAGGTTCTGTCCGTCCGGACCGAGGCCCGTGCGCTCGCAGCGGACATCGACACCACCACAACCCCGGCACCGGCCCCGGCCGCAGCGGACGAGGACGACGGCGGGACCGACGACGACGGCGGGACCGGCGAGGGCGACGCCGTCACGGCTGCCGCGAAGACCCGCAACCCGGCCGTCCGCGACATCGCGGCCCGGCGCTCCGGCGCCCCGGACCTTCCCGACGGCATCCTCCGGTCCACCGTCACCATGCACGCGGCTGCGGACGTCCCCGGCCGGTTCTCCACCGGACAGGAGCTTGACGGGTTCGCCGACGCGGTCAAGGCACTGTCGTACCAAGTCGACCGATATCCGCGCGTCCGCGACTCGGGGGCCGCGATCGTCCGTAAGGGTGTCGACGTCAAGACGATGGTCATCGCCGATGACGGAACCGCCCGGTTTGAGATGCGGCAGTTCACCCGCCACGGCGGGGTAGAGTTCCGGCGCCAGTTCCCGAAGGAACTGCGGGTCAACGAGGGTGCCGACGGGTTCCCGGTCGCGCAGTTCGCTGCGTCGGAACGCCGTCTCCCCGGTGGGTCGTTGATCGAGTCGTTCCGGCAGTCGGTGAAGGGCGGGCGGCCGATCACGGCAGCAGCTGGGTGGTGCGCACCATCGGAGCCGATCTACGACCTGTGCGAACTGTCCTCGCTCGACGGAATTCTTGACGTCCCCGAACTCCAGACCGAGCGGGGTGGTTGGCAGATTCCGACCGGGGGCGGCCCCAACTTCGCCACCGTATGGTCCGGGATCGGCAACTCCGGCACCACGCACCTCACCGAGGCGCAGGTGATCGCCGAGTCCCCGTCGAAGTACTGCTACGACATCCCGTGCCCGGGGTTCACGGACGTTCGCCTCGGGGTCGACTACTTCTGTCTCACTGGGTCCCTGTTGCAGCGCCGGGGCTACCCCGAGGTGGTGCAGTGGTTCAGCCGGCAGGCCATGAACGCCCTCCCACACAAGATCAATATGGGGTTCATTGCCGCGGTCGTCACCGCATCCGGGGCCGCGACCGTCATCCCGGCCGACGCAACCTGCGACGACGCGATCTCCGGCCTCCTCGGAGCCGTTGACCTCGCCATCGCCGACGCCAAGTACCGCAACCGGATGACGTTCAACGGCACCCTCGAAGTCGTCCTCCCGATGTGGGTCCTCGTCCAGCTCCGCGCCGCGGGAACACGGCGGACCGGCGTGGATATGGTCGGCCTCACCGACGCGCAAATCGTGGAATGGTTCGCGATCAGGAAGGCCGTGCCGAGGTTTGTCTACGACTGGCAGGACGCGTTCTCCGGCGTCCCGACCGGCCCCGGCGGTGCCGCCGCGCTCACCGCGCTTCCCCTCACGACCGACTTCCTGATCTACCCGGCCGGAACCTGGGTCAAAGCAGTACAACCCGTCGTATCCCTGGACACCGTGTACGACTCGACCAAACTCCTCACGAACGAGTACACGGCGATGTTCGTCGAGGACGGATGGGCCGCCCTCCAGATGTGCCCACTCTCGCGGCTCTACACCGCGTCGGTCGACCCGGGCTGCCTGTGCGTGTGCGCGCACTCCTGACGGTTGGCCACGGTCTACCCGAAGGGAGGTGAGCAGCCATGGTGATCGCTCCACCGCAAGTAGTTCCGGCCCCGGAACCTCGTGGTCTCCGGTACGGACTCCTACAAGCGGCGAACGGCCCCCTCGACCTACCAACCCATGGGCTGGCCGGGGGGATCGTGTACGAGCCGGTGTCGTGCGGATTCGCCCGACAATACCCAACCCTGTGTCACACCGACATCAGGATCGGCAACAAGGAGTTCGACCCGGACGAAACACCGATCACGCGCGAATCGTTCGTCGTCTACGCGTCGCTTGCCTGCGGAAGCGCGGGGAAGACGACGGCGGACCTCGAAGCGAAGGTCCGGCGTCGATTGGCCAACGGCGAGCAGTCGGTCGCCGAGGCCGGGATGGCGACGATCCTCGCCGCCGGTGCAACCCCCCTGGTCGCCCCCGGGGTGACGTTGACGGACGTGGTCGGCGAGCTGGAGCAGTGGCTCTACGGTGCCGACGCGTTGCCGGTCCCTGCCGACGCCCAGTACGGGAATGTCGGGTACCTGCACGCGTCACCCCGGATCGCGGCGCACGCCATGAACGCCGATCTCATCGTCCCGGACGGCCCGCTACTTCGCACCCGCATGGGAACGATCTGGGCGTTCGGGGGCGGATATCCCGACGACGGGACGATCTACGTGTCGGGGAACGTCACCGTGTGGCGGGCGCCGGACGTGTTCGTGTCCCCCCCGCAGCAACTTTTGAACCGGACAACAAACCAGTATCACCTGGTCGCGGAACGCGAGTACGCGGTGACGTACGACTGCGTAGCCGCGTCCGCCATCTACAACTGGGGTATCCCAACATGATCATCATAAAGGATGTTCCTGGACTGACCCCCCGAGAGACCCTCGAAGCGCTCACGGATCTCACCGACCCGGGCGATCCCCCGATCGCCACCGGGTACGGCGGATTCGTGGTCGACGAGGACCTGGCGGAGCGATTCCTCTCCGCCTACCTCGTCGTGGCCGGAAAACGTCCCGCACCAGCCGGGGTCGTGGCCGTCGTGGCTGGGGCCGACGAACCAACCGGGGTCGTGACCGGGGCCGACGCACCAACCGAGCCGAAACAGGCCCGGACACCAACCCGCCATGCGGGAAGAAGGAAGGGGGTGGCGTAGTGGCAACCTGCGTGAGTTACCTGCAAGGGCTCGTCATCCGGGCAACCAAGCTGGACACGTGCGGAGCGCCGGTCGCCGGGATGTGTTCCACCGTGGTCTCCAAGGGCTTCATTTCCATGGAGATTGAGGCGGACGAGGCGTCCGGGAACGAGATCTCTCCGACCCGCGCCGACGGGTCCCGGTGCTACTACTACCTGTCGCCCAAGTTGCTCAACGGCATCAAGGTCAATATCGAGTTCTGTCAGGTCGACCCCGAACTGATCAACCTACTCACCGGGTCGCCCCTGGTCGTCGACGACTCGACACCAACTCCGGCATCAATCGGATTCACTACCGACAGCGCGTCGTACGGCCTCGCCAACGTCGCGCTCGAGCTGTGGATGAACATCGCCGATGGTGGATGCGCTTCGGCGTCCGGCCGGAAGTGGGGCTACTACCTGCTGCCCTGGCTCCACCAGGGAACGGTGGGCAAGCCGACCGTGGAGAACGACGCGGTCAACTTCACCGTGAATGAGGCCATCACGCGGGACGGCAACCAGTGGGGGGTCGGACCGTACAACGTCCAGAACACAAGCCTCGGTGTCGCCTCGCCACTGTTCACCGCACTGTCCACCACGGCACATGACCTCCTCATGCCCGTGAACCTGGTACCACCGACCGCGACCTGTGGATGCCAGACCCTGGTCATCCCAACCTGACCAGCCCAACCAGACGAATGGGGGCGATCGTCATACGGTCGTCCCCATTCGCAGATCGGATTGATCATGAGCGAGTTCGGAGACAAGGTACGTACGGTCGCCGTCATCAGGGGACGTTCCACGCCCAGGATCCGGGAGGGACGCGACGCGGCTGGCAACCCGTTCCGTGCCGTCACAGACGAACGTGGAAATACCGTCACCGAATGGGATGATCACCATGACGTGACGATCCGGGCGCCACGCATCACCGCTAAAGCCACCGCTGGTGACTGATCATGCCAGTTACCGCCTCGGGCCTTTTCGTCCAGACGTTCATCAGCGTGCTTGGTGCTACCCAGCTCGCGGTAGACCTCTCGCTGACCACCAACAAGGTGGCGATGTTCACGAACGCGATTACCCCGGACTTTGATGCCGCCGTTGCCCTTGCGGCGTATGGGGCCGGGGCGTTCACGGCGAATGAGGTCAGCGGAGCCGGCTACGTCGCCGGTGGTACGGCGGTCTCCGGACCCACCCTCTCCGGGGCGGCCGGGGTCATGTCGTTCAACCTCGACGACACCACCTGGGCCGGGTCCACGATCACCAACGCCCGATGTGCGCTTCTCTACGCCGACGCGCTCGTAGGCAACAACGCGATCTGCCTCGTCAACTTCGGTGCCGACTATTCCACCGTGGCCGGATCATTCGTGATTCAATGGCCCGGGGCTGGAATGTTCACTGTCGACTGGACACCATAGCGGCGAGGTGAACAATGGTCGCCGTCGATACGGGGGCATTCGAAGACCGGTTCGAGGCGCCCGATAGCCGCTGGAACTCCAACTATGGTGGCGCGGGTGTCGTTGGTGGCCTTGGCCGGATCCCGTGCGAGCACCTCGGCGGTGTGTCGCAGGACGCCGGATTCCAGTCGACCTCGCCGGGCGGGTCGGACATCTGGACGCTAGCCCTCAGCCACGTCTACGCGAAGTTGGTTGCCGTCCCGGTGGGATCCGGGGCAACGTCCGCATGGTGCCAACTGGCGATCCTCTCCGTAACGGGCGGAACATATCTATCGATTCTCTACGATGCGATCGGCGGGATCCTGTCACTCACCTCCCGGGTCGGCTGGTCCGATCCCGGCGCCGTCTACCTGACCTATGACGCCAACGATCATCGCTGGCTACGGATCCGGAACTCCGCCGGATCCGTGCTCTGGGAGACCAGCCCGGACGGAATCACCTGGACAACACGCCGAACCCTCGTCCCGGCTCCGGCGTGGATCGCCACCGACGCCGTCAGCATCCTGATCAACTGCGCCCGGGACGGTGGAACCAACGACTACGCGGAGTGGGACAACCTCAACATTACCCCGGTGCAGCCGGCGGGACCGGTCGCCGCGGTCGCTACGGTCGGCGCACCGGGGTTGTCGACGTCGAGCACCGTCATCCCGGCTAGCCCGGTCGCCGCGGTCGCTACGGTCGGAGTCCCCGGGTTCGCCTACATTCCGCTGCCGGCACTCTGTGCCTCCGCGACGACCCGCGGACTGGTTGGCGTCGCGACGACCGCGACCCGCGGCGGCACCGCGGCGACACGTGGTTTGACGGGAATGGCAGTGGTCAAGGGAGGTACCGCATGTCCGCCCTAGTCCCCATCACCCTGCATCAGGGCAACGCGGAGACGGTCAGTATCACCATCACGCGGAGTGATCCGACGGACGACCTGACGTTGATCACCTCGCTGCGGTTGGTATTGAAGCCGGACCGGTGTGCCTCGGATACCGCATCACCGGCCCTTGTGCTGACCACCAGCAACCCGGCACAGATGATCATCGTGTCGCAGGCCGCGGCGGTGATCACCGCCGAGGCGTACATCCCGGGGTCGGCCCTGACCGATCCCTACGATCGGTGGTGGCGGGTCGACGCGTACATCGGATCTATGTATCGCACCGTACTGTACGGTCCCGTCACGGTCATAGATCTCTAAGGGGGCTGAAATGTCCGAACCGTGTGGTTGGGAGATCACGAAGTGCGGATGCGGGGTCTGCTGGGACAAGTACAGCCCGGAGGTTCGGGAAACCGCTGGAGCGCTCGCCATCGGCGTGATGTGGATGGCCACGGCACGCCGCTACGGCCTGTGTGACGTGGTTGTTCAGCCCTGCGCGAAACCCGTTCTCCTCCGCGAGTACCAGACATATCCGGTAGATCATCCCGACTACGGCGGGGCGTATATCCACCAGGGACAGTGGTACAACGGGTGCACCGGGCAGGATGAGGACGCCGGATGCTGCTCCGGCTGCGAACTCGACCTTGAGGGGCCGACCACGACGGCCGGAATCACCGAGGTCACGATCGATGGGATCATCCTCCCGCCAGCCTCCTACGAGGTCATGAACGGTCACATCCTGGTCCGAACCGACGGGGTGTGCTGGCCAACCTGCACCAACTACTCGGCCCAGAGCCCTCCGGCGATTCAGATCGAGTACAAGAAGGGGACGGCCATCCCGGCCCATGTACAGAAGGCCACCGAACGCCTCGCCTGCGAGTGGGCGAAATCGTGCGTGGGAAGCTCCGCGTGCGCGCTCCCCCGGAAGCTCCGCTCGCTGACCCGGCAGGGTGTTGAAGCTGTGGTCGAGGAGTTGTCGACCACGGAGCCGGGACGTATCCGCACAGGGATCCCCGAAGTTGACATGATCATTGCCTTGGAGAATCCCCACGGCCGGACCATGGCCTCGATCGTGTGGAGCCCGGACGAACGCCCGCCTAGGGTCCTCTCATGACCACACCGATCGTTGACCCCCTGGTCGCCCCGATCGCCGCGGACCTCGTCACCTGTCTGACCGCCGAGGCCGCGAAGATCCCGAACCCGCCGGCGTCCCCCCGGGTCGTGTGCCTACGCCCCGGGGACCGGGTAGAACTGTTGATCTCCCAGAACGATGACGAGTGTTGCTCCGGCCTCATGTGGGTGAGGTGGGTCCGCTCGTACCCGTCCGGGCAGCAGGCGTTCCCGATCGCGGATGACCGGGCAACACCCTGCGGGGTAACCCGGTGGGCTGTCCAGTTCGAGTTGGGTGCGGTGCGGTGCGCGCCAACGGCAGACCCCGAGGTACTGCCGCCGTGCGACGAGTGGACGGACACGACCCTCGGCGTCTACGACGACGGGGCTGCGATCCGTCGCGCGATCTGCTGCTACGCGGCCAGCCACGAATACGATGCAACGGTTCTCCAGGAGGAGGGCCAACCACTGACCACAGAGGGCGGGTGCGTCGGGGTCGCCTATCTAACGACCATCAGCGGCCCGGCCTGCGACTGCCAAGGAGCGCCGACGCTATGACCCAGAGGCAACGCCGACAGTCCCCCCCGACCACGGCGGAGACCACCGAAACCCCGACCGCGACGGAACCTACAGCGCCAGCCCCGGCCCCGGCCCCATCGTCGGACCGGTTGTCGGTCCTCCGCTACTACGCCGGCCGCGACGGATTGCTCCCCGTCTTCGTCGCCGTGTCCCACGACGCGGTGTTCGCCGGCCAGCACCTGCGGATGCCCGTGACGGACCGGGTTGCCGGCCTGGTCGAGATTGGGTTCCTTGAGGTCGAACTACCTGAACCGGGCGATGAGTAGTGGCTGGGATCATCCGGGTCTACGTCAAAGAGGTTCGGGGGACCGTAGACCGGGAGGATGCAAACGCCGTAGCCGCGCGGGTCGGCCTGATCAAGGTCACGAACGTATGCCGAAAGATCGTGAATCAGGCGACGATCGACGCGCCGGTTGACAGCGGGTTCCTGCGCGGCCAGCACGGAATGACCGTGAAGGTCATGAAGACGAGGGTGAAGGGGACGGTCGTCAACCGCGCGAAGTACGCGGCTGCAGTCCACGATGGGGCAACCATCGGACCACGGACAATCCGAGCACGACGAAAGAAGGCCCTCGCGTTCACGATGGGGGGGAAGACAGTGATCGTTAGGGCAGTACGTCACCCAGGGGCGAGGATCCCGGGCAACCCGTGGCTGGCCAAAGCGGCCGAGCGTGTCTCCGTGAGTGAGGGATTCCGGTTCCAGCGGACGGTAGTCTCCGACTAGATTACGAGGAGGGAAGATCGTATGGGCACTGTCCGCTCTGCGAACAGCACGACACCGGCGCCACGGAAGACCTCGCCCCGGATGGCACGTTCGAAAGTCGACGAACCGGATGTCGTCGACACGCCATCGGCACCAGCGCAGGCTACGGGCGACCCTGGGTCGGAACGGATCGCGAAACTTCGGCAAATGCTCGCCGCCGAGGGCCTCGACCCCGATGCGGTCCTCGACGGTCGGTTGACGGTCGCCGAGACAACACCGGAACCGACCCCGGTCGAGGGGCAAGTTGTTGGTCCGGTGCCGGGATACAGCCGCGACTTCGAACCGATCTCCGGAGTCGACCTCGACGGAGTCCGACAGATTGTCGTCGACGCGCGGAAGAACCCCGTGACGGCCGAAACGATCATCGATGGGTTGCGGAGTCTGATCGTGGAGAACGGCCACGACCCGGATCTCGTCATCGCTGCCGCCCTCGACGCGGAGACCGTTGGCGAGCCCACGGTCCAACCCAACGGTCTAGTCGACACCACCGTCGACTTTCGGGGCCGTCAGATCAAGGTCACAGTGCCAGAGATCGAACAGGTGATGGTGATCCGCCGGATGCAGTCCCTGTTCGCGAACGCGGCGAAGATGAAGGAGATCACGGCGGACGAGGCGGTTCGGTTGATGGACCGGGCATTGAAGACCGTGTGCTCCGTGATCGTCGACCCGGACGACGTCGAGTTCCTCGAAGACCTGTTGCTCACCCGGCAGGCGAAGATCGAGGACACGTTGCCGCTCCTCCGTGAGTCGTTGCAAGCCCTCGAAAGGGCGAACGTCGACAACGGGAACCGGGCGGACCGGCGGAAGGCCGCGAAGTCGGCGGGGCGGACCGGACGCGCCGCGCTGGCCACGGCCGGCGAGTAGCGGACGATGAAGGGCAACGGCATCGCCGCGCTGCGTATGTGGCCGGTCACCGTTGACCTTGGTGGGGTGACCTACCGAATCGCACCCCTTCCCGCGATCCGGTGGGTCGTCCCGATCGTCGACGACGACTGGTTCGCAATCGTCCCCGGCATGCTCGATCCGACGGACCGGGATGTTGACGATGCCCTCGACGATGGGGCGATCACCCATGATGACTGTGTTCGGGCTGCCCGGGACGCGGTCGGGGTCGCGGCCGGTGTGTCGTGGTGGGCGGCCGTGCGGCTGGTGCGGTCGGTGGTGGAGGCCCCGGACGTGATGGGGGAACTCCTCATGCACGGAATTGACGCGCAGGCGGTGAGTCTCGGGGCGTTCGTCCAGTCCGCGTATCGGGTGTTCACCCGTGACGCGGATAAGAAGCAACGGGCGAAGGTCGACCGGGATATCGAAACGGTGCCGCCAGAATTGACGCTGGCGGAACGGTGGGAGCCGGAGGCGGAAGCGTCCGGGTTCGAGACGATGATGCGTCAGCGGGGCGGTAGGCCGTGATTCTGTGGGGTCCGTCCGGTCACGGTCGCGGCCCGTTTGATCCACCGGTAGGCG
>Ga0210129_1000234_pt1 | contig 14813 bp, 13 predicted proteins | sample WestPond_Cattail_2_FD_185582 | JGI IMG/M metagenome (GOLD analysis project Ga0210129, IMG submission 185582) | Wetland microbial communities from the San Francisco Bay, California, USA, that impact long-term carbon sequestration -... | ecosystem: Environmental > Aquatic > Marine > Wetlands ... | reverse complement strand
TGTGCGCGCTGGCAGGCCGGCGCCTGCCGGTCACCGAGGGCGTCAACACGCCCACGCGCAAGCCGCCGCTGCCACCCGATACCGAGATCCACGGTGCCGATGGGCTGGGCAATCTGCCGGCGCGCCCGGTGCCTACCCCGCCGCCGGACGAACGTACTTCTGCCCGCTTCATCGTGCAAATGGCGCACGCCCATCCCGGCGAGGTCACGCTGGTGGCCATCGGCCCGCTGGGCAACCTGAGCCAGGCCTTGCGGCTGGAGCCCAGGCTGCCCGGGTTGTTGAAGCAGGTGATCGTGATGGGCGGCACCGTCACCGAGCCCGGCAATGTGTCGCCCGTGGCCGAGTCCAATATCTGGCACGATCCGCACGCCGCCGACCACATCTTCACCGCCGGTTTCAAGCTCACCCTGGTCGGGCTGGACGTGACGCACCGCTTCGTTCTGCCGCTCGCGCTGTTCGAACGCATTGCCGCTCGCCACCAGCATCCGGCCACCGACACGCTGCTGCATGCCGTGCGGTTTTATGCCGCTTTCTACGGCCAGTTCTATCCGGAGCTGGCCCGTGCCCAGGCCTGTTTCGGCCACGATGTGCTGGCCCTGATCCATCTGGTACGGCCCGATCTGTTCGGAACCGAATCGGGCCGCGTGCGCGTGGTGACCGAAGGCCTGGCCCAGGGCCAGACCATCCTGGACCGCCGCCCGGCCATCCCCTACCCGCAGGCCGGCTGGGGCGAGGACATTCCGCTGACACAGGTCTGCCTGCAGGTCGATGCGCCAGCGTGCCTGGCTTTGTTTGAAGACACGCTGCTGAAAAATTGGCTGTCAATTTGAATGCAGCGGTCCTGATGGACGACGGCCGTGACTTTAGTCATGCCACCGCTCGCTCCGATTCGCTGGACGTGCCAGAAGTCGTACGGTATATTGAATCGCATGCCTCGGCGCCGAGGCTTGAGCCGCTGTGTCTGCGCACCGCAGCAGCGCTGATATCTTGATGAGTCAAGCTACAACTGATGCGAATGGATGTCCGGGCCTGCCGGCATAACAACTTACTCAGGAGACGGTCGTGAACAAATCCAGACTTTTTTTGATGGCAACCGCCATCACCATGGCAGCTACAGCCCATGCGGCCAGCCCTTCCCAGCCAAAGGTGGAGTATTCCGCCGACACCATGATGGAAACGGCGGAGGTCTCGATGAAAGGCCACGTCAACTACACCCCGACGCGGGAGCGACGCGAGATGGTGACGGGCAGCGGCGGGGACAAGATGATCATGATCACGCGCCATGACAAGAAGGTGGCCTGGACGCTGATGCCGTCGGAAAAGATGTACATGGAAATGAGCCTGGCCCAGGCCAGTGCCCAGTCCAAGGACGACACCTCGAAATACAAGATCGAACAGACCATGATCGGCCCGGAGACGCTCAACGGCGTCAACACCACGAAAAGCAAGATCATCATGACCGGCCCCAAAGGCGAGAAGATGGGCGGCTTCATGTGGGTGACCAAGGAAAACATCGTGGTCAAGATGGATGCCATTGCCATCGACAAGAAAAGCAAGCAGCGTTTCAAGACCGAGCTGACCGACCTCAAGGTGTCCAAGCAGGACCCCAAGCTGTTCGAGGTGCCGGCGGGTTACGAAAAAATGGGCATTCCCAACTTTGGCGCCATGATGGGCGGCGGCGACAAGGAAGCCGGCGGCAAGGAGAGCGCCAGCGAACCCCAGAAAAAGAAGGGTTTTGACATGATGGATGCGGTCAAACTGTTCAAATAAGCCGGGAGCGATTTCATGCGCCAAACAAAACTGATGTCTGCCGTGCTGGCTGTCGCGGGCCTGATGAGCGCGACGCAATTCGCGTTGGCGGACAGTGAATGCACCCCGGCAGATGACAAGGCGGGTGCCGCGCAAATGAAGAAGGCGGAGGACAGCGAGCGGGCCGGGAAGTTGAAGGAGGCCTATCAGGCGGCGAGCAAGCTCGGCAATGCCTGCCTGCCGGCCGGCGGCTATCAGCGGAACAAGGCCATGCTTCAACGTGTCGGCCTGCAACTGGGCCAGCAGGAGGAGAAACAGGGCCGGCTGGCTGCGGCATTCGACTGGTACAAGGGCTCGGGCAACGATGCAGAGGCGGGCCGGGTCAAGATGAAGCAGGTGGAGGCGAGTCCGCGCGACCGGCAGCTGGTATCGGACGCCATCTCTTACTTTGGGCGCAGCGACCCGCGCGACGCCAAATTGCGCCAGCTGGCCGCAAAAAACGCCGATCTTGAACTTGCCAACGAAGCAAAGGCTTTCGCCGCCCGCAAGGAATCGTTCGATGAGCTCGGGAAAGCCCGGGACTGGTTCTATTTGGTCGGCGAATCCGCGGCAAAGAAGGCGCGTGAGCGCGCCGAGCAGCGCGGCGACACCCTGGCCAAGGAAGACGTCTACCGACACTTGGAAAACGCCAAGCACTATTTTGGTATCGCTGAAGCCAAGAAAAAGGAACAGACCCTGCAGGACAAGGCTCTGCGGCTGGCGCAGGCGCACGAGAAGAAGGGCGAAATCTCGCAGGCACAGAATTTCTACAGCCTGGCCGGCGCCAGCGCCAAGGGCAATGAACTGCAGCAGCGCGCCGAGGCGCAACACAAAAAATCTGAAGACAAGCGGCAGAAGCAGTTCAAAAAAGGACAGAGCGACCTGGAAAAAGAGCTCGGGATGTAAAGACCCGGTGGCTCCATGAACCGCCCCTCACATTCACTGGAGTCACCGAGATGAAGGTCTTTTCCCTCAAAGCGGGGCTCTTGTGCCTGTTGCTTGTTTTTCAGGCCGCTCCGCTCTTCGCTTCCAATCTGAGCGATTTGGAGGTGCCGGACAAAGACACGGCGCGGATTGGCCGCCTGCCCAGGAAGGTGATGTCCAGCGGCGAATTGAATTCGTACCTGGCTTCCATCACGGGCAAGGTCGAGACCACGCTGCCCGCCGATGACAAGAAGATGGCGGCCGCCATGATCAGCAAGGCCGGCACCAGCAAGGGCGTGCTGGCGGCCATGGCCAATGCGATGTGGCTGAATGCAAACTATGCCAGCGCGGTGATGCTGATGGGGCGCGCCTGCCTGCAAGACCCCAACCCGGACAACCTGAACAATTACGCCGCGTTTCTGACCATGATCGGCGGCGAACAACTGGCCCTGCCGATCCTGCAAAAGCTCAACCAGGATTTCCCGAATAACAGCACCGTTCTCAACAACCTGGGCCAGGCCTGGTTTGGCCTGGGCGACCTGAACGCGGCCAAGACCTACCTCGACAGCGCGGTCCGGATCTACGCTTTCCACCCCCAAGCCAACCTGACCAAGGCGGTGCTCGAAAACAATAACGGCAACAAGGCCGCGGCCGTCGAATCGCTGAAAAGATCGATTAAAAAAGGCTACAGCCCATCCAAGGAAGCCATGCTCGCCGAGCTGGGCTACAAAGTCTCCGGCAAGGACCTTGACCACCAGATGCATGTCTCGGAGGGCGCGCTGGGTTTCGACCGATGGATGGACATCGTGCCCAAATTCCCCAGGAACCTGGGTGAACTTGCCGCACTAAAAGGCCAGTGGGAAGCCTTCTACAAGCAGGTTGCCCAGGCCAACAAAGAACTGACCGCCAAGAACAACCGCGCCGTACAGCAACTGCGGGAAGAGGCCTTCAACTCGAAAAAATCCGGCCGCCGGGGCGTGCACATCAACCTGTCGCCCAAAATGCGCCATGTCGTGAAGTACTACCAGGACAACCATGCCGGCTCCAAATCCAGCACGAATGCGGAAGATCCGGAGTTTCTGGTGGACCTGATGAATCAAACCACGGTCTTCAATCAGGCCTACATCGAGGAAGGCCAGAAGATCGCGAAAAAGTTTTATGGCTCTCCATCCGGCGCTGATTGCGGCGCGTTGACAGCAGCGGCCAACAAACACCTCCAGGCCATCAACTCGCATTTTGAAAATGGCTTCAAGCAGCACATGGCGACGGTGATCCGGCGCTTGAAAAACGAAGCCTATGGCGTGCAGTTTTCAACCTCCGATCAACTCGAACGCGACGTGGCGACCAACCTCATCAAGCAGGACTTTTTTACCCATCTGCTGATCGTCCAGCCGTATGTTGATATCGATAGCAAGTTTCTTGGAGGCAGCTGTCCCGTGGTCATGCAGACTGCAAAACCGCGCAAACTTCCAGATTTCGATGACGTCAATTGCAAGGAAAACGTCGGGTTCAGCATTCCAATGATCGGTTCTTACAAGTTCGCCTGCAGCCAAGCAGAAATTCATTTCGACCCGCTGATGCTGCCCTTCCAGGCCAACTTCACAAAGAACGCGAACACGGATGAATACCTCACCGGATCCATTGGGGTTGGCATGGGTCCAGTGGCAATCAAAGGTTCTGCCGATCTGGAAAAAGGCAGCGGGAAATTCGAAGCCGGCTACTCCAAGGAAATCGACAAAGGCTACCTCGGTCCCCTGCCCCTGGAGGCCAGCGCCAGTGCGACCGTCGGCATCGAGTTCGACGAGAGCGGCATCAGTGATGTCGTCATCAGCGCCGCCGTCGAAGGCAAGGCCGGCAACGACGCCGGATCGGTCTCCGTCGATACCGGCGCCCGCTACGGCGTCAATTCCGGCGTGTCAAGCGGAAGCAACGCCTCCCTCGGTGGGGCGATCAGCAAGCTCTAGCCTGCCTGCGCGGGTAGCGCCGCTGCATATTCCATAGCCACATATGGAAACAAGAAAAATGTAGTTTGGAATATGCGGGTGCAGACCTACAGTCTGCGCCATGCATGACATTGCGTTCATCTTTGCGGGATTTTTCGTCGGCCTGATCATCGGGCTGACCGGCGTGGGCGGCGGTTCGCTGATGACGCCGATCCTGATTTTCTTCTTCGGCGTCAAGCCCTACCTGGCTGTCGGCACCGACCTGCTGTTTGCCGCCATCACCAAGATGGGCGGCACCGTGCGGCTGGCCCGCAGCGGGCTGGTCCACTGGCGCATCGTGCTGCAGCTCTCGGCCGGCAGCCTCCCGGCGGCGCTGATCACCCTGTTCCTCCTGCACCGGGTCGGCCCGGCCAGCCCGGCCGTGCAAAACCTGATGACCACCACCCTGGGCACGGCGCTGCTGCTCACCGCCGCGGCCACGCTGTACAAGGCGGTGCGCGGCAAGGCGCTGGCCGTGACGCTGGCGCGCAGCCAGGAGACTCTGGCCGCCACACCGCGCCACTGGAGCCTGCCGCTGTTGCTGGGCGCGGTGATCGGCACCCTGGTCAGCCTGACTTCGATCGGCGCCGGCGCCATTGGCGCGAGCGTGTTGCTCATCGTCTATCCCCTCTTGCCGCTGCCGCGCATCGTGGCCGCCGACATGGCCTACGCCGTGCCGCTCACCCTGGTGGCGGGCCTGGGCCACGCCTCGCTCGGTTCGGTGGACTGGAAGCTCCTGGCCCAGCTGCTGGCGGGTTCGCTGCCCGGCATCTGGGTCGGCACGCACCTGATGAGCCGCATCAACGAGCGCGTCATCCGCTCCGCCCTGTCCCTGCTGCTGGCCTGGGCCGGCAGCAAGTTCATAGCCATCTGACCATGTACCAATACACCGACTTCGACCGCCAGTTCGTGCATACCCGCGCCTCGCAATACCGCGACCAGTTGGAGCGCAACCTGGCCGGCCGGCTCAGCGACGATGAATTCCGCCCGCTGCGGCTGCAGAACGGCTGGTACATCCAGCGCCATGCGCCGATGCTGCGCGTGGCCGTGCCCTACGGCGAACTCTCCGGCGCCCAGTTGCGCGTGCTGGCGCGCATCGCCCGCGACTACGACCAGGGCTGGGGCCACTTCACCACGCGCCAGAACATCCAGTTCAACTGGATTCCCCTGGCCAGGAGCGCCGACGTGATGGACCTGCTGGCCTCGGTCGACATGCACGGCATCCAGACCAGCGGCAACTGCATCCGCAACATCACCAGCGACGAGCGCGCCGGCATTGCGGTGGACGAGATCGCCGACCCGCGCCCGTTCTGCGAGATCCTGCGCCAGTGGAGCACGCTGCACCCCGAGTTCGCCTTCCTGCCGCGCAAGTTCAAGGTCGCCGTCATCGGGGCCAGGGAAGACCGCGCCGCCAGCGCCTGGCATGACGTGGGCCTGCAACTGGTGCGCGACGACGATGGCGCGCTGGGCTTTCGCGTTCTGGTGGGCGGCGGCATGGGCCGCACCCCGGTGATTGCCAGCACCCTCCGCGAGTTCCTGCCATGGCAGCAGATCCTGAACTACCTGGAGGCCGTGGTGCGTGTGTATAACCGCTGGGGCCGGCGCGACAAGCTGTACAAGGCGCGCATCAAGATCCTGGTCAAGGCCGAAGGCCAGCGTTTCATGCAAGAGGTCGAAGCCGAATACCGGCAGATCATCGAGCATGACGGCGCACCGCACACCCTCACCCAGGCCGAGCTGGACCGCGTGACGGCCTCTTTTGTCCCCCCCGCCCTCCACGGCTTGCGCAAGGATGTCAGCACCAAGGTCGCCCACATCCTGCGTGCCGCCGCCGCGGCCGATGTGGAATTCAGCCGCTGGTTGGAGCAGAACGTGGCCGCGCACCAGCACCCCAACCTGCGCGCCGTGACGCTCTCGCTCAAGCGTCTGGGCCACGCGCCCGGGGACGCCACCGCCCAGCACATGGACATCGTGGCCGACCTGGCCGACCAGTTTTCAGCCGGAGAAATCCGCGTCACCCATGACCAGAACCTGCTGCTGCCCTGGGTGCGCTGCGACCAGTTGCCCGAGCTGTGGCGCGCGGCACGCCAGGCCGGCTTGGCCCGCCCCCACATCCGGCTTCTGACCGACATGATCGCCTGCCCCGGCGGCGACTTCTGCGCGCTGGCCAATGCGCGCTCGATCCCGATCGCGCAGGCGATTGCCGAGCGCTACCAGGACCTGGACGAACTGCACGACCTGGGCGAAATCGACCTGCACATCTCGGGCTGCATGAACTCCTGCGGCCACCACCACAGCGGCCACATCGGCATCCTGGGCGTGGACAAGGACGGCCAGGAGTTCTACCAGATCACGCTCGGCGGCTCGGATGGCTCGCGTCTCTCCGGCGAGGCGACACCCGGCAAAGTAGTGGGACCGTCGTTCTCGGCGGCGGAAGTGCCGGACGTGATCGAAACCGTGCTCGACACCTACCGCCGCGAGCGCCAATCCGATGAGCGCTTCATCGCCACCCTGCGCCGTGTCGGCGTGGAGCCATTCAAACAGGCCGCCCATCAGGCGCGCCACCACCAGGAAGCACAGGCCGAAGCCACGGCCTGAAGGAAGGAAATCATGAACACCCTCAAATTGATCGCCGCCCACCAGCATGTCGCCAGACTGGAACGGCCGAATATTCTGGAACTTGCCAACGATGCCGACCCGCGCGCGGTCTCGCTCGAAGGCATCAAGCGCATCGACCTGCATTTCCCCAGGTTCACCGACGGCCGCGCCTTCACCCAGGCCTTCCTGCTGCGCCGGCGCCTGGGGTTCAAGGGGGAAATCCGCGCCACCGGCGACGTGCTGGCGGACCAGTTGCCGCAGATGCTGCGCAGCGGCTTTACCGTCGCCGTGCTGCGCGCCGACCAGGATCTGGCCGTGGCACAGCGCCAACTGGCGCGCTTTGGCGCTTTCTACCAGGGCGACGCCGTCAACCCGCAACCCCATTTCCTGAAGGCCGCCTGATGAGTTCCATGGCTCTTTACGAACGCGTATCCGACGATTTCCCCGCCAAACTCGCGCGCACCCGCGCGCTGCTGCGGCAGGCGGCGCGCGATCACGCCCCCACCCGGTCCGGCGCCCCCGCGCTGGTGAGCCAGGCTTCCAGCCTGGGCGCCGAGGACATGGTGATCACGCACCTGATCAACCGCATGAAGCTCGACATCGGCATCTTCGTGCTCGATACCGGCCGGCTGCACCCTGAAACCCTGCAACTGCTGGAGCAGCTCAAGGCCAGCTCCCTGGCACCGGTCGAGGTGTTCAAGCCCGTGGCGCAGAACGTGGTGCGGTTCGTGCGGCGCGAAGGCGAGGACGCCATGTACCGCAGCATCGAACTGCGCAAGACCTGCTGCCAGCTTCGCAAGATGGAACCGCTGGAGCGGGCCTTGAAGGACAAGACCGCCTGGATCACCGGCCTGCGGCGCGAACAGTCGGGTGCGCGCGCCGTGGTGCCCTTCATGGACACCAGCGACGCGCAGCGCGTCAAGTTCAACCCGCTGGCCGACTGGGGCTGGGGCGACGTCTGGCACTACATCCTGACCTTCGCGGTGGACTACAACCCGCTGCACGACCAGTTCTACCCCAGTATCGGCTGCGCCCCCTGCACCCGCGCCATCGCCCTGGGCGAGGACTTCCGCGCCGGCAGATGGTGGTGGGAGGATGAAAACGCCAAAGAGTGTGGTCTGCACCTGAAACAAGAACCCTTGAAACAAGCGGTGCCCGCATGAACTTACTGGCCGAACACGAATTCCTGAACCCACCCGTCCCCACCTTAAGCAACGCCCACCTGGATGCACTGGAAGAAGAAACCATCTTCATCCTGCGCGAGGTCGCAGCCGCCTTCGAACGCCCGGCCCTGCTGTTCTCCGGCGGCAAGGATTCGCTGGTGCTGCTCAAGTGCGCCGAAAAAGCATTCGTGGGCAAGGCAAGGCCCTCCGCTGGCGGCCGCATCCCCTACCCGCTGCTGATGATCGATACCGGCCACAACTTCCCCGAAGTCACCGACTTCCGCGATGCACGCGCCCGGGAACTGCGGGCCGAGCTGATCGTGCGCAAGGTGGAGGATTCCATGGCGCGCGGCAGCGTACGCTTAAGCCACCCGGGCGAGAGCCGCAACGTGCACCAGTCGGTCACGCTGCTGGAGGCCATCGACGAATTCCGCTTCGACGCGCTGATCGGCGGCGCCCGGCGCGACGAGGAAAAGGCCCGCGCCAAGGAGCGCATCTTTTCCCACCGCGACAGTTTCGGCCAGTGGCAGCCCAAGGCCCAGCGCCCCGAACTGTGGACGCTGTTCAACACCCGGCTGCAGCCCGGCGAGCACTTCCGCGTGTTTCCGATCTCCAACTGGACCGAACTTGACGTGTGGCAATACATCGAGCGTGAGCACATCGGCCTGCCCTCGATCTACTACAGCCACCCGCGCCAGGTGGTGGAGCGGCGCGGCTTGCTGGTTCCCGTGACGGACCTCACGCCGCCGGGCGAAGGCGAACCGGTCGTCACGCGCGACGTGCGCTTTCGCACCGTGGGCGACATCACCTGCACCTGCCCGGTGGCAAGCCTGGCCACCAGCGCAGCCGAGATCGTGATCGAGACGCTGGCCGCCGACGTGAGCGAGCGCGGCGCCACGCGCATGGACGACAAGACCTCCGACGCCTCCATGGAAAAACGCAAGAAAGACGGGTATTTTTGAACACCCCCCGGCTTGCCCACTTCGTGTGGCCGCTTTCCCCCTTGCAGGGGGCGACACCAGCAGCCCGGCGGAGCCGGTTCTGCGATGTCCCTGGTTTGAAAGCGCCTCGCCCCTAAAGGAAATTGAGTATGACAACCGCTACAAAATTCATAGCTGCTTACGAAAAATCCACGAGGCCTACAGACCAGAATGACACAAAATCCGCGCTGAAGTTCATTACCTGCGGCAGCGTGGACGACGGCAAAAGCACGCTGATCGGCCGCCTGCTGGTCGACAGCAAGGCCGTGCTGCAGGACCACCTGGCCGGCGTGCAGCGCCAGGGCGAAACCGACCTGGCCCTGCTGACCGACGGCTTGAGCGCCGAGCGCGAGCAAGGCATCACCATCGACGTGGCCTACCGCTACTTCAACACCGAGAGCCGCAAATTCATCATCGGCGACACGCCGGGCCACGAGCAGTACACCCGCAACATGGTGACGGCGGCATCGAATGCCGACGCCGCCGTGGTGCTGGTCGATGCCACCAAGCTCGACTGGGCCCATGACCAACCCGACCTGTTGCTTCAAACCCGGCGCCATGCGCTGCTGCTCAAGCTGCTGCGCGTGCCCTCCATCGTGTTCGCCGTCAACAAGCTCGACGCCGTGACCGACCCGGTGCTGGCCTTCGGGCAGATCCGCTCGGCCCTCCGCCGGTTTGCGGCCGAGGCGGGCCTGACGGTCAAGGCCATCGTGCCGGTGTCCGCCCTCTTGGGCTGGAACGTGGTGGAACCGGCCGCACGCCTGGCCTGGTGCGGCTACCGCGGCCCGACCCTGCTGCAGATCCTGGAAACCCTGCCGGTCACCCCGGCCGACGCCGCGCTGCCTTTTTCCTTGCCCGTGCAGTGGGTCGAAAAGCTGGCGTCCTCCAGCGACAGCCGTCACGGCCGCCGTGTGTTCTGGGGCCGTCTGGCCACCGGCAGCGTGGCCCCCGGCCAATCGGTCACGGTCCTGCCCAGCGGGCAAAACGCCATCGTGGCCCAGGTGCTGAACCACGTGCGCCAGCCCGGGCGGGCAGTTGCCGGTCATAGCGCCGGCATCGTGCTGGACCGCGAAGTCGACGTTTCGCGCGGCGACTGGCTGCTGGCCCCTGCGTCCGATGGCCAGGCCTTTACCCCCAGCCGCGAACTCCTGGCCACCGTGGCCTGGCTGGACGACGAGCCCCTGCTTGCCGGCCGCGTGTACTGGGCGCTGCACGGGCACCGTTGGGTCAGGGCCCGGGTCAAGCGCATCGTGCACCGGTTCAACATCAACACCCTGGCCGAGGAAGACGCCACGCAACTGGAGCCCAATGCCATCGGCCACATCGAACTGGCCCTGCAGGAGCCCGTGCCGGCCCTGCCCTTCAGCCGCTCCCGGGTGCTGGGCTCGGTGATTCTGGTCGATACCGCATCCCACAAAACCTCGGGAGCCGCACTCCTTCGGAATTGATCCACCTCAAACAACCCTCCCTAAACAAGGGCGACCCTCCCAGGCGATCGCAAAACCCAATAAAATCAAGGGTTTCTACCCATCGCTTCAGAACTACAACATGACCCACGTCGTCACTGAATCCTGCATCCGCTGCAAATACACCGATTGCGTGGATGTCTGCCCCGTCGATTGCTTCCGCGAAGGCCCGAACTTCCTGACCATCGATCCCGATGAGTGCATCGATTGCGCCGTGTGCATTCCCGAGTGCCCGGTCAACGCGATCTTTGCCGAGGAAGACCTGCCGGCCGACCAGCAGCACATGACCGCGCTCAACGCCGAGCTGGCCAGACTGCCGACCTGGAAAAGCATCACCAAACGCAAGCCCGCTCCGCCCGACGCCGACGAGTGGAAAGACAAGACCGGCAAGCTCAAAGAGCTGATCCGATAAAAAGCATGGAATCGAAACTCAGTCAAGAAGTGATCAAGACCGCCCAGGCCCACGAAGGCCCGATTGAAACCGACGCCGTCATCGTGGGCGCCGGCCCCGTTGGCCTGTTCCAGGTGTTCGAGCTCGGCCTGCTGGAAATCAAGGCCCATGTGATCGACTCGCTCGCCTACCCCGGCGGCCAGCCGGTGGAGTTGTATCCCGACAAGCCGATCTATGACATTCCGGCCATTCCGGTGTGCACCGGGCAGGAGCTCACCGACGCCCTGCTCAAGCAGATCGAGCCCTTCGGCGCGACCTTCCACCTGGGCCAGGAAGTCACCACGGTGCAAAAGCAGGACGATGGCCGCTTCTTTGTCGAGACTTCCAAGGGCACCCAGTTCCTGACCAAGACCATCTTCATCGCCGCCGGCGTGGGGGCTTTCCAGCCGCGCACGCTCAAGGTCGATGGCCTGGACAAGTTCGAAGGCTCGCAGTTGTTCTACCGCGTCAAGAACCCGGCTGACTTTGCCGGCAAGAACCTGGTGATCGTCGGCGGCGGAGACTCGGCGCTCGACTGGTCACTGGACTTCGTCAAGGAGAGCCCGCACAAAGCCGAAAGCGTCATCCTGATCCACCGCCGCGACGGCTTCAAGGCCGCGCCGGCCAGCGTGGCCAAGATGAAGGCGCTGTGCGACGCCTACGAGATGCAGTTCATCATCGGCCAGGTCACCGGCATGGAAGAGAAGGACGGCAAGCTCACCGGCGCCAAGGTCACCGGCGCCGACGGCGTCACCCGCGTGGTGCCGCTGGATGTGCTGCTGGTGTTCTTCGGCCTGTCGCCCAAACTCGGGCCGATTGCCCAATGGGGCCTGGAGATCGAACGCAAGCAGCTCGTGGTGGATACCGAGAAATTCTCCACCAGCGTGCCCGGCATTTTTGCCGTGGGCGACATCAACACCTACCCCGGCAAGAAAAAGCTCATCCTCTCGGGCTTTCACGAATGCGCGCTGGCCGCCTTTGGCGCGGTGTCCATCATCTTCCCGGAGAAGAAAGTGTTCCTGCAGTACACCACCACCAGCCCCAAACTGCACAAGGTGTTGGGCGTCGAATCCCCCGTCTTCGACTAAGCGGCTACTGCAAAGGCCGCTGGCGGCGTTGCGCGGCCTTGCCGTGCCATTTGGCACTGTCTGCGGCCGCGCGCCTTGCCAGCGGCCTTTTCGCTACGCCGTACAATAGGCTGGTGTCTTTGATGACACGTTCGCTGGGGGTGTTGCCGCGGCTTATGGCTGGTGGCTTCTGAGAAAGTCCCTTTGAACCTGACTGAGGTAATCCTCGCGCAGGGAAGCAGGCCCCAAGGCTGGTCACCCCGTTCTCAGGTGACCGCAAACCCCGGTGCCAGCACCCCCGACAGTTTTTGAACAGGCACGTGTGAGCAAGTCATTGGGTTGCAGACAGGATCTTCATCGCCAGCGGCGCATGCCCGTGGTTGAGCGGGCCGTGGCCGTGGCCGGTGCGCACGTCGGCGCCGGCGGCGATGGCGCTCAAGATGTAGGCCCGCGCCTGGGTCACGGCCTGCGGCAAGTCCAAGCCCAGGGCCAGATGGGCCGCAATGGCCGACGAGAGCGTGCAGCCCGTGCCATGCACGTTGCGGCTCTCGATGCGGCTCGATGCCATGCGCAGGGCCGGCTGCCCCGGCTGCAGCAGCACATCCACCACCTGCTTGCCTTGCAGATGCCCGCCCTTCAGCAGCACGGTCTGGGCCCCCAGCGCCAGCAGTTCACGGGCGGCGGGCTCCAGCGCCTCGATGCCCTCGATTTTGTGGCCCAGCAGCAGCTCGGCCTCGTCCAGGTTGGGCGTGATGACGCTGGCCAGCGGGAACAGTTCCTTGACCAGCACCTGCACCGTCTCCGCCGCGATCAGCCGGTCGCCGCTGGTGGCCACCATCACCGGGTCGAGCACCACGCGCGTGAGCCCGTAATGCCGGATGGCCCAGGCCACCACCTGCACCACCTCGGGCGAGTGCAGCATGCCGATCTTCACCGCATCGACACCGATGTCTTCCACCACGGCCTCGATCTGCGCCTTCAGGATTTCGGCCGGCACGCCGTGGATGGCGCGCACGCCCTGGGTGTTTTGCGCGGTGATGGCGGTGATGGCCGTCATGCCATAACAGCCCAGCGCGCTGAAAGTCTTGAGGTCGGCCTGGATGCCGGCACCGCCGCCGCTGTCGGAGCCCGCGATGGACAGCACGCGCGGATAGTGCCGGTCGTTGAGAGAAATATTAGGTTTCGTCATGCCGAAAATTATCAGGCCATTTTGAGATGACCTTTTCTGCCCCTCGTCCTTCTTCCGTCGTTCTTGGCGCCGGCCTGATGGGCCGGCTGCTGGCCTGGCAGCTCGCCCGGACCGGTCATGCCGTCCGCGTGTTCGAGGCCGGTACCGCCGATGCCCAGGGCTCGCCCGCGCGCATCGCCGCCGCCATGCTGGCGCCGCTGGCCGAATCCGCCATCACCGAGCCCGGCGTGGTCGAGATGGGCCGCCACGCGCTGACGCGCTGGCCCGAGCTGCTGGCGCAGCTCTCGCAACCGGTGTTCTTCCAGCAGCAAGGCACGCTGATCCTCTGGCACCGGCAGGACGCGGCCGAGGCCGCGCGCTTTGCCCGCCAGTTGCAGGCCACCGGCGACAAGATCCCGGCCCTGCCCAAGCTGCAGCCGCTCGATGCCGCCGGCGTGACGAAGCTGGAGCCCAGTTTGGGCAACCGTTTCGCGCAGGGCCTGTACCTGCCGGGTGAAGGCCAGCTCGACAACCGCCAGTTGCTCGCCGCCCTGCTGCACGAACTGCAAGCGCTCCAGGTGGATCTGCACTGGAACAGCCCGCGCGCGCCGCAGGACTTCCAGCCCGGCACGGCGGGCCAGCCCGACTGGGTGTTCGACTGCCGCGGCCTGGGTGCGCGCGAGCAATGGGCCAAGCTGCGCGGTGTGCGCGGCGAGGTGGCGCGCCTGCATGCCCCCGAAGTGAATTTAAGCCGGCCCACCCGGTTGATCCACCCGCGTTACCCGATCTACATTGCGCCCAAGCAGGACCACGTGTTCGTGATCGGCGCCACCGAAATCGAGAGCGACGATCTGTCGCCGCCCAGCGTGCGCTCCACGCTGGAATTGCTCAGCGCCGCCTATTCGGTGCACACCGGTTTTGCCGAAGCGCGCATCCTGGAAATCGCCACCCAGTGCCGCCCCACCCTGCCCGACAACCTGCCCGCCATCCGTCAGATGGGCCCGCGCGTGCTGCAGATCAACGGCCTGTACCGCCACGGCTTCATGATCTCGCCCGCCCTGCTCGATGTGGTGCTGGCCCTGGTGCGCGGCGAACAAGCGGCCCTGGCCGCCAGCTTCGATCTCAAAATGGAAGCCCTGCAGAATTGAGCCCATGAAAGTCTTCATCAACAAGAATCCGGTTGAGCTCGCCGAGGGCGCCACCCTGGCGGATGCCATCGCCGCCATCCAGGCCAAGCCGCCCTTTGC
>Ga0210129_1000233_pt1 | contig 14818 bp, 13 predicted proteins | sample WestPond_Cattail_2_FD_185582 | JGI IMG/M metagenome (GOLD analysis project Ga0210129, IMG submission 185582) | Wetland microbial communities from the San Francisco Bay, California, USA, that impact long-term carbon sequestration -... | ecosystem: Environmental > Aquatic > Marine > Wetlands ... | reverse complement strand
TGATACTCTCAAAATCAAATTCTTCTTCCATTTTCTACTATGTTTTTACAAACTTAATTCTTTATTCTTCTATTTGACACAGTTTAGATTACATTCTCAGACTCAATAACATCAAACCTGTAATTACCCAAAGCGAACTTCTTGAAATGCGAAGTTTATTGGATAAGGTATTTGTTGAGCACACGCTTCTTCAATATATTGCCCAGATAGTGCAACAGACTCGTAACAGTAAAGCTGTCTTTTTAGGAGCTTCACCACGTGCATCAATATCCATACTGCAAGCTTCAAAAGCATTCGCCATGTTGCAGGGACGTGATTTTATCACCCCTGAAGACGTCAAGTTCATATCACCATATGTGCTGCAACACAGGCTCATACTCACCGCTGAAACCGAAATGGAAGGCTACTCTACTGTAAAGGTAATAAAACGTTTAATAGATAAAGTAGAAGTACCTCAATAGTATGTATCTCACACTCCGATTCTATATAATACTAACCGTAATCATAGCTGTCATCGGCTTTGGTTATATTCTGGCACCGTTATTCATTATCGGACGGATAGCTTTGTTGTGCTTCTTTCCGGTTCTCATAACCGACATATTCATGCTATACCGTACAAACAGTATTGAAGCACGGCGGCAATGCGCCGACAGATTTTCAAACGGTGAAAACAATAAAATACGAATTGACATATCAAGTAATTACGCTTATTCAATAAAATTAGATGTTATCGACGAAATACCATTTATATTTCAACGTCGGGATATTGACTTTAAATTGCAATTGCATAATAAAGAAGAAAAATATATCATATATAATCTTCGTCCTACGCAGCGAGGAAAATATAGTTTCGGCTACATCAGAATATTTGTTCGAAGCAACATAGGATTAGTTAAGCGCCGATACAAATGCGGCAAACCTGAAGATATAAAGGTTTATCCGGCATTCCAAATGCTGCATCGTTATGAACTGTTGGCAATCAACAATAAATTACAGGAGTTCGGCATAAAACGCATTCGCAGGATAGGAATGCAAACCGAATTCGAACATATTAGGGAATATGTAAAAGATGACGATTACCGAACGATTAACTGGAAAGCCACAGCCCATCGTCACCAATTGATGGTAAATGTTTATCAGGATGAAAAGTCACAACAAATTTTCAATGTCATTGACAAGGGTCGTGTAATGCAACAATCATTTGAAGGAATGACATTGCTTGATTATTCAATAAATGCTTCACTGGTGTTATCATACATAGTGACGCAAAAAGAAGATAAGGCAGGATTAGTTACATTTGATGACAAAATCGACACATTTGTACAGGCATCACGCCATGCCGGACACATGCAAACATTGCTTGACAATCTGTATAACCAACAAACGACTTTCGGTGAAACCGATTTTTCGGTTCTGTGTGTCAACTTAAACAAGTTAGTTAGCAAACGCAGCCTAATGATTATATATACAAACTTTGCAAATATGATAAGCATGAAAAGACAGATGAGTTTTCTACAGCAATTGTGCAAACGCCACAAAGTACTTGTAGTTTTCTTTAAAGATATAGAATTGGGAAACTACATCAACTCTCCTTCAACCAACACAGAAGATTATTACCGCCACGTCATTGCTGAAAAATATGAAGAAGAAAAAAGATTTATAACCACGACCTTGCAAAGATACGGCATATACACATTATTGACATCACCGGATAACCTATCAATAAATGTAATAAATAAATACTTGGAAATGAAAACCAGGCAAATAATATAAAAAATACTCACTCCTTACCGATAGTTATACTTTGCAAATCGGCCAATGAGCCGTTGAAAATATTCAAGTCCACATCTTTCTTAATACCCGGTATTGTGGCAATATCGGTATGTTGCCAGAATGTCCATTTTTGTTTTTTTGCTACCGAATCCACATAATAGTGTGCAATCCAATAAGGATACTTATTGAAAACGCTATCGCTGAGATACGATTTCCTGAATTTATACGATGCATAAATAATCGGTTTCACGCCATAGTGCATTTCCACACGGTCAAGCCACACTTTTAAAGATACCTTCAATTCATTCTTGTTTTTATCTCCTATCTTTTCCACATCCAAAACAGGAGGCAAGTCACCGGCTTCCAACCTCACTTGGTTGATAAACAAGTCCGCTTGTTGCATTGCAGGCATATCGGGATTATAATAATGGTATGCGCCACGTATAAAACCGTATAGGCGAGCATTCTCAAAATTCCTGGCAAAGTTTTCATCGATGCGTCCGCTACCGTCGGTGGCTTTTACAAAGACAAAACGTATAGGATATTTACTCAATTCACCTTTACGCAAGGTATTCCAATCAATAACACCTTGATAATGTGACACATCAATGCCATGTACCTTATACCCCACAGGCATGCACACTCCATAACCTTCTCGACCGGGAATAAAACGCCAACGGTAAGCATAAGGACGAATAAAGAAATGATAAAAAAGGACAGCAAAGAATGCAACGGAAAGCGCTTTAGCTATTTTACCTATACTTAATGCCATAATATCCGCTTTCTTATGACTCCTTACCGTTCTGCGATAACGTTTTTTACGCACTTTGTACATTATTGATACCCCTTAAACATTTTTGGCTTTCTCGCCTTTTATCATAAAAGCTATGAAGAAGGAATATTCGCAAGGTAAGCATACCATGGAATATTCCCTTTTATCTTTTCGAAATAATATTATTTTTGATGCTCCAGTCGCAACGAAATAGGAATTTGATCACAAACTTCGCTCGGTCCGAAATATTGAATAGGTCCGGGAGATACGAAATCGGTCGTCAAAGCCCATTTGTCACGTTTAGCCTCATACTCTTTAAATGCAGCACCGTTCAAATCAACCAATATCTTACGGATAACCGGTTTCATCATACCATTACGATGTTCCATATCCATAAGCATTGTCAATGGCACACCTCCGGCATTCTGCTCTTCAACAGGTTTTGCCAAGTTGCTTACATAAGCCATATAACCCGATTTACCGCTGACAATCAATTCACATGCCGTAACTCCCAATGCATAGCAATAGTTCGCATCAAAATTCGAGGGGAAAACACAACGACCTTCATAACCCATAAAATGGTGTTGAGCCGCATACTTACCGTTAAACTTGCCGGCGGACTTCCATTCATTCAACTTGCAACCTACCATCTCGCTAAGCATCTTTTCAGTTTCAATGCCTGATACCTGGATATTTCCATGAGGATCACGGCCGAGCAACAATTGAGAAGCTACGGTTTTGGGCAACGAAGCGTATATATCACCATTTGCCTTACTCAAACGTGTAATAACAACATTTCTCAATTCATGTTGTTGTATTTTAGAAAATTCATCGGCATTGGCAGCCAACAAATCATTCAATTCATCTATCAAACCGTTAATAGCGGGAATAAACTCTATCAAACCTTCAGGAACAAGCACTACACCGAAATCTTCGCCTTTTTCAGAACGTTGGGCAACCAAAGTGGCAAGTTTCGTAATGATTTCGTCCAAAGTTATTTCCTTAGCCAATATCTCTTCACTTATAAGGCAATAAGTCGGGTGCGTTTGTAATGCGCATTCCAAAGCTATATGTGATGCGGCACGTCCCATTAATTTTATAAAATGCCAGTATTTACGGGCAGATTTACAGTCACATTCAATATTACCGATCAATTCTGAATAAAGCTTTGTAGCAGTATCGAATCCGAAAGAGGTTTCAACAAGATCACATCTCAAATCGCCGTCAATAGTCTTAGGAACACCGATAATTTGTATTCCTGTTTTTTTAGCAGCCATATATTCTGCCAATACACTTGCATTGGTATTCGAATCGTCACCACCTATTATAACAATAGCTTTGATATTTAATTTGCGAGTAATCTCGATAATTTTTTCAAACTGTTCTTCGCTTTCAAGTTTGGTACGGGCAGAACCGGTAATGTCAAAACCACCGGTGTTACGATAGTTATCAACTACATCAGCAGTCAATTCAATATAATCATGATTTACCAAACCACTCAGACCCATTTTAAATCCGAACAAACGGTTTTTAGGATTACAACGCTTCATTCCGTCAAACAAACCTGAAATCACATTATGACCGCCTGGAGCCTGACCACCTGAAAGAACTACACCAACATTAAACGGTTCAACAGATACTTTCTTGGTTGATGTTTCAAACTTAACAATAGGCATGCCATAAGTGTTCGGAAACAATTTTTTTATTTGAGCCTGATCAGCAACAGATTGAGTGGCTTCGCCATCAACGCTTTTCACGCTGCCACGCAGCACCTTAGGCAACTTGGGCCGGTAACTTGCACGGACTACTTGTAATGTGCTCTTTGTCATTTTCCCATAATATTTGTTTAAAAAAAATAGAATATCTAAAGTAAACGTATCCTATTGTATTTTATTTTAATCGAATGCAAATATAATTTTTTATTTCGAAAATAATATATACTTTTACCGAAAATATCGTTGACAGGACATTAAATATAAAAACATGGCAAACAAAAGAGACTTAAAAAGTGCTGTAAATAATATAACAAGTGTATTATTTAGCGAATGCATAATAAATAAAGACTACGTACCGGGTGCTGACAAAAACAAAGCAACTGATTTGATGGCAAAGATTCTAAAAATCAATAATGATTTTATTACCCGCATTTCCCATCCTGAACCCGGATGCAATGTAAAAAGCTTTTATAAGAAGCTACGCAATGATTTTAATAATGCAATTGATGGCGTAGCCAAAGAAGTCGATGAATTATGCAAGAAACAAACTGAATGAAAAAGTCGATATGCAAATTCATCCTTAAAATACTTGGATGGAAAGCCGACGTCACTGTTCCGGATTTTAAGAAATGCGTTATAATCGTTGCGCCTCATACAAGCAACTGGGATTTTCTTTTAGGTGAAATTTACTATGCTTCGACAGGCAGAAAAGCTAAGATTCTAATGAAAAAAGAATGGTTTTTCTTTCCAATGAATATTATTTTAAAATGTATCGGCGTTATTCCAGTAAATCGCGGTAAGAACATGTCAATGACAGACCAACTGATTGAAAGGGCTAAACAACAGGATGAATTTCATTTAGCCATCACCCCTGAAGGTACACGCTCCGCCAACGGACGTTGGAAAAGCGGTTTCTACTATATTGCCTTAGGCGCAAAAATACCGATAGTGGCCTATGCTATTGATTATTCCCAAAAGATTATCATAGGCAAAAAAGTGTTTTATCCTACCGGAGATTTCGATAACGAGATAAAAGAAATTAAAACATATTACTCTCAGTTTACAGGTAAAAAACCTGAAAACTTCAAAATTAAATAATGTGATGTCATCTATTTATAAAATCTTTATTTTAACTATTATATCCATATTAGCAATATCAACACAAGCCCAACCGATTATTCCCGCAAACACTAAAGAAAATAACGACAGCATTGTAAAGGCTAGATTAACGACTTATTTTGCCACCTATCCCATACAGTGCACCCAGCCAAACAAATTAAATGACGTACAAATCAACAAAGATATAAAACGTATTGATATATATGCCAATGAAGGTTTCGGAGAGCAACCGTTCCGTGAGGCTATGGTCAACAAAATATACTCAGATATTAAAAGGCTTATGCCTGATGAGTTCAAATCATACACCATAGAGGTATATACGGATAACAATTCTATAGAGAATCTGATACCTGATTTCTATCGCACAAGAAACAAAGATAATACACGCCTGCTGACAAACAAAACTTATGAAGGCGTACCGTGGGTAAAGAATATCTCCGACCCAGTAAAGATTACTGAAGGACTTCAAGACAAACATTTATTAATCGCCCCAAGCCACGGGAGATATTATAGCGGAGCTGACAAGACATGGCAATGGCAGCGTCTCAGGCTGTTCTGCACATGCGAAGACATGCTCAGTTCATCGTTTGTGTTGCCATACGTCATACCGATGCTCCAAAATGCCGGAGCTGTAGTGTTCGACCCTCGCGAGCGTGACACGCAACACAACGAAGTGATAGTGGACAACGATACGATACGCGACCATTCAATATACACCGAAGTAAACGACGGACAATATAAATGGTTTACACCTGACAGTTGCAAAGGTTTTGCATGGAAACAAAACACATATCAAGACGGTCAGAATCCTTTCGAAACAGGTACTTATCGTGCTATACAGACAGAGAATCAAGGGCAAAAGGCATTTACCGAATGGATTCCCAGTATCCCTGAAGCTGGCAAATATGCAGTATATGTGTCATACCACACCTTACCAAATAGCGTTACCGATGCAAAATACGAAGTATTTCATAAAGGCGGCATAACCACATTCCGCGTGAATCAACAAATGGGTGGCGGCACTTGGGTGTACTTGGGTACATTCTCATTCGATAACGGCAAACATGATTATGACATGGTGGTACTTAGCAATGAAAGCAAGGAAAACGGTGTCATCACTGCCGACGCAGTACGTTTCGGCGGCGGTATGGGCAATATCGAACGAGGCGGTATGACTAGCGGATTACCGCGCTATCTCGAAGGTGCACGTTACATGGCTCAATGGTCGGGATTCTCTCAAAATGTTTATGACGGATACGACGGCAACAGCGATTACAAAGATGACATCAACACTCGTTCACTGGAAGGTAATTACCTTTCAGGCGGTTCTATTTTCAATCCTAATCAAAAAGGATTAAACGTTCCGATAGAACTGAGCCTTGCACTGCATACCGATGCCGGTTACACGACAAACAACGATTTCATAGGCAGTCTTTCAATATTCACAACGAACTTCAACAATGGATTGCTCAATTCGGGCATTTCACGTTATACTTCACGTGATTTCTGTGATATGATGCTGACGCAAATAAACCAAGACATTGATAAGACATTCAATATAAAATGGAAACGCCGTGGAATGTGGGACAAGAACTATAGTGAGACACGTGAACCTGCTTCGTCTTCAATCATTCTTGAGCTGTTGGCACATCAAAATTTTAGCGATGTCATTTATGCACATGACCCGGTGTTTAAGTTCACGGTCGGACGTGCCGCATATAAAGCCATACTACGTTATGAGACTTCACAACACAATGAAAATTACGTAGTTGCACCATTACCTGTCAAGAACTTTGCAATCAACTTCGGTCAAAAAGACAACTCTTTAATACTTTCGTGGGATGATACGCCCGACCCTCTTGAACCATCGGCTGTAGCCACAAAATACAAGGTATACACGCGTATCGACAACCTCGGTTTTGATAACGGAGTACTCACAAGCGACCACAGTATTGCCGTTAACATAAAGCCCGGCAGTATTTATAGCTTTAAAGTGGCAGCCGTAAATCATGGAGGCGAGAGTTTTCCGTCTGAAATACTTTGTGCCTACAAATCGCCCAAAGAAATTGGTAAAGCACTTATCATTAACGGTTTCACACGCCTAAGCGGACCAACAGTAATCAACGACAGCATACGACAGGGATTTGACATTACACAAGACCCCGGAGTGCCTTATATGCAAGACATAACATTATGCGGCAAGCAACAATATTTCGGTCGTGACGGCATAGGACTGCAATCTGCCAACGGTATGGGATACAGCGGTACAGAACTTGAAGGGCAGATACTGGCAGGCAACACCTTCGACTATCCTTTTATCCACGGTGAAGCAATGATGGCATCAGGTAAATACAGTTTCATCTCAACCAGTGCTTCAGCTTTTGAAGAAGGCATTGTGCCGACTACTGATATAAAGGTAATCGACTTGATTCTAGGTTTGCAAAAGACAGATTCCATAACAACAAAAATAAGAGGAGTAAGCTACAAGATGCTTCCGGTTGCCATGCAAAACAGGCTCATAAGTTTCTGTAACAGTGGCAAAAAAGGACTCTTAATCAGTGGCTCATATATAGGAAGCGATATGAACGAAACGGATAACGACCGTAAATTCACAGCCGACTATCTACATTATATACCAGGCAATTCGGCACGCTACGTACAAGGTACGAACATCACAGGCACAGGATGTGCTTTCAATATCTATCGCGATATCAATGCAATATCATATCCGGTGTTTGCACCTGATTGCCTGCAACCGACCGTTGGAACAATACCTATATTAAGATATGCAGACGGGGTCAGCATAGCAGGAATAGAATGGAAGGGGAAGGACAAATATCGCACAGTGGCGTTGGGATTCCCGCTTGAAAGCATTCAATCATCAACTGACCGCGGGGCATTAATGCAGAAAATTTTACAATTTTTCAGTAAATAAATAGCACACCACTCGATTTAAACTTTATCTTTGTAACAAGTTAATTTAAAAATCGGAAAACATGTACACAATACAAGCAAATCAATCAGGTACCAGAAGTATAGAAGTCTCAGACGACCACTTACGAACAATTCGCAAATACTCTTTGTTTTCACAACTCATCGACAGTATCGGTAAGGTTGACGAAGACACATTAGAGAAACTGAAACTGAACGTAAGATCATTGATAGCTTCGGAAGAAGACGTTGAATCAAAAGAACTTCTCAATCTATGCATAGATGTGATATACCACGACAACATGAAAGCGCTCGGCTTGCAAAACCTCATTAAGCTTTATGAAGAGTGGACTGTAAAAAACCCTGAAGAAGAAAAGCAGGCATCATAAAAATTTCATACTTTTGCAGCCATGAAAGAATATAGATTAACAGACTGGCTGCCAACAACAAAAAAAGAAGTTGAATTACGTCAGTGGGAACAACTTGATGTAATTCTCTTTTCGGGTGATGCTTACATTGACCATCCTTCATTCGGTGCTGCCGTGATAGGCCGCATTCTTGAAGCCAACGGTTATAAAGTAGCAATCGTTCCGCAACCGGATTGGCACGGCGATTTCCGTGACTTCAAGAAACTAGGCCGTCCAAGGCTATTCTTTTCAATATCTCCCGGCAGTATGGATTCGATGATAAATAAATACACTGCCAACAAACGCCAACGCCATGATGATGCATACACAGCTGATGCGCGTCCCGGTATGCGTCCCGATTATCCAAGCATTGTATATACCCAAATATTAAAGGAACTATACCCTGATGTTCCTGTCGTTTTGGGAGGCATCGAGGCTTCAATGCGCCGACTGTCGCATTATGATTATTGGCAAGACCGCCTGCGCCCTTGCATCTTGTGCGAAAGCGGTGCTGACATGCTAATCTACGGCATGGGTGAGAAGCCTATTGTAGCCTTGGCTGATGCAATGAACGAAGGTAAAAAAATTAACGAGGTTGAGAGTATTCCGCAAACAGTATATCTGCGAAAAGCGGAAGATATACAAATCTCTGAAAACGATATACAACTGGCTTCGTACGAAGATTGCCTGAAGGACAGGAAGAAACAATCACACAACTTCAAATATATCGAAGAAGAAAGCAATAAATGGACTGCCAACCGCATTTTGCAAGAAACAGGTGACAACATTGTGGTTGTAAATCCACCTTATCCGCCTATGACTACCGCCGAGTTGGATGCATCGTTCGACTTGCCATATACTCGTATGCCCCACCCGAAATATAAAGGCAAGCGCATACCGGCTTACGATATGATTAAATTCTCAGTCAACACTCATCGCGGTTGCTTCGGAGGTTGTGCCTTCTGTACCATCTCGGCACACCAGGGCAAATTCATCGTCAGCCGTAGCAAAGAAAGTATTCTGCGCGAGGTGAAACAAATCATCGAAATGCCTGATTTTAAAGGTTATCTAAGCGATTTAGGCGGTCCATCGGCAAACATGTATTGCATGGAAGGAAGCAATAAGGATCTGTGCAAGAAGTGTAAACGTCCGTCGTGCATCAATCCGCAGATATGTCCCAACCTCAATGCCGACCACCAACCGTTGCTCGACCTTTACCACACAGTAGACAGTTTGCCCGGCATCAAAAAGAGCTTCATCGGTAGCGGTATACGCTATGACTTGCTCCTACACCATTATAAAGATGAAAAACTCAACGAACATGCCCGCAAATATACTGAAGAACTTATTGTAAAACATGTAAGCGGACGCCTTAAAGTGGCACCCGAGCACACTTCGCCACGAGTGCTCAAGGTGATGCGTAAACCGCCGTTTGAGCAATTTGAAGAATTCAAGCTAATCTTCGACAAGATAAATCGTGAACATCATCTCAACCAGCAACTCATCCCCTACTTCATCTCAAGCCACCCAGGATGCAAAGAAGAAGACATGGCTGAACTGGCTGCCATTACCAAACAACTCGATTTCCACCTTGAGCAAATACAAGACTTCACGCCAACGCCCATGACAGTTAGCACCGAGATATTCTATAGCGGCATACATCCATATACCGGTGAAGAATTATATACGGCTCGCAATCCGAAACAAAAGCTTGCCCAGCGAATGTTTTTCTTTTGGTATAAGCCCGAAGAACGTGCCGCAATTATACATGAGCTTAAACGCATGGGGCGTCAGGATATTATAAATAAACTTTATCCTGCAAGAAGAAGATAAGGCAAACGGCATAAAAACGCCTATAGAATTAAAGGTTTAGCAAAAAAGTTATAGAAATATTTGGCTGTAAATAAAAATTACCCTACATTTGCAACCGCAAAAGAAAAAACGGTCTCTTGGCCGAGTGGTTAGGCACCGGTCTGCAAAACCGCCTACAGCAGTTCGAATCTGCTAGAGACCTCAAAGCTCAAGGTGATCGCCTTGAGCTTTCTTTGGAAATATACCTCATTAATAACAATATGATAAGCGATGGAATCAGAGTTATAGCATTCGATGCTGATGACACATTATGGGTAAACGAACCTTTCTTTCAAAATGTAGAAAAAAAGTTTTGTGCCTTGCTTAAAGAATATGGTACCACACAAGAAATATCTCAAGAATTGTTCCATACCGAAATGCAAAATCTCGATATATACGGATACGGTGCTAAAAGTTTTACCCTTTCACTTGTAGAGACAGCTTTACGCGTAAGCAACAATTCAATTGATTCCGTGCGGATAAATAATATCATAACTATGGGGAAATCATTGCTTGATATACCAATTCAATTACTTGACGGAGTGCAATCACTACTTAATTTACTATACGGACATTATGAGATAATAATGGCAACTAAAGGAGACTTGCTCGATCAGCAACGTAAGCTCAAACGTTCAAAACTCGAAGAATACTTTCACCATGTTGAAATTATGAGTGATAAAACCGAAGATGACTATATGAAACTACTTTCAAAATTAAAAATAAAATCTGATAATTTCTTGATGATAGGCAATTCTCTGAAATCAGATATTCTTCCTGTACTCAACATCGGAGGTTATGGAGCTTACATACCATACCAAGTAACTTGGCTACATGAAAAATCAGATGAAAAAGTTTCAGATAAAAGATTAATGCAAGCCGAATCATTAAGCCAACTAATAAAAGAGTTTGAATAAAAACTACTAAAACTTTCATCTTTCTTGCAACATTTTCTCATCACGCTGCGTCTAATATATGAAAACAATTTAAATCATATAATTATGGACATTATCACAGCAGCTACAATTTTAATGAGCGTTGCAAACTTAAACAGCAATAGCAGTTCATTTGCATACAATGCAGAAATCAATGACAGTATCGTCAAATCGGAAACAGTCTACTCTCGTGGCAGATCGGGTAAAGAATTGAACAAACATCTGAAATACTTCTTTACTTACGACAACAAAAAACGACTTGTAAAGAAAGAAATATTAATATGGAATGCCGAAAATGACGAATGGGGCAACAAATGTTGTTACACTTTTACCTATATGCCTGTGGGATACGAAATGGATTTTGCTTGTTGGGACGGTAATTCACATACGTATGATAAGAATCGCGAAAAGCAAGTATATCTTGAGTATACAAAAGGTAGCGAAGAAATTTATTCATACAAATGGAACGACTTGGCAAACGGTTGGCAAGAGACAAATAGAAATCTATTTTTAAGGCCAAATAAATTTGTGGCAGAAACAGATAAATAAAACAAGGTGCTTTATAACTACTATTCTATCTCCGACAACCAATTAAAGTGTGAATAACTGAACAAACCCTTTTCTCCGAGCTTGACTTCCGGAATAACAAGCAACGACATAAAGGACAAAGTCATAAAAGGAGCATGTAATCCACATCCCATCTCACGTACCCGGGTACATATTTTTCTATAATCGGAAGCAACATCTCCACCATATCCATTACTCATAATACCACCTATAGGCAACGGCAATATATCCGTTTTGCCGGCATCACTCACGGCAAGTCCGCCATTATGCTCTATAACGGCATTTACTACACTTTGCAAATCACTGTCATTGCACCCTACCGCTATAATGTTATGCGAGTCGTGTGCCACAGAGCTGCCGAATGCACCGTGCTTCAAATGGAAACCTTTGCAGAATGCAACTTGCGGAGCGCCGTTGGCATATCTGTTTATATAAACGATTTTCACAATATCATTCTCCGTGTCCGACTCCAAGTTACCGGTTGCAGCAAGCGGCGTATAATCATAAATTGTAGTCAGCAACTCATCAGGAATCAATGAGATAACTTTTTCCGTTTTAGATACAGGTTTCTTAAAAGCAGATATATCGACGTTGTCATGAACGAAATTATTCAATGTTATCCTTTCCGGTGAAGATTGACGCGAGTCATCATTCAATGCAGCATCATATTGTATCACACCATTGATGAAGACCTTTTCAACATCAAATGTTTTCAGATTATCCACAACGATAAAATCGGCATTATCTCCCGTTCGCAATTGTCCTACATCCAATTTATAATGATTTATTGCATTGACTGATGCGATCTTCAGCACGTCAAACAAATCGAAACCGTCAGCTATTGCACGCTTTACCAACTTATTTATATGCCCAAGTTCCAAAAGGTCATCGGGATGCGAATCATCGGTGCAAAACATAACTTTATCAGGATACATCCTAATCAAAGGCTTCAAAGCTTCATAATTTTGAGCGGCACTGCCTTCACGAATCTGAATATCCATCCCCGCTCCGATTTTCTCCTCAGCTTCTTTCAACGTATCACATTCGTGGTCGGCACTTATTCCACAACCGGCATACACTGCCAAATCCTTTCCGCCCAGTCCCGGAGCATGCCCGTCAATAAGCAAGTTATGCTTTTTGGCCGCATCAAGCTTAGCCGTCATTTCCTTATCATGAGCCAACACGGCAGGTACGTTCATCACCTCCGACAACGCCACAAAACAACCTGTTGCTGCCAACCGTTCGGTATCCTCAGCCGATACCGTGTCGCCGGAAGCATCAAAAGGCGTTGCAGGAACGCATGAAGGAATGGAAAAGAATGTTTTTATCGGCGACTGCTTACTATTTTCTTGCATGAATTCAATACCTTTGACGCCCATAACATTGGCAATCTCATGTGGGTCGGTAACAACAGCCACCGTACCTTGCTTAATCACCAATTGTCCGAAATGTTGAGGTGTCAGCATCGAACTTTCTATATGTACATGCGAGTCGATAAACCCGGGAATGATATAACACTTGGCAACAGTCGGTTGACGCTTGATACCTGTAATCACACCATTCTCTACCTCTACCGTCCCTTCAAATATTTCACGTCCGTGAACATCAACTATTTTGCCTTCTATTCGTTCCATTATTGTTTTGAATTAAATTCACTTCAATATTAATGAAATGCGGGAAAACAGCCAAATTTATTTTGAAGTTTTTTACTAATAAACCAGCTTTATACAAATATCCTTGACGGTAGTTTCGAGCTGAGATCTACAACAATTCTATGTATACTTGTATTTAGTTACATTGTTATAAGGCACAATAAATAAAAGTTAAGATAAACAATTTATCTATGACGCTATACGAGATGTCGTACTAAATCAACCAAAATCGGTTGATTATTGAATATCAACCAAAAATGGTTGATTTAAAAAAATCAACCGATTTTAGTTGATTTATTTATAGAAATGAATATCTTTGCAAATAGATATTCATTAAAAAATAATATGGATATAAAAGGAGTAATAACAGGTGATATAATAAGCTCAACAACAATAGAAACAAAATGGAAGAAGTTTCTATTAAATACCATACAAAAAGTAGTTGGTGAGCTAAAAATACTCAGTCCTTCGAAAATAGAAATGTTTAGAGGAGACAGCTTCCAGATTATTGTTGACAAACCGGAAGCAGCATTGAAGGTTGCAGTATTACTAAGAGCAGGATTAAGAGGTAATACTCCAAAAGGCAGTAAACAACCATGGGACGCACGAATAGCTGTAGGTATAGGTGAAATATCTTATCAATCAGAAGAAGTTGTAGTTTCAGATGGAGAAGCTTTTCATTTTTCAGGATGGGAGTTCGATGAACTTGGTAAACGTAGATTATCCATTCGTACAAGATGGTCAAACGTTAACGAAGAACTTAAAGTAAGCACAGCTTTTGCTGATGATATTATTTCACATTGGAGTGTAACTCAGGCAGAAGTCGTTTATTTAGCCCTGCTACTTCAAAAGCCACAAAAAGATATCGCTTTAAAGACAAATAAAACTACGCAAAGTATCAGTAAACTAGTAAGTGCCGGCAAAGAGAATCTGATACGAATATATTTAGAACGATATTCAAACATAATATTAAAATACAATACAATATGAACATCATTATTTTATATGATAATCCGCAAAGTCACCTATTCACATTAGATAGATTACTATTATAGATCCTATGTTTAAAATCACTGTTATAATTAGCCGATACCAC
>Ga0210129_1000232_pt1 | contig 14819 bp, 11 predicted proteins | sample WestPond_Cattail_2_FD_185582 | JGI IMG/M metagenome (GOLD analysis project Ga0210129, IMG submission 185582) | Wetland microbial communities from the San Francisco Bay, California, USA, that impact long-term carbon sequestration -... | ecosystem: Environmental > Aquatic > Marine > Wetlands ... | reverse complement strand
CGCCATCGGCAACCAGACGGTCAACGAAGGCAGCACCCTGAGCTTCACCGCCAGCGCCACCGACGCCGATCTGCCCGCCAACTCCCTGAGCTTCAGTCTCGACGCGGCGTCGCTCGCGTTGGGCATGACGATCGATGCCAGCACCGGCGCGTTCAGCTGGACCCCGACCGAAGCCCAGGGTGGCCTGACGCCCTCGGTGACGGTGTCCGTGACCGACAACGGCACGGGCAGCCTGTTCGGCAGCGAGACCTTGAATATCAGCGTCACCGACATTAATGTCGCGCCGCTGGCCGTCGACGATGCGATCGTCGTCACTGAAGACACGCCGTTCAGTTCCGCGATCGATCTGGATGCCAACGACAGCGATCTGGATGGCGACACGCTAAGCGTCATCGCCGGCACCTTCGCCACCGTCCAGGGCGGTTCGATCACGATTGCCGCCAATGGGAGCTACACCTATACACCAGCGGCCAGCTTCAACGGCACCGACACGGTCGACTACACCGTCACCGACGGCTTTCTGAGCGACGCTGGCGCGCTGACCATCACCGTCAATGCGGTTAACGATGCGCCGGTAGTTTCCGCGAACACGCTCAGCATTGTTGAGGGCACCACCGTCGTTCTGAACAACTCGAATCTGAGCGCATCGGATATCGAGCAGGGTCCGGCCCAACTGACCTATACCATCAGCAATGTCGTTCACGGCCAGTTTGAGTGGGCTGCCACGCCTGGCAGCGCAATCAACAGCTTCACCCAGGCGGACATCAGTGCCGAGCGAGTGGTGTTTGTGCATGATGCGAGCGACCTTGCGCCGGCTTATGACGTGACCGTCAGTGACGGCATGGATAGCCAGGGCCCGCTGGCGGCAGCCATCACATTCACCACCGTAGACGAAGGCATTCATGTGGCGCTGGCTTCCGGCCCTTCGACCACCGAGGCGGGCGGCAGCGTCACCTTCGACGTCACGCTCAACTCGCAGCCCTTCGCCGACGTGACGATTTCCATCGTCTCCAGCAATCCGGCGGAAGGCACGGCCTCGGGCTCCAGCCTTACGTTTACCGCATCGGACTGGAATGTGGCCCAGCAGGTAACGGTGACAGGGGTGAACGACTTCGTCGATGATGGCGATCAGGCTTACAGCATTCAACTGCAGCCGTCTTCTTCGGCCGATCGCAATTACAACGCGCTGGGCGCGGTCGACGTCGCACTCTCCAATCTGGATGACGACACCGCCGGCATTTTTATAAGCCCCACGACAGGTCTGATCACAGACGAGTCGGGCACCAGCGATACCTTCTCGGTCGTGTTGACATCGCAGCCATTGGCGGATGTCGTCATCAGCCTGGGCTCCTCCAGCCCGCTAGAAGGCGTTCTCTCTGCGAGCACCCTGGTGTTCACACCGGACAACTGGAATATTCCGGTTGTGGTATCGGTCACTGGCGTCAATGATTTCATTAACGACGGCAACAGGATGTACCAGATTGTTGCTACGCCGGCTTCCAGCGCCGATCCGCTTTACAACGGCTTGGTCGCAGGTGCAGTCGATATCTTCAATCTGGACGTGGTGGAACCCGTTCTGACTGATCCTCAGCAGATCGGGCCTGTGCCAGAGACAAGGACAGTGCCTGTGATATTGACTCTCGACGAAGCCGCCGCGCCGGCAGCGCCAGAGGAGATCATCATTGCGGAAGCCGACACCCTGCCCCCAGTGGATGCGGGTTTCGCGGGGGGTCCGACTGACACCAATGAACTGGACACCTCATACCAGGCGGGGCTTAAGATCGTTGCGCCGCTGTTCGACAAGGACACTTACAACAATCGCGAAATCTGGACCGACCCCGAATCCCAGGGCGGGCTCCTGTTGCGCCTGCTGGAAATTATCCAGGTCGAGTACAAGATGGAGAATTCCGGGCATAACCACATCGCACCTGCCCTGCACATCGAAATAATTCAGGATGAGAATTTCCAGGTGGAAGTCCTTACCCAGGGCACGCGAATCGCCGCTGTCTCGCTATCCGTAGGCGCAGTGTGGTGGGCGTTGCGTGCCGGCGGCCTGTTTGCGAGCTTGCTGACCTCGCTGCCTGCCTGGCGTTCATTCGACGTGCTTCCGGTATTGAGCCGCGACAAGGACGAAGACGAAGACAATGCGCTCCGTGAGTTTGACGATGCACGGCATGAAAAGGACCAAAGCTCGGCCAAACGCCCGCAGGAACAGGAGCAAACCACATGAAAAAGTTCATGCCCCGACTGACGCCCGCTGCGCGCATCGCTCTGGGGCTGATTTCGCTGACCGTCACGCTGTTGCTTCTGCTCGACCTTGCTCTAAACCTGGTACCCGATCAGTCCAGCATGTATCGCAAGATTCGTGAAAGCACCAGCGAGCGGCTGGCTGTCCAGCTTTCCAGCTTGATAAAAGACCAGGAATGGAAAGCACTGAAGCTGACCATAAGCGAAGTCCTGGCACGGGACGAGGAAATCCTGTCGCTGGCAGTGCGCCAGCAAGATGGCAAAATCCTTGTGCAAGGCGGCGATCATCCAAGCTACTGGACGCCGCCGCCGGACGGCAAATCCACTCTCACCCATGTGCGCGTTCCGCTCTACACCCAGGACGTGCACTGGGGCGATGTGGAAATCAGCTACAAACCGATTACCCCGCAAACCCTTATGGACTGGCTGCGGATGCCACTGGTGGCTCTGATGCTGGTGGTGGTGCCGGTGGGCTTCCTTGCTTTCTATCTGTATATACGGCGCACCTTGCAGTATCTGGACCCCAGCGAAGCTGTTCCCGACCGCGTTCGGGTTGCATTCGATGCATTAACCGAGGGGGTGACCGTCACCGACAATTCGGGCCGCATCATGCTTTACAACAAGGCGTTCCGCGAGCTTCATCCATATGCTTCGCAGGACATGATGGGGAAGTCCCTGACCCAGATTCCCTGGCTGTTGAACACTGGCGATACCCGGGAGCCCCCCTGGGAAACTGCCATGAAGAGCCTGACCAATGTCAGCGGACAGCAATTCACGATCACGCAGCCTGACCAAAATGCGCTAAAGGTCATTGTCAGCGCGGCCCCCATTCAGGATGCCCGCCGGCAATTACGGGGCTGCATGGTGACCTTTCATGATGTAACGCAACTGCACCAGGCCAACGAGAATATGCGCAGCGCCCTGAGTGCGCTTGAAGCCTCGCGTGAACAGGTCGAGCGGCAAAACGAAGAACTGATGCGCCTTGCCACGCGCGATTCGTTAACCGGATGCCTCAACCGTCGCGCCTTCCTTTCCAGCGCCGAGCCGCTGCTCGACAAGTTGCGTCAGGAAGCACGCGACATGTCATGCATCATGGTCGACATCGACTTGTTCAAGAGGGTCAACGATACCTATGGCCACCTTGTTGGCGACCAGGTCATTACGGCAGTGGCGCACACCTTGAATGGGTATATGCGCAGCGGAGATTTGCTCTGCCGTTATGGCGGGGAGGAATTCTGTATTGTGTTGCCCGGTGCCTCTGGAGAAGAGGCACTGGAAGCGGCTGAACGGCTGCGCATCGAAATCCACAAGCATGTCGGCGACAGCATCCGCACCATCGATGGTGTGCGTATTACCAGCAGCTTTGGTGTCGCCAGCCTGAAATCAGGCGTGGCCAGTCTGTCCGAGCTGATCGAACAGTCCGACTTTGCGCTGTATGCCTCCAAGCGAGGCGGCAGAAATCGTGTGACGCTGTGGACAAATGACCTCAACCTGGAAACCGAAGTCAGCGGGCTGACTGGCGCGATTGCCTGAAGTCGCGCCAGAACCTGCGCACTTTTCCAGCACGCAGCATCAGCTCAAAACGCAAACCCATGTTTATGCCGATTCCCGCGCATCCGGCAATGGAATGACACCTGAACCGCATGCCGTAGCAGCGTCGCGCACGTGTCCTTGAACAGAAGAAAGTCCGTCACCGACTGTCTACCTGCAGTCTCACCGTGGTAGCCGCCCCTGAGGCCGATGAATACATTACTTCTCCGGCTGGCCTGAATTGTGCCAGTAGTGAGCGCTCTTTCCGCGCGATCTCGATGGCCAAGTTTCCGTCGAACTGTATGACACCTGGCCCATTCGTATCGATCAATCACGCGCCCTCCCCCGGGCAATTGCCAGGGGCGGCATGGCTTCCAGCTGCTTTATCCGGGTACAGGGGTGACAGCCGACGGCGCGGGTGCGCCTGAATAAATCGCCCATGGACTTGAAATTGAAACTATCCGCCCCTATTATTGGCACTCGACGGTGGCGAGTGCTAACAGCAACTTTGCCGCCTCCTTGTTTTCGGGCAGCCCGGGCTGCCCGGTGTTCAACCTTATCGCAATGGAGACTTTGCAATGAAAATTCGTCCTCTGCACGACCGTGTGATCGTCAAACGCATGGAAGAAGAGCGCAAGACCGCTTCCGGAATCGTGATCCCCGACACCGCCACCGAGAAGCCCGATCAGGGTGAAATCATCGCCGTGGGCGCGGGCAAGAAAGACGACCAGGGCAAACTCATTCCGCTGGACGTGAAAGTCGGCGACCGCGTGCTGTTCGGCAAATACGCCGGCCAGACCGTCAAGGTCGAGGGCGACGAACTGCTGGTGATGCGCGAAGAAGACATCATGGGCGTGGTTGAGCAGTGACGCAGATGTCCGCGCTTCAGCGCGGAAACAGCTGCGTCATCCCGGCGCAAGCCGGGATCCAGCCCCATCAAACTGGATTCCGGCATTCGCCGGAATGACGAATTCTAAAGATCTAAGGAGTAGAACATGGCTGCAAAAGACGTACGTTTTGGCGATTCCGCGCGTCACCGCATGGTGGCAGGCGTCAACATCCTGGCTGACGCCGTTAAAGTGACCCTGGGCCCGAAAGGCCGCAACGTGGTGCTCGACCGTTCCTTCGGCGCCCCCACCGTGACCAAGGACGGCGTGTCGGTCGCCAAGGAAATCGAGCTGAAGGACAAACTGGAGAACATGGGCGCGCAGATGGTCAAGGAAGTCGCTTCCAAGACCTCCGACATCGCCGGCGACGGCACCACCACCGCGACCGTGCTGGCGCAATCCATCGTCAACGAAGGCATGAAATACGTGGCCGCCGGAATGAACCCGATGGACCTCAAGCGCGGCATCGACAAGGCCGTGATCGCCATCACCGCCGAACTGAAGAAGATTTCCGTGCCCTGCACCAGCAGCAAGGAAATCGCCCAGGTCGGTTCCATCTCCGCCAACTCCGATTCCTCGATCGGCGACATCATCGCCGCCGCCATGGACAAGGTCGGCAAGGAAGGCGTCATCACCGTTGAAGACAGCTCCGGCCTGGAAAACGAGCTCGAAGTCGTCGAAGGCATGCAGTTCGACCGCGGCTACCTGTCACCCTACTTCATCAACAACCCCGACAAGCAGATGGCGATCATGGAAGATCCGTTCATCCTGCTGTTCGACAAGAAGATCTCCAACATCCGTGACCTGCTGCCCGTACTGGAACAGGTCGCCAAGGCCGGCAAGCCGCTGCTGATCGTCGCCGAAGACGTCGACGGCGAAGCGCTCGCCACCCTGGTGGTGAACAACATCCGCGGCATCCTCAAGACCTGCGCCGTCAAGGCTCCGGGCTTCGGCGACCGTCGCAAGGCGATGCTGGAAGACATGGCCATCCTCACCGGCGGCACCGTGATCGCCGAAGAAGTCGGCCTGTCGCTGGAAAAAGCCCAACTGACCGACCTGGGCCGCGCCAAGCGCATCGAGATCGGCAAGGAAAACACCACCATCATCGACGGCGCCGGCAATCACGACACGATCAAGGGCCGCATCACCCAGATCAACAAGCAGATCGACGAAGTCACCAGTGACTACGACCGCGAGAAGCTGCAGGAGCGCAAGGCCAAGCTGGCCGGCGGCGTGGCGGTGATCAAGGTTGGCGCCGCCACCGAAGTCGAAATGAAAGAGAAGAAGGCCCGTGTCGAAGACGCGCTGCACGCCACCCGTGCCGCCGTTGAAGAAGGCATCGTCCCCGGCGGCGGCGTCGCACTGCTGCGCGCCAAGGCCGTTGCCGCAGCGATCAAGGGCGACAACCATGACCAGGACGCCGGCGTGAAGATCGTGCTGCGCGCCATCGAAGAGCCGCTGCGCCAGATCGTCAAGAACTGCGGCGAGGAGCCCTCGGTCGTGGTCAACAAGGTGCTGGAAGGCAAGGGCAACTACGGCTACAACGCCCAGACCGGCGAGTACGGTGACATGGTGACGATGGGCGTGCTCGACCCCACCAAGGTCACCCGCACCGCGCTGCAGAATGCCGCGTCGATCGCCAGCCTGATGCTGACCACCGATTGCATGGTCGCCGACCTGCCGGAAGACAAGCAGGGTGGTGGCTCGATGGGCGGCGGTGACATGGGCGGTATGGGTGGCATGGGCGGCATGGGCATGATGTAAAGATGTAAAAAGCCCGGCTGTTTGTGCCCGCCTCAGACATTCAGCCAGTCCCAAAGCCCCGCTTCGGCGGGGCTTTTTTATGCGCGCTTCCGCTATCATCGGCGCAGAATCTTGAGGAAGGTTTGCCATGCAGCCCCCCAATCATCAACCCGTCCACAGCCTCTGCCCGTCATATGGACAGACCCGCACGCCGCACACGCAGCCCAGCAACGGAGCCGCAGCATGAGCACCACGCTCCCGCTGGCAAACAGCCTGCACCGCGCCACGCTCGAAGCCTTGCGGCGGCAGGCGCCCTTTTCGGCCATGTCGGAAGACGAGGTGCTGTGGCTGGTGCAGCGTCTGTCGGTGGCGTACTACCCGCGCGACGCCGCACTGCTGGAACCGGCCGAGGTGCCGCCCGATACACTGTTCATCATCAAGCAGGGTACCGTCAGCGGCGCCACCGCCGAAGGACAGACCGTGCTGCAACTGGCAACCGGCGAGATGTTTCCGCTGGGCGCACTGCTGGCGCGACGCGGAACCGCCAACCGCTATGTCGCGGCCGCCGACACCTTTTGCTACCAGTTGGCGGCCGCCGACTTCCATGCGTTGCTGGCCAGGAGCGCGGAGTTCAACGACTTCTGCACGCGCCGCATCGCCAGCCTGCTGGAAGAATCGCAGCGCGCCGTGCAATCGGAATACGCGCTGGCGCTCGACGACGAAAGCCGCTTTGCGCGCCCGCTCACCAGTCTGATCCGGCGCACCCCCCTGAGCGTGCTGCCTGACACCCCGCTCGCCGACGCGCTGTCGGCGATGGAAGCTGCACGCATCGGCTCGGTGGTGGTGGCCGATATGTCCGGACAGCCGGTCGGCATTCTCACCCTGAAGGATGTGCTGGCACGGGTAACCCTGGCCGGCGTACCGCTTGCCACGCCGATTTCTGCCGTGATGACGCCCAGGCCGGCGACGCTGTCGGCCGATGTGCCGGTGGCGGATGCGCTGGTGCTGATGGCGCGCCAGGGCATCCATCATCTGCCACTGGTGCGCGACGGCAAACTGGTCGGCGTGGTATCGGAAAAGGATATTTTTGCGCTGCGCCGGCTATCGGTGGAGGGCATCACCTCGGCGCTGGCACGCGCCGACGACCCGGCACGCCTGCCCGCCCTGGCCCACGACATCGACGACCTGGCACACAGCCTGCTGGCCCAGGGGATGGATGCGGAAAACCTCACCGCAATCATCTCCAGCCTGAACGACCGCGTCACTGAGCGCATCATCGCGCTGGAAAGCGAATCCGATCCTGCGCTGTCCGGGCTGCGCTGGTGCTGGCTGGCCCTCGGCTCGGAAGGCCGCATGGAACAGACGCTTGCCACCGATCAGGACAACGCCCTGATTTTTCATGACGCCGACGAGGCGCATCAGGCCGCGTTGCTGGCGTTTGCCGAGCGCGTCAACGCACGCCTCGACGCCTGCGGATTTCCGCTATGCAAGGGCGGCATCATGGCGGGCAATCCGCAGTGGTGCCTGTCGGAGTCCGGCTGGCAGCGCCAGTTCGCGGAATGGATCGACCACGGCAGCCCCGAAGCGCTGTTGCACGCCAGCATCTTTTTCGACTTCCGTCCGCTGGCTGGTGACGCCTCGCTGGCGCTCGCGCTGCGCGCCTGGCTGAGTAGCGCTGCACCGAAGAATCCGCGTTTCCTCCACCAGATGGCGGGCAACGCGCTGCGCAACCGGCCGCCGCTCGGGGTGGTGCGCGACTTCGTGCTGTCGGAGGACGACGCCCACCCGCATACCCTCGATCTCAAGCTCAACGGCGCGACACCCTTCGTCGATGCGGCGCGCATTTTTGCGCTCGCCGCCGGCAGCCCGCAGACCAACACGGCCAAACGCCTGCGCGAAGCCGCACACGCGCTGCACATTCCCGACACCGAACTGGCCGACTGGAACCGCGCGTTTCATTTTCTGCAGCTGCTGCGGCTGCGCCATCAGCACGGGCAGCAGCGCGCCGGTCTGACGCCCGACAATTACATCGACCCCGACACGCTGAACCCTCTCGACCGCCGCATTCTGAAAGAAGCCCTGCGCCAAGCGCGCAAGGTGCAGGCCCGACTGGCAATGGATTACAAGCTGTGATCTGGCCGTTTGCCAGGACGCCCCTGCCGCCGCTGGATGCCGCCGGTAGCGCGCGGCGCGACGCGCTGCGGCAGCAGACAATCGATCTGAAACAACCACTTGCCCATTTGCGCTGGGTCGTGGTCGACGTCGAAACCGGCGGACTGGATGCGGAGCGCGATCCCTTGTTGTCGATTGGCGCGGTGGCGATCGAACAGGGCCGTATCGTGTTCGCACCCTGCCTGGAAGTCGGGCTCAGGCAGGCGCAATCGACCACCGCTTCCAACATCCTGATTCACGGCATCAGCGACAGCGCGCAGCGCGCCGGGCAGGCGCCGCACGCAGCCCTGCTTGACTGGCTCGAATTTGCCCAGGATGCGCCGCGGGTAGCCTTTCATGCGGCGTTCGACCAGACCGTCCTGCAGCGCGAAGTGCGCGCGCTACTGGGCCTGCCCTCGAAGGCGCCCTGGTTCGATGCCGCCGTGGTCGCACCGCTGCTGTTCCCCGAAGCCGCGCCCCGCTGCCGCCATCTCGATGACTGGCTGACTTACTTCGGTATCGCCGTGTATGCGCGGCATGGCGCCCTGGCCGACGCCTACGCCACCGCCGAACTGTGGCTGCTGCTGCTGGCCGCCGCAGAGCGTGAAAACATCCGCACACCCCACCAGCTTCAACGCCTGCTGCGCGCCCGGCGCTGGCTATCAGCAAATTAGCGCTTGCTAATCTGTTTGTGGCCCGCGCAACAAATCCTTACACTCCGCGCACGCGCGACATCAATCAATAAAGCGCGTTTCCCACTCACGCTCACGGAGGAGTTGCCATGCAATTGTCGGAGAGACATCAGGAATACTGGCGCAAGAATCTGCGGCTCACCGCAGTGTTGCTCGCCATCTGGTTCGTAGTGACGTTCGTCATGATCTATTTTGCCCCCCAGCTCAACGACATCGTCATCATGGGTTTCCCCTTAGCCTTCTACATGGCGGCCCAGGGTTCACTCATCATCTATGTCCTCGTCATCTGGTTCTATGCCCATCGCATGAACCAGCTGGACCTGGAGTTCGGCGTCCACGAGGGAGATGAAGAATGAGCACCCAGACCCAAAGCCAGTTTTTCTCGCAGCTGAAGAAGTACTACACCTTCTACACCGGCGGCTTCATCGCCTTCGTCATCGTGCTCGCCATCCTCGAGCGGATGGGGCTGTCCAACCAGTGGATCGGCTACATCTTCCTCGCCGCCACCATCTCGCTGTATGCGGGCATCGGCATCATGTCGAAGACCGCCGACGTGTCGGAATACTACGTCGCCGGACGCCGCGTCCCCGCGCTGTTCAACGGCATGGCGACCGGCGCCGACTGGATGTCGGCAGCGTCCTTCATCGGTATGGCCGGCACCCTGTATCTGACCGGCTTTGACGGCCTCGCCTTCATCCTGGGCTGGACCGGTGGCTATGTGCTGGTGGCGCTGCTGCTCGCGCCCTACCTGCGCAAGTTCGGCCAGTTCACGATTCCCGATTTCCTCGGTTCGCGCTACGGCGGCAACCTGCCGCGCACCATCGGCGTCGTCGCCGCCATCATCTGCTCGTTCGTCTACGTGGTCGCGCAGATCTATGGCGTGGGCCTGATTACCGCGCGCCTCACCGGCCTGGAATTCCAGGTCGGCGTATTCGCCGGTCTGGCGGGCATCCTGGTGTGCTCCTTCCTCGGCGGCATGCGCGCGGTGACCTGGACCCAGGTGGCGCAGTACATCATCCTGATCCTCGCCTACATGATTCCGGTAGTGTGGCTGTCGGTGAACATCACCGGCAACCCGATCCCGCAGATCGCCTACGGCCAGGTACTCGAGCAGGTCACCGCCAAGGAAAAGGTGCTGAACGATCCGACCACCACGCTCGGCGCCGCCGAAGCCTCGGTCCGCGCGATCTTCAAGGAGAAGCAGCTCGCCACGGAAGACAAGATCAAGGCGCTCGAAGCCGCCATGGCCGCCGGTACCGCCGACACGATGGTGGGCGAGGCCCGCGCCAAGCTCGACGCCGAGCTGGCCGAGTTGAAGGCTGCGCCCGAACCCAACGCCAAGAAGATCGAAGCCAAGCAGAAGGAAATCAGTGATCTCACCGGCCCCGATGCCCTGCTGGCCAAGCTGAAGAAAGCTGCTGACAGCGCCAAGAAATCGTCCGGCCCAGTTTCACAGCACGCCACACCGTTCTCCGGCAAGGGTGCCGTGAAGAAGCTCTTGAAGGACAACCCCAACGCGACCGAAGCCGAGATAGCCAAAGCCAAGGCCGAAGACCAGGCGGAAACCGACAAGAAGCGCCGCAACTTCATCGCGCTGGTACTGTGTCTGATGGTCGGCACCGCTTCGCTGCCGCACATCCTGATGCGCTACTACACCACGCCGTCGGTGCGTGATGCGCGCAAGTCGGTGTTCTGGTCGCTGTTCTTCATCTTCCTGCTGTACTTCACCGCACCTGCGCTGGCAGTGCTGGTCAAGTTCGATGTCTACAACCATCTGGTCGGCTCGTCGTTCGCGTCGCTGCCCGCCTGGGTGGCCAACTGGGCGGCGGTGGACCCGACCCTGATGAAGATCGTAGACATCAACAAGGACGGTCTGGTGCAGCTCGCCGAGATCACCATCGGCGGCGACCTCATCGTGCTGGCGACGCCGGAAATCGCCGGCCTGCCCTACGTCATCTCGGGCATGGTGGCGGCGGGCGGTCTGGCCGCCGCGCTGTCGACAGCCGACGGCCTGCTGCTGACCATCGCCAACGCGCTGTCGCACGACGTCTACTACAAGATGATCGACCCCAAGGCGTCCACGGTGCGCCGTCTGGCCATCTCCAAGGGCCTGCTGCTGGTGGTCGCCCTGCTGGCTGCGTACACCGCCTCGCTGAAGCCGGGTGACATCCTGTTCCTGGTGGGCGCGGCGTTCTCGCTGGCGGCCTCGGCATTCTTCCCGGCGCTGGTGCTCGGCGTGTTCTGGAAACGCGCCAACTACCTCGGCGCGGTCCTCGGCATGCTTGCCGGGCTGATCGTGTGCATGTACTACATGTACATCACCTACGAGTTCTTCGGCGGCGTCGCAGCCAACGAATGGTTCAACATCAAGCCGATCGCCGCCGGCGTGTTCGGCATGCCGGCCGGCTTCCTCGGGGTGATCATCGGCTCGCTGATCTCGCGTGCACCCAGCATCGAGATTCAGCAGCTGGTCGACCATGTGCGCTATCCGAACCTGGAAGGCGACATCGACACCCGCGCAGCCTGATCGCTGTATCCGTGCGCCTGCGGGCACACAACAAAAAAGCCAGCCTCGCGGCTGGCTTTTTTTCGCCTTCAACCCATCAACTCAACCGAGCCGGTGCATGTAATCGCTGCGTCCGGTATCGCGGATCAGTTGCTTCGCAGTCAGCGGATCGTGCGTCAGCGTGTGTTCGATCACCGCCGCCACCTTGTCCGGCTCGTTGCAGTGCTGCCACGCCATCCCCAGCGCATACCAGGCCAGGCCGTTCATTGGTTGCAGGCGCCCCGCTTCGGTCAGCGCCGCCGCCGCATCCGCATGGCGGCCATGGCGGGCGTGCAGCATGCCCAACCCATACCAGGCGCGATCATTATTGGGATCGAGTTCAGTCGCACGCTGGAATGCTGCGACCGCAGGTTCGTCCATCCCCCCCTTGTCACGCACATACGCCAGATTGAACCAGGCGTGCGCATCGCCCGGTGCAAGCTCGACCGCACGTTGCAACCATTTTTCAGCCTCGGCCCAGCGTTCCTGCTGCGCTTCCAGCCAGCCAAGCGTAACCAGCGTGCCGACATGGCTCGGGGCGGCCCGATGACTGTCGCGATACGCAGCCAGCGCACGCTCCGGTTGGCGCAACATGGTAAAGAATGCGCCCCGCAGCCCATGCCGCACCCGGTCATAATTCATCATGCGATCCCATGCTCGGTAAAATCAGCGTGCATTGTCACGGCCAGGCGGCAAGCTGACAAGCTGCGATAAAATTGTGGCCTTCCACACACAGGCCCCATTCCATGCCGTTCGACGTCCTATTGGTTTCTGTTTTGCGCACCTTGGTCGAAGTCGCCGGCTTTGCGTTGCTCGGCCAGGGCGCGCTGGCCGTTCTGGCCGGCAAATACCGCGAACAGAACGCTTTCTACCGCGTGCTGCGCATCGTCACCGGTCCGGTCGTGCGTGCCGTGCGTTTCATCACCCCGCGCTTCGTCATCGACGCCCACGTGCCGGTGCTCACCTTCTTCCTGCTGTTCTGGCTGTGGATCGCACTGGCGCTCGTCAAACGCCATCTGTGCGGCCTGCACGGGCTGGCATGCTGAATCAGCGCTTCGCGCTTTACCTTGACGCAGTAAACGCAATCCGGTTAAATAGCGCCCTCTTTTGGCCAGTTAGCTCAGTTGGTAGAGCAGCGGATTGAAAATCCGCGTGTCCTTGGTTCGATTCCGAGACTGGCCACCAGAATTCATGACGGCCCACAGCGATGTGGGCCGTTTTCATTTACTGCCGGGCTACGACCGCTTGCGTTAGCTCCGCCAGTGTTCGCGCCTGAGCTTCGCAGGCTTGTCGAGTTGAAGGTTCGAGCGCGCTTAGCCAGGCGTTTGGCAAGGCTGCTCGTCCGTACAGTGCGCCGGCCAGCATGCCGGCGATGGCGCCGGTGGTGTCGGCATCGCCGCCGCGATTGACCACGTCGATGAGACATTCCCTGAAACCCGCGGTACCGAAGAAAGCCTGGAATACCGCATGCAGGGTTTCGACCACATAGCCGCTCGGATTGCTGCGCGGCGTCGTGTTGCGATACTCGAACTCGGGGTGATGTGCGATCAGAGGAATGACACGCTGCTGAAGCAGCTGCTCCCTGTCCGCCCCGTACAAGGCATCCTGCACCATCAGGGCCAGGCATTCGGTGGCGGCGTCGGACAGCGCGTTATTGTGAGTGACGTGGGCCTGGGCGCGGCAGGCTGCGCGCACCTCCGCCCCGGTTTGTCCCAGCGTGGCCAGCGCAACCGGCAGCACGCGCATGGCTGCGCCGTTGCCAGCGTCGTGTTCACTCGGTACGGTTTCCGGGATGCCGGTCGTGCGGAAGTGCAACAGCCCGCGCCGCACGGTATTGCCGATATCCACGGGCTTGGCGCGCATCCAGTCGTCGAACGCGCGCGCGGCGGCCAGTGCATCCACCCGCCCGGTTTGCAGAATGGCGCCGCCCAGCGCGAGCGCCATGGTGGTGTCGTCGGTCACCTGGCCCGGCTTGAGCTTGAGCCAGCCGCCGCCACGGATCGTGTCGTGCACCGTGTATTGCGCCGCGATCTCGCGCGGCGTCATGAACTCCACCGTGGCGCCGAGGGCATCGCCGATGGCCAGCCCGAGATAGGCGGCGATGGCGCGGGATTCCATTTCGGGGGAGCGAAGCGAAGCGTTGAAAAGCGGCATGGCGAGATATCGATTCCTTCCCTGGCAGCACCCTTCGATCGTTCGACAGGCCTGTCCTGAGCGTAGTCGAAGGGCTCACGACTCAGGGCGAACGGCTTTCAAACCTGAGCGGACTGGAGTCCCTTAATCCTCCGGCCCAAAGCACTTGGCATAATCGACACACACCTCACAGGACGGCGAGCGGCACACCACCACGCCTTCGCGGTCGCAAAGCTGCTTGTACAGGAACTTCTTCCACTTCATGTCGCGGGTGTTCCTGGCCGCCAGCGCAGGAAAGTTCTGCGTCATCAGCCGCGACAGATCGACGCGCGACCACAGGCCCAGGTCCTGCCACAGGTGATCGCCGCCCATGCAGGCGGTGGTGACGATCTCTGCCATCCAGCGCTCGGAGTCATCCGATCCGGCGCAATGTTCCCGCAACAGCGTCAGCAGTTCGTCGCGTTCGTCGTGACGCGCGGCTTCCACGGCTGGGACAGCCAAGCCCACAGGCAGAGCGAAGCCGGGGAAGTGCCGCGCCATCAGAACGGCGAATTCGCTTGGCGCAAGTCCGAGGCCGGGCGGCAACGCGCCCATGCCAACCGCCTGGCTGAACAACATGCGTGCAAACAGGTCGTCATTGGGCAACCCGCATGCCCGCGCCATCAGCAGGCCATACAAGCCTGTCCGGTCGGCGACGGGCGAGTGCATGGCGCGCGCGGTGCTCATTTGCTCGGGTATTCCACCACGATGTCCTCGTCGCGCACGACCATCTGGCAGGCCAGGCGCCAGGATGTGTGGACGGTGTCGTCCACTTTCATTGCCTCGATCTGGTCCCGGGTGATCTTGCCCAGGTCCTTCAGCACGGTGATTTCGCGATCGGTGAGCGGCCCG
>Ga0210129_1000229_pt1 | contig 14846 bp, 11 predicted proteins | sample WestPond_Cattail_2_FD_185582 | JGI IMG/M metagenome (GOLD analysis project Ga0210129, IMG submission 185582) | Wetland microbial communities from the San Francisco Bay, California, USA, that impact long-term carbon sequestration -... | ecosystem: Environmental > Aquatic > Marine > Wetlands ... | reverse complement strand
CAACGGGGACGGGATGTGTCCCGGCTCGACGTGTACCGGGGTGTCGGCGCAACCGGCAAACCCTACATCTCCAAGCCATTTGTCTCGGTCCGGGCCCAAGGCCGGCCCGCCATCAGCATCGGCATTCCCTTGTTCGATCAGCAGGGGACCCTGGTAGGGCGCCTGCACGGCAGCTTCGAACTGCTGGGCAGGAATTTTCTGGCCGACCTGAGCAAGGTGAAGATCGGCGAGTCCGGCTATGTCTTCTTGACGACCCCGGATCGGCTGATTATTTCGCACCGGGATGCGACACGCATCATGAAACCCGCGCCCAGCCCTGGCCAGAATCTCATGTACGACCAGGCCGTAGCCGGCTTCGAAGGAAGTGGCAGCACCATTACCTCCGTGGGCGTGCCGATGTTGGCCAGCTACAAGCGCGTGGCCAGCACCGGCTGGATCCTCGGCGTCAATTACCCGGCGGTTGAAGCCGAGGCGCCGAGGCGCCGGGCTCAGATCTATTTCTTCCTGGCGGTACTGGTCGGCACGACGCTCGTGCTGCTGCTGGTCTGGCGGATCGTGAAGCGCAGCCTGGCGCCGCTGGACCGGCTGACCCAGCACGTGCAGGAACTGCCGAACAAGACCGGGGTTGATCGCCAACTGCAGCTGCGCGTCGGCGGCGAGATCGGCACCCTGGTACGGACCTTCAACACCATGGTCGCCACGCTGGAACAGCAGCAGCAGAACCTGCAGGAAAACGAGGAACGTTTCCGCAGCCTCACCGAAATGTCGACCGACTGGTATTGGGAGCAGGACGCCGATTTCCGCTTCACCCTGATGTCCCCGGGGCTGGCCAAGACGCGCGTCCAGACGAATGTCGGCAAGGCACGCTGGGAACTGCCCATCGTGGGCGTCAGCGAGGCGCAGTGGGAAGAGCACCGCCAACTGCTGCAGCGCCACGAACCGTTCAAGGACTTTTTCTACCAGATCCAGACCGCGTCCGGCGACCTGCGCAGCTTTGCCATCAGCGGCTCCCCCATCTTCGGCGCCGACGGCGAGTTTCGTGGCTACCGCGGCATCGGCACCGACATCACCGATCGCAAGTCGGCCGAGCAGCAGATCGAGTTCCTGGCCTATCACGACACGCTGACCGGCCTGCCCAACCGCGTGCTGATGCAGGACCGGTTCGAACAGGCCATGGCCCAGGCGGAGCGTGACGGCCGCAAGGTGGCGCTGCTGTTTCTGGACCTGGACAACTTCAAGAGCATCAACGACACCCTGGGCCACGACGCCGGCGACGCCTTGCTGCGGCAGGTTGCCACCCGCCTGCGTGAATGCGTGCGCGACACCGACACCATCAGCCGGCAGGGTGGCGACGAATTCCTGGTCGTTCTGCGCGACCTGCCCGACACGGAGGTCGCCTCCAGCATCATGCTCAAGATCATGGAGCGTCTGCAGGAACCGTTCCCCGCCGCCGGTCAGGAGATATCGACCTCCGTTTCCATGGGCGCGACGATCTTCCCGGACGACGGCAACGACTTCGAGACCCTGCGCCGGCAGGCCGACATGGCCATGTACCAGGCCAAGGATGCCGGGCGCAACACCTACCGCTTCTTCGACGAGGCCATGAATGTCGAGGCCACCGAACACCTGGTGCTGCGCAACGGCCTGCGCCGCGCCCTGGCGCGCGACGAGTTCGTGCTGCACTACCAGCCGCAGATCGACCTGGCCAGCGGTGCCGTCATCGGCGCCGAGGCCCTGATCCGCTGGAACCATCCCGAGCTGGGCATGGTGGCGCCCAGCCGCTTCATCCCGGTGGCCGAGGAAAGCGGCCTGATCGTGCCGATCGGCGATTGGGTGCTGCGCGAAGCCTGCCGTCAGGCCGTGGCATGGCAACAAGCCGGTCTGCCGGAGTTGTCCATCGCCGTGAATCTGTCGGCCGTGCAGTTCAAGCGCGGTGATGTGGAGCAGTCCGTGATCCAGGCGCTGGAGCAAACCGGCCTCAACCCGGCCTTGCTGGAACTGGAGCTGACCGAGTCCATCCTGATCCAGAACGTGGAAAACGTGCTGGCCACTGTCAAACGCCTCAAGCTGCTGGGCGTGAAGATCTCAATCGACGATTTCGGCACCGGCTACTCCAGCCTGTCCTACCTCAAGCGCTTCGACATCGACAAGCTCAAGATCGACCAGTCTTTCGTGCGCGACCTGGCCACCGACCCGGATGACGCGGCGATTGTGCGCGCCATCATCCAGATGGCGCGCAGCCTGAACCTGCGCACGATTGCCGAGGGCGTGGAGACCGACAAGATGCTGCAGCAACTGCGCATCTTCCAGTGCGACGAGGCCCAGGGCTACCACTTCGCCCGCCCCATGCCGGCACAGGACATGGAACGCTACCTCGCAGAACGGCAACGGACCTAGAAGTTCTCCCGGTCGCGCACGAGGTGACCTTTTCCCCGATTCCCTTTATCATTCGCCCATGCGCCATTTCGTGCTCGCCCTGATGATCGTCCTGCTGCCCCTGCGCGGCTGGGTTGGGGACGCCATGGCGACGGAGATGGCGACCGGGGCTCCGGAGCAGTCTGTTTCCAGCATCGAATCCGGAGCACATCACGCCCATTCCGCCATGGCGGATGCTGATCCAGAGGCCAAGAACTCGATGCATACCGACTGCCCGGATCATGCCGCCTCCCCTGAGGACACGCCGCAGGCCGCCTCGGGCTGCCACAGCTGCACCGCCTGCCAGATCTGCCACTCGATGGCCCTGACACCCAGCCTGCCGCAACTGGCGTCAGCCGCCGTGTCGGCCGCCCAGCCGCCGGCTGCCACCCCTCTCTTTGCCAGCGCCGAGCGCGCACCGGGCTTCAAACCGCCCATTTCCTGACTCTCCCAGCCGTAGTCCGTCCGCAGTTCGCCCACTGGGGATCAACCCGTGCGCACAAGCGACCTGGCGGTCAAGTCGCCCGCTTTGCAGGAGATTGGTTTTGAGACATTCAACCGCTATTAAATCAATAGCATTCAGCGCGCTTTTCATGCTGGCTGCCTCCGGTTTTTCTCACGAAAACAGGGTGCACGGCAGCCCCGGCGCGTTCAAGAAAGAGCAGCAGGAATGGGGCATTGCCGGTGACAGCAAGGCCGTCCAGCGCACCATCACGCTGACGATGTCCGACAACATGCGTTTCACGCCCGACCGGATCAGCGTGAACCAGGGCGAGACCGTGCGGCTCGTCATCAGGAACAGCGGCAAGGTCCTGCATGAGCTGGTCATCGGCACCCAGCAGGTGCTGGACGAGCATGCGGCCCTGATGCTGAAATTTCCGGGCATGGAGCACGCCGAGCCCTACATGGCGCATGTGCCGCCGGGCAAGACCGGTCGGATCATCTGGACTTTCAACCGCGCCGGCGAATTCGACTTCGCCTGCCTGATTGCCGGCCACTACCAGGCCGGCATGCGCGGCCGGATCAGCGTGTCGGCCATGCAACCATTGATCAAACCTCCCACTCAAGGAACCCAACCATGAAACACCTTCCCACCCTGACCCTGGCCTGCCTGCTGGTCGCTGGCGGCCACGCCCTGGCACAGAACAAGAGCGCCGATCGTTCGGCCCAGCGGCCCGCGACCCCGGTACCCGCCGCTGCCATGGCCATGACCGAAGGCGAGGTCCGCAAGGTGGACAAAGCCGCCGGGAAAATCACCCTCAAGCACGGCGCGATCAAGAACATCGACATGCCGCCCATGACCATGGTGTTTCAGGTGCCGAACCGGGCCCTGCTCGACAAGGTGAAGGCCGGCGACAAGGTCCGCTTCACCGCCGACGAGATCAAGGGCGTCCTCACCCTGCTGTCGATCGAAAAAGCAAAGTAAGCAAGAACGTCCCACGCCGGCCTGCTTGTGACGGCCGCCTGGGATGCTTTGGGAGATGCCATGTTGAACTTACCTCCTTGCCCGGCGCGTTGGCGCGTGCCCGGCCCTCTGGTCGCCGGGGCCCTGGCGCTGATCCTGAATCTCGCCCTGCCGGCGCAGCCGCTCCAGGCCGCACCGGCCTTGACCCTGGCGCAGGCCTTGCAGCTGGCCCAGGAGCGGTCGCGCCAGTTGCCGGCGCAGGAGGCCATGGCCACCTCGGCGCGCCACATGGCGGTGGCGGCCGGCCAGTTGCCCGACCCGGTGCTCAAGGCCGGCATCAACAACCTGCCGGTGACCGGGCCGGACCCCTACAGTCTGACCAGCGACCCGCTCACCATGCGCTCCATCGGCGTGATGCAGGAGTTTGTCCGGGACGACAAGCGCCGGGCCCGCGCACTGCGTTTTGAGCGCGAAGCCGAAGCCACCGAGGCCGCGCGGGCCCTGAGCCTGTCGAACCTGCAGCGTGACACGACCATCGCCTGGATGGACCGCTATTACCAGGAGCGCATGGTCGATCTGCTGTCGCGCCAGCGCAGCGAAGCCCTGCTGCAAATCGACGCCGCCGAAGCGGCCTATCGCGGCGCGCGCGGGTCGCAGGCCGACGTGCTGGCGGCGCGATCGGCCGTGGCCCAGATGGACGATCGGCTGGCGATGACCGAGCGGCAGCTTGCCACCGCCCAAGCCCAACTGGCGCGCTGGATTGGCGACGCGGCCCGGCAGCCCCTGGCCGAGCTGCCGGACACCAGCCAGGTGCGGCTCTCCAGCGAGGACCTCGCCACCCAGCTCGCCCACCACCCGCAGGTCGCGGTGCTGTCCCGGCAGGAAGCCGTGGCGCAGGCCGATGCCGACATTGCCCTGACCAACAAGCAGACCGACTTCAGCGTCGAGTTGATGTACAACCAGCTTGGGCCCGCCTACGCCAACATGGTCTCGCTCAACGTGTCGATTCCCATGCAATGGGACCAGAAGAACCGGCAGGATCGCGAACTGTCGGCCAAGCTGGCCGTGGTCGAGCAGTTGCGGGCCGAACGGGAAGAAGCCACGCGCGCGCACGTGAGCGAGGTGCAAGCCATGCTGCAGGAGTGGCAGAGCAACCGCCAGCGCCTGGAGCGTTATGAGCAGACCCTGCTGCCGCTGGCGCGCGAGCGCATCAGTGCCGCGACGGCCGCCTACCGTGGCGGCAGCGGCCCGCTCAACGCCGTGCTCGAAGCCCGGCGGGGCGACATCGAGACCCGGATGGAACGCCTGAAGCTGGAGCTGGAAACCGCGCGCCTGTGGGCCCAGCTCAATTCCATGATTCCGGCCCATGCGAGCAACGCATCCGCCACCCCTTGAGGAGCCTTCCATGAACAACAAATCCCTGGCTCAACCCCTGCTGATCGCGCTGCTCGCCGCCGCGGTGCTCGGCGCCGCCGGCTTCGGCCTCTACACGCTGGGCGTCCAACGCGGCAGGGGCAGCCCGGACGCCGCCAAAGCCGGCGAAACCGCCGCGCCCAGTGAGAGAAAAGTACTGTACTGGCACGACCCCATGGTGCCGGGGCAGAAATTCGACAAGCCGGGCAAGTCGCCCTTCATGGACATGCCGCTGGTGCCGGTGTACGCCGATGCGGACGGCGGCAGCGACACGGGCGGCGTGCGCGTCAGCCCGCGCATCCAGCAAAGTCTGGGCATACGCACCGCCGAGGTCAAGCACGGCACGCTCAGCCCACAGGTGCAAGCGGCCGGCAACATCGCCTTCAACGAACGCGACCAGGCCGTGGTGCAGGCGCGCGCCACCGGCTACATCGAGCGGCTGCACGTGCGCGCCACCCTGGACCGCGTTGCGAAGGGCCAGCCGCTGGCCGACCTGTATGTGCCGGACTGGGTGGCGGCCCAGGAGGAATTCCTGTCGGTGCGCCGCATGCAGGCCCGCCAGGGTGACGACATCGCGACGCTGGTGGATGGCGCACGCCAGCGCATGCGCCAGGCCGGCATGAATGACCAGCAGATCAGCCAGGTCGAGGCCAGCGGCACGGTGCAGCCCCGCCTCACCTTGACCGCGCCCATCGGCGGCGTCGTGGTCGAGCTGCTGGCGCGCGAGGGCATGACCGTGATGCCGGGGGCCCCCCTGTTTCGCATCAACGGCCTGTCCACCGTCTGGGTCAATGCCGAGGTGCCCGAGAGCCAGGCCGCCCTGCTGCGCCCGGGCAGCGCGGTCGAAGCGCGCTCGCCCGCCCTGCCCGAGCGCGTCTTCAAGGGCCGCGTGCAGGCCCTGCTGCCGGATGTCGATCCCGCTACCCGCACCCTCAAGGCGCGCATCGAGCTGGCCAATCCCGGCGCGCTGCTGGCCCCCGGCATGTTTGTCAGCGTCAGCCTGGCCACGCCGGTCACGCACGGGCTCCTGGTGCCGACCGAGGCCCTGATCCAGACCGGCAAGCGCAGCGTCGTGGTGCTGGCGCTGGGCGATGGCCAATTCCGCCCGGTCGATGTCGAGCCCGGCATCGAAGCCGATGGCCAGACCGAAATCCGGCACGGCCTGCAGGCCGGCCAGCAGGTCGTGCTGTCGGGCCAGTTCCTGCTGGACTCCGAGGCCAGCCTGAAAGCCACCACGACCCGCATGGAAGGCGCCGGGCCAGCGCAGGGCGCAGCGGACAAGCGTTACAGCGGCACAGGCAAGCTGGAGGCCATCGACCCGGACGCCGTGACCCTGTCGCACGCGCCCATCCCCGCGCTGAAGTGGGGCGCCATGACCATGGAATTCGGCCTGCCGGCGGCGGGCCTGCCGCCGGGTTTGAAACCGGGTCAATCGGTCAGCTTCGAGTTCATGCTGGACAAAGAGGGCGCGGCGGTGCTGACCCGCATCGAGCCGACTGGCAAGGCGGGTACAGCGGCTGCCACGGGGAGCCCGCGATGATCGCCCAACTGATCCGCTGGTCGATCGTCAACCGCTTTCTGGTGCTGCTGGCCACCGTCATCGTGGCCGCCTGGGGGCTCTGGTCGGTCATGCGCACGCCGCTGGATGCGCTGCCGGACCTGTCCGATGTGCAGGTCATCATCCGCACCAGCTACCCCGGCCAGGCGCCGCAGATCGTCGAGAACCAGATCACCTATCCGCTGACCACCACCATGCTGTCGGTGCCGGGCGCGAAGTCGGTGCGCGGCTTCTCCTTCTTCGGCGACTCCTTCGTCTATGTGCTGTTCGATGACGGCACCGACCTGTACTGGGCCCGCTCGCGGGTGCTGGAGTACCTGAATCAGGTGCAGTCGCGCCTGCCCGCCAGTGCCAAGGCGTCGCTCGGGCCGGATGCCACCGGCGTCGGCTGGATCTACGAGTACGTGCTGGTGGACCGCAGTGGCGCGCACGACCTGGCCGAGTTGCGCACCCTGCAGGACTGGTTCCTCAAGTACGAACTGAAGGCCGTGCCCAACGTGGCCGAGGTGGCCTCGGTCGGCGGCATGGTCAAGCAATACCAGGTGGTGCTGGACCCGACCCGGCTGCGCGCCTACAACCTGCCGCAGGGCAAGGTGGTCGAGGCGATCCAGAAAGCCAATCAGGAAAACGGCGGCTCGGTGCTGGAACTGGGCGAAGCCGAGTACATGGTGCGCACCACCGGCTACCTCAAGACGCTGGACGACTTCCGCAAGATTCCGCTCATGACGAACGCGGCCGGCATCTCGGTCCGGCTGGGCGATGTGGCCCGCATCCAGATCGGGCCGGAAATGCGGCGCGGCATGGGCGAGCTCAACGGCGAAGGCGAAGTGGCCGGCGGCGTGATCGTCATGCGCAGCGGCAAGAACGCGCTGGAGACCATCAACGCCGTCAAGGCCAAACTCAAATCCCTGCAGGCCAGCCTGCCCCAGGGGGTGGAAATCGTGCCGGTGTACGACCGCTCGGGCCTGATCGAGCGCGCCGTGGACAACCTGAGCCACAAGCTGATCGAGGAATTCATCGTCGTCGCGCTGGTGTGCTTCGCCTTCCTGTTTCACCTGCGCTCGGCCCTGGTCGCGATCGTGTCGCTGCCGCTGGGCATCCTGGCCTCGTTCATCGTCATGCATTACCAGGGGGTGAACGCCAACATCATGTCGCTGGGCGGCATCGCCATCGCGATCGGCGCCATGGTGGATGCCGCCGTGGTGATGATCGAGAACGCCCACAAGCACCTGGAGCAGTGGCACCACCAGCATCCGCAGCAGCCGCTCGCTGGCCAGGAGCACTGGCGCGTCATCGGCGAATCCGCCGCCGAAGTGGGCCCGGCGCTGTTCTTTTCGCTGCTGATCATCACGCTCTCGTTCATCCCGGTGTTCACGCTCGAGGCCCAGGAGGGGCGCATGTTCTCGCCGCTGGCTTTCACCAAGACCTATGCCATGGCCGCCTCCGCCGGCCTGGCGGTGACGCTGATCCCGGTGCTGATGGGCTACCTGATCCGCGGCCGCATCCCGGACGAGAAATCCAATCCGCTGAATCGTTTTCTGATCGCGCTGTACCAGCCCCTGCTGCAGGCCGTGCTGCGCGCCCCGAAGCTGACGCTGGCCATGGCCGCTCTGGTGCTGGCGACCAGCCTCTGGCCGCTGACGCAGATCGGGGCTGAGTTCCTGCCGCCGCTGGACGAGGGCGACCTGCTCTACATGCCCACCGCGCTGCCGGGCCTGTCGGCGGGCAAGGCATCCGAGCTGCTGCAGCAGACCGACCGGCTGATCAAGACCGTGCCCGAAGTCGCCACCGTGTTCGGCAAGGCCGGCCGGGCTGAGAGCGCGACCGATCCGGCGCCGATCGAGATGTTCGAGACCACCATCCAGTTCAAGCCGCGCGCGCAATGGCGCCCCGGCATGACGCCGGACAAGCTGGTGGAGGAACTCGACCGGGCGGTCAAGGTGCCGGGACTGTCCAATATCTGGGTGCCGCCGATCCGCAACCGCATCGACATGCTGGCCACCGGCATCAAGAGCCCGGTCGGCGTGAAAGTGGCCGGTGCCAGCCTGGCCGAGATCGACCGGGTGACGGCCGAGATCGAGCGCGCCATCAAGCCGGTGAGCGGCGTGACATCGGCCCTGGCCGAGCGCCTGAGCGGCGGGCGCTACATCGATGTGAAGATCGACCGCGACGCGGCGGCCCGCTTTGGCATGAACATCGCCGACGTGCAGGCCATCGTGGCCTCGGCCATCGGCGGCGACAACATCGGCGAGACCGTCGAAGGCCTGGCCCGCTTTCCGATCAATGTGCGCTACCCGCGCGAATACCGTGACTCGCTCGAAGGCCTGCGCCAGTTGCCGATCGTGACCGAGCGCGGCGCCCGCATGGTGCTGTCGGATGTGGCTTTGATTGCCATCGTCGATGGCCCGCCCATGCTCAAGAGCGAGAACGCTCGCCTGTCGGGCTGGGTCTATGTGGACATCCACGGGCGCGACCTGCGCTCGGCCGTGCACGACATGCAGCGCGCGGTGGCGGAGAAGGTCAAGGTGCCGCCCGGTTATTCGGTCTCCTGGTCCGGCCAGTTCGAGTTTCTGGAGCGGGCCACCGCCAAGCTCAAGGTGGTGGTGCCCTTCACGCTGCTGATCATCTTCGTGCTGCTGTACCTGACCTTCAAGCGCTTTGACGAGGCGGCCCTCATCATGCTCACCCTGCCCTTTGCCCTGGTCGGCGGCATCTGGCTGCTGTACCTGCTGGGCTACAACCTCTCCATCGCCGGCGCGGTCGGCTTCATCGCGCTGGCCGGGGTGTCGGCCGAGTTCGGCGTCATCATGCTGCTGTACCTGAAGCACGCCTGGGAAGCCCGCATCGCACTCGGCCAGACCGGGGAGCAGGATCTGCTGGACGCCATCAGCGAAGGCGCGGTGCTGCGCGTGCGGCCCAAGGCCATGACGGTGGCCGTGATCCTGGCCGGCCTGTTCCCCATCATGTGGGGCAGCGGCACCGGCTCGGAAGTGATGCAGCGCATCGCCGCCCCGATGGTGGGCGGCATGATCACCGCGCCGCTGCTGTCGATGTTCGTGATTCCGGCGATCTACCTGCTGCTGCGCAGAAGCAAGTTGCCATAAAAAAAGCCCGCGCGAGGCGGGCTTTTCCAGAGGCGGGAACCGATCAGGCGCGTGCCGCGCGCAGATTGCGCGAGAACTCCTGCAGGGCGGCAATGCCGCTCTCTTCGGCGTGGTGGCACCAGGCCTGCAGATTGGTCAACAACTGTGCCCGGGTGAGCGAGGTGTTGAGCCAGAGCTGGCGCAGTTCTTCGCGCATGGTGACCATCTTGTCCAGTACCGGCGATGCGGCGCGGGCCTTGGCCAGTTCAGGCAGGGCCGAGGCCGGCACCTTGTCGGCATCGCGGTGCAGCCAGCGGTTGGCGGCCTTGATCACGGCGGCGTCGGCGCTGCGGGCCTTGAGGGCGGTGACTTCATGCTGGAAGGCGCTCTGCATGCCCCGGGCGTAGCCGGCCATGATCTCGTAGCGGTTGGCGATCAGGGCTTCGAGCGTTTTTTCGTCTGCCACCGGCTTGATGTCGCCAAAGGCCAGCTTCGGGGGCGTCTTCTTGACCTTGGCCAGGCCGAGGGCCTGCAAGGCGCTGATGTAGCCCCAGCCGATGTCGAACTCGTAGGGTTTGACCGACAGCTTGGCCGAAGTCGGGTAGGTGTGGTGGTTGTTGTGCAGTTCTTCGCCGCCAATGATGATGCCCCAGGGCGAGATATTGGTGCTGGCGTCAGGCGCCTCGAAGTTGCGGTAACCCCAGTAGTGACCGATGCCGTTGATGATGCCGGCGGCCGTGATCGGAATCCAGGCCATCTGCAGGGCCCACACGGCCATGCCGGCGGCGCCGAACAGCGTCAGGTCGATGATCATCATCAGGCCCACGCCTTGCCAGGAATAGCGGGTGTACAGGTTGCGCTCCAGCCAGTCATCGGGCGTGCCGTGGCCATAGCGTTCCATGGTTTCCTTGTTCCTGGATTCGGCGCGGTACAACTCGGCACCCTGCCAGAACACCTTCTTGATGCCGTACACATGCGGGCTGTGCGGATCTTCGGCCTGTTCGCACTTGGCGTGGTGCTTGCGGTGGATGGAGGCCCACTCCTTGGTCACCTGGCCCGTGGTCAGCCACAGCCAGAAACGGAAGAAATGCGAGGGAATGGGGTGCAGGTCCAGCGCGCGGTGCGCCTGGTGACGGTGCAGGAAGATGGTGACGCTGGCAATGGTCACATGGGTCATGGCCAACGCGAACAGGACGATCTGCCACCAGGCGAGGTCCCACAGGCCATGGCCCAGCCAATCGATGGCCGCGTTCAGCACAGCCCAGTCAGGTAACAACATAGTTGGAGACTCTCTCAACGAAGTTAATAATAATAAAAGTGGCCAGTCGCCACTCCATGAGTATGGATTTTAAGGGTTCCGGCCCGTTTTGACCACACCTTATTAGATGCGGTCAAAAACCTGCAATTCAAGTCAAAAGATCACTTCTTTTGCCAAACTGCAGCGAAAAAGCCGTCCGTCTGGTGTTTGTGGGGCCACAGGCGCAGATAGCGCTGGCCCGCTTCGCCACCGCTGCACAGGCTGGCAGCACCTTCCACTTTCAGATTGGACATGATTTCCCCCACGTCAAGTGGAGTGAACTCACTATTTGCTTCCGAAAAGGCCTGGGCGATGGCCTCGTTTTCCTGCGGCAGGATGCTGCAGGTGGCATACACCAGCCGGCCGCCGGCTTTCAGCAGCCGCGCCGCGCTTTGCAGGATGGCGGCCTGCTTGGCCGTCATCTCCTCCACCGACTGGGGGTTTTGCCTCCATTTCAGATCGGGATTGCGTCGCAAAGTTCCCAGCCCCGAGCACGGTGCATCCACCAGCACCCGGTCGATCTTGCCGGCCAGGCGCTTGACGCGCTCGTCGCGCTCGTGGGCGATGGCGGCCGGATGCACGTTGGAGAGGCCACTGCGCGCCAGCCGGGGCTTGAGCGCATCGAGCCGGTGCGCCGAGGTATCGAAGGCATAGAGCCGGCCGGTGCTGCGCATGGCCGCGCCGATGGCCAGCGTCTTGCCGCCGGCGCCGGCGCAAAAATCCACCACCATCTCGCCGCGCTTGGCGTCCAGCAGCAGCGCCAGCAGTTGCGAGCCTTCGTCCTGCACCTCGATCGCGCCGCGCGTGAAGACATCGAGCTTGTTCAGCGCCGGCTTGTCCTGCAGCCGCAGGCCCCAGGGCGAGTACGGCGTGGGCACGGCCTTGATGCCGGCCTTGGCCAGTTCTTTTTGCACCTCACTGCGCTTGGCCGTCAGGGCATTGACCCGCAGATCCAGGCCGGCGCCCTGGTTGAAGCTCTCGGCCAGCGCCCAGAATTGTTCGGCCCCGAGCTGGTCTTTGAGCGGTTGCACCAGCCACTCGGGCAGGTTGTGCCGGTGGCGCTCCATCAGGTCTTCCACCTTGACCTGGTCGCACTGGTCCAGCCAGTTTTTCTCCTGGTCGGTCAGCGCGCTCTTGAGATAGTCGCGCGGGCCGTAAAAGCCGAGGATCGCCAGCCGCCGCTCCTTCGGGCCGCTGCCCGAGGGGGCGAAATGGTCGAACAGCAGCTTCTTGCGCAGCACGGTGTAAACGGTTTCGGCCAGGGTGGCGCGCTCGCGCGGGCCCAGGCCGCGGTTGTCACGGAAGAAGCGCGACACGATGGCGTCGGCGGGATGGTCGAACTTGAGGGTGAGCTTGACGAGTTCGGCACAGGCGTCAAGCAGGGCTTTAGGATGCATGGGTAGGATTGTCCCATGACAGAAGAAAAACTCCCCCCGCTGATCGAAACCCGGCCCGGCATCTACCGGCATTACAAGAACCTGATGTACGAAGTGCTGGGCACCGTGCGCCACAGCGAAACGCTGGAGCCCATGACGCTGTACCGGGCGCTGTACGGCGAGCGCGGCCTGTGGGTGCGGCCCGCCGCCATGTTCAGCGAGGAGGTGTTGATCGACGGTGTGCGGCAACCGCGCTTTGCCTTTGTCTCAGAGCCGCCGGTACAGGCGAAGCGCTATTGACCCTTACCTGATTGACGACGAACCGCGGCAGGACCCCTGAATGGGTTTGGCGGGAGGATCAGGCCGACGCGGCACTCAGCTCCGCGGCTGTCCCCCGTGTCGGCCTAGGGCCGACAACTCCTCCTTGATGCCGCTGCGCTGAGCGCCACGCCAACCTGATCTGGCTAGAAGTTTTGGTAATCGTGTATGCAAACCAGCGACGCATGCGGCCGATGACATGGGGGTGGATGGCGTAGTGAAATCAAGGAGGAGCCCGCAAGGCGGGCGGGGGACATTCACGGAGTCATTCGCCCCCATGGCGTCGGCGACAAGAAGCTTGTCACGCGAATTTTGTCATCTGCATCAGTCGAGCGAAGCCAGAAGCTGTCGTGAATTTCGCTGCGCTCAAATTAATAAGCCGTTACAGCTTCTGCAATACCTCGGCAATCGCCCTTGGGTAGATCAGGTGCTCCTGCGTCAGCACCCGCGCCGCCAGGGTATCTGCATTGTCATCGGGCAGCACCGGCACCACGGCCTGGTCCAGGATCGGCCCGTGATCGAGTTCAGCGGTCACCTGGTGCACGGTGGCGCCGGCGAACTTGCAGCCGGCCTGCAGGGCGCGCTGGTGCGTGTGCAGGCCCGGGAATGCCGGCAGCAGCGAGGGGTGGATATTGAGCAGCCGGCCCGCGTAATGGCTCACAAAACCCGGGGTGAGGATGCGCATGAAGCCGGCCAGCACCACCAGCGCCGGGCGGCCGTTCGGGTCCTGCCGGTCGATGGCGGCCATCAAGGCGGCATCGAAGTCCTCGCGCGAGGCATGGGCCCGGTGGTCCAGCACCTCGGTGGCGATGCCCTGCTCGCGGGCGAACAGCAGGCCTTTGGCATCGGCCTTGTTGCTGATGACGGCCGCCACGCGGGCGTCGTACTTGTCGCGCCAGTGCTCGCGTTCGGCGGTTTTGACGATGGCGGCCATGTTGGAGCCGCCGCCTGAGATCAAAATAACGATGTTTTTCATACCTGACTGAATTATGACCCTGAGCACTTCCAGCCCACCCCCCTCGCCAACCCTCAGCCCCGTCGAAGCGCGCGTACTGGGTACCTTGATGGAGAAGGCCCGCACCGTGCCGGACAGCTATCCGCTCACGCTCAACTCGCTGCTGCTGGGCTGCAACCAGAAAACCAGCCGCGAGCCGCTGATGGAACTGGATGAGGCGCAAGTCGCCACCGCACTGGATATGCTGAAACCGCTGGGGCTGGTCCGCGAGGCCAGCGGCGGCCGCACGACGCGCTTTGAGCACAATTTCCAGCGCACGATGGGCGTGCCGGAACAATCGGCCGTGCTGCTGGGGCTGTTGATGCTGCGCGGCCCGCAAACCGCCGGCGAGTTGCGGCTCAATACCGAACGCTGGTACAAATTTGCCGACATCTCCTCCGTCGAAGGCTTTCTGGAAGAACTGCAAGACCGGCCCCCGGAAAAAGGCGGCCCCCTGGTGATCAAGCTGGCCCGCGCGCCCGGCACACGGGAGCAGCGCTGGGCGCACTTGCTGTGCGGCCCGGTGGACGCGACGCAAACCGGCGTGTCGAACGCGGCCCGCACGGCTGACGACGGCAACGCCGGGGAGCGGATCGAACAACTCGAGGCGGAAGTCGCGCAACTGCGCGCCACCGTGGAAAAGCTGTGCCTGGAACTGGGCATGTCACCACCTGGACAGTCGTAATCGAACGACCGTGCTAAAACAACGGCTTGTCATGGCGACACGGCCTTCATCCTCCATCGAGGGCCTATTTGGAGACCCTTTATGGATTTGGCATTTACCCCTGAAGAGCAGAAATTCCGCGACGATATCCGCGCCTGGGTGCGCGGCAACCTGCCCGCCGACATTTCGCACAAAGTCCACAACGCCCTGCACCTGACGCGCGACGATCACCAGCGCTGGGCCAAAATTCTGGGCAAAAAAGGCTGGCTCGGCTGGGGCTGGCCCACGCAGTTCGGCGGCCCGGGCTGGAACGCGGTGCAAAA
>Ga0210129_1000227_pt1 | contig 14874 bp, 13 predicted proteins | sample WestPond_Cattail_2_FD_185582 | JGI IMG/M metagenome (GOLD analysis project Ga0210129, IMG submission 185582) | Wetland microbial communities from the San Francisco Bay, California, USA, that impact long-term carbon sequestration -... | ecosystem: Environmental > Aquatic > Marine > Wetlands ... | reverse complement strand
TAGATTAAAAAGTCAATGGCAATTAGACATTATATATCTAATTCCTGAATACTGTAATAAATTATAATTCAGTAGACCCTAATTATACCCGACAAAGAAAACTTATCTAAATTACCGGGAAAGAAACAAAGAATTATGAACGGCAATATACTCAGTGAAGAAGATTTGAAGAATGTAAGAAACGGTATTCCAAATATACTAATAACTACACCTATCATATAATAGACAACATTTGCTAAAGACATAAGATGTAACCAATATGCCATACTACCTAAACAAATGCTTAAACAAATCATGCGATTTATATCGCTCCATTTTGATCCTACTTTATGTATAAATAATATGTCACATTACATATTATCAATGTTTGAAGGTACCAATACGGACCTAACGGTGACACAAACACATTTTTTATTATCACTCCAATAGATAATGAATATACTTTTTCTCTAACAGGCAAAACGGCAGACATCACCGTGTATCCGCATTCCATAATTGCGTATGGAATAAACAGCCATAATATTATGTGCAGAAAATCCTTAACTTTATTATGAATATTGACCAAATAACCCGATATAATTAAGAAAACCGGCATGTGAAAGGTATAAACTATACGTTTTGCATAAGGATATTTATCGCCGAAATACACTAAATGAAATGCGATCTAAATAATCAATTTGAGGAATACGTACTTTTCCTGTCGTTGAAATAGCAGAATTAATCATCTATTTTTGTTTTTCATATTTTAAAATTCACAAAAATAGCATTATTTTTCCGGATAACAAAATTGCTATAACAAACATTTTACTTTACATCTCACCATTCCACACCCAATATATTATGTTGGATGCAAAATCTTTCGTACCTTTGCAGCCAAATCAAAAACAAAAAATATTTTATGATCACTATCGAACAACTTAAAGACGTGAAAGAGCGCGCTGATGCGCTGAGGAGGTATCTTTGACGTCGACAGCAAAAAAATACAAGTCGAAGAAGAAGAACTGAGAACCCAAGCTCCCGATTTTTGGGACGATCCGGCGGCTGCTCAAAAACAAATGAAAATAGTTAAGGATCTGCATAAGTGGATCGACGGTTACAATGAAGTGAAGACCTTGGCGGATGAACTGTCATTGGCTTTCGATTTCTATAAGGACGAATTGGTGACCGAAGAGGAAGTGGATGCCGATTACACCAAAGCTGTCAGCGCCATTGAAGAACTTGAACTTAGAAATATGTTGCGCGAAGAGGCTGATGAGTTGGGCTGCGTTCTCAAAATCAACTCCGGTGCAGGGGGAACTGAAAGTCAGGATTGGGCTTTTATGCTTATGCGTATGTATATGCGTTGGGCTGAATCAAACAAATATAAGGTGACGGTTGACAACTTGCAAGAGGGCGATGTGGCCGGTATCAAATCAATAACGATGGAAATCGAAGGCGAATTTGCTTACGGTTACTTGAAAGGTGAGAACGGAGTACACCGCTTGGTGCGCGTCTCTCCATTCAATGCGCAGGGTAAACGCATGACGTCATTTGCTTCTGTGTTCGTATCGCCTTTGGTCGATGACACGATAGAAGTGAAAGTCGATCCGTCAAAAATCAGTTGGGACTTATTCCGTTCGGGCGGTGCCGGCGGACAGAATGTCAACAAGGTTGAAACCGGTGTGCGCTTGCGTTATAAATATACCGACGAAGAAACAGGAGAAGAAAAGGAAATACTCATCGAGAACACCGAAAGCCGCAAACAGCTGGAAAACAGACAAAATGCCATGCGTCTGCTGCGTTCGCAATTGTACGACATAGAATTGCAAAAGCGTCAACGTGAACAGGCAAAAATAGAAGCCGGTAAGAAGAAAATAGAATGGGGTTCGCAAATCCGCAGTTATGTTTTTGATGATTGCCGTGTGAAAGACCATCGTACCAACTATCAATCAAGCGACGTTGCGGGAGTGATGGACGGTAAAATAGACGGCTTCATCAAAGCTTATCTAATGGAGTTTGCCGGAAAAGCAGGTGAATAAACTATATAGGATAATAACAAACAAATAAAGTTAAGAGGCTGCGTCAAAGAAATAAATGATGCAGCCTCTAATTTCAATTATTATTCTTCTTCAAATTCGTCCTTGCCTACTCCGCATATAGGACATACAAAATCGTCAGGCAAATCTTCGAACTTCGTTCCCGGAGCTATGCCATTATCAGGGTCACCGGCGGCCTCATCATAAGTCCAGCCGCAAACTGTACATACATACTTTCCCATAATCTTAATTTTTGGTTGATTTATACTAACAATTTATTTCAATATTCCTTCTACAAACGACGTCATCCCGACAGAAGCTTTTTCCTGTATCATATGCACATTGCGACTACTTGACACGCGCACTTCCTTAGGATCAATCAAATAAACTTCAGCCTCATTAGGTACATAATTAAGCAGTCCGGCAGCCGGATAAACATTCAATGACGTACCGACAATCAGAAAAATATCAGCCTTTTGGGCAGCCACAATTGCGTCTTCCATCTTTGGTACAGCCTCGCCGAACCATACGATAAACGGACGATACTGTGAACCGTCAGGAGCCAAATCGCCGATTTTCACCTCATAATGTTCTTTGTCAAGCTTCTTAATTAAACGATAATTATTAGGATCACGAGATGAACATACCTTATCGAGTTCTCCATGCAAATGAATTACGTGCGTACTGCCGGCTTGTTCGTGCAAATTATCTACATTCTGCGTAACCACCGTAACATTAAAATGCTTCTCAAGTTCGGCAACCAGTACATGAGCCTGATTAGGCTTCACCTCATACTGTTGCTTCCGCAGCATATTATAAAAATTATTAACTAATTCTTTATCACGATGCCAACCTTCAGGCGTAGCCACTTGCTCAACCGGATACTTGTCCCAATACCCTCCTGAATCGCGAAAAGTACTGAATCCACTCTCGGCACTGATGCCCGCGCCGGACAAAACAACTAAATTTTTCATACTAGCCTCCACATTTTTTATAGATTACAACAAAATTAAGAAAAAAAGTATTCAAAAAAATAGGTTTCATTGAAATAAAAGAATTATTTTTGCGAGATTAATATTACAATATTGTACTTATGGATAAATTTAGTTACGCACTTGGCCTCGGTTTAGGAAGAAACTTGAAAGATCTGGGTGTTGAATCAGTAAACGTTGAAGACTTAACAAAAGGCATCAACGACTATCTTTCTGGTAAAGAACCGGCAATAGCCGACGCTGAAGCCCGCGACATAGTAAACAAGAAATTCACGGAATTGCAAAACATGAAAGACACAAAAGCTAAAGAAGCAGGAGAAAAGTTCTTGAAAGAGAATGCTAAAAAGCCAAACATAAAGACGCTACCGAGCGGACTGCAATATGAAATACTAACGGAAGGCAACGGCAAACAACCTAAAGCTACCGATCAAGTAAAATGTCACTATGAAGGCACACTCATTGACGGTACACTTTTCGACAGTAGCATCAAACGCGGACAACCGGCCATATTCGGTGTTAGCCAAGTAATACAAGGCTGGGTTGAAGCACTGCAATTGATGAAGGAAGGTTCGAAATGGAGACTGTTCATCCCTTCAGAACTCGGTTACGGCGCACAAGGCGCAGGCGAAATGATTCCGCCTCACAGCACATTGATTTTTGAAGTAGAATTAATTCAAGTATTATAAAAATCATAGTTTAAAAGAAAAATGAAAAAAGTTAGCTTTTTAATGGCAATTGCCTTTGCCGCAATCTTGGCTTCGTGTACAAGTAAAGCACCTAAGGCAAATTTAAAGACTGACGTAGATTCTCTTTCATACGCCATCGGTATGGCCCAAACACAAGGCCTTAAAGACTATTTGGTACGTATGAATATGGATACTACCTATATGAAAGAGTTTGTCGAAGGTCTTAAAGAAGGCGTCAAAAAGACAAGCAAAAGAAAAGATGCTTACTACATGGGTATCGAAATCGGTCAACAGATTAAATCTCAAATGATTAAAGGTATCAACCACGAGTTGTTCGGCGAAGACTCTACAAAGACAATCAACGTAGACAACTTCATGGCAGGTTTCATCGCAGGAACAACCGGCAAGAAGGGCAGCATGACAATCATGCAAGCTCAACAATATGCTCAGATGAACATGGAGAAAATCAGGAACAAATCTTTAGCTAAAGAGTACACACCTAACAAAGTTGCAGGTGAAAAGTTCTTGGCAGCCAACAAAAAGAAACCGGGCGTAATAACCCTTCCTGACGGAGTTCAATATAAGATAATCAAACAAGGCAACGGTCCTATTCCTAAAGATACAAGCAAAGTCACAGTTAACTACCGCGGCTGCACAATCGACGGAAAAGAATTCGACAGCTCATACAAACGCAAACAACCAGCAAAATTGGTTGCAAACCAAGTAATCAAAGGTTGGACGGAAGTATTGACAAAGATGCCTGCCGGCTCTAAATGGGAAATTTACATTCCTCAAGAGTTAGGTTACGGTTCACGCCAATCAGGCAATATCAAACCGTTCTCTGCATTAATCTTTGACATTGAATTAATCAGTGTAGGTAAGTAATTAAGCAATAAATAATTATATAAAAGACTCGTTTCTTTCAGAAATGGGTCTTTTTTTTGTACTTATGTTGTAGAAATTAAAAAGAATATATATCTTTGCTTACATATTGATAAGTTTAATCATATAAAAACAAATAATGGAAAAGATAGACAGTCTTGACAAAAAAATTTTGGATATTATTTCTGCCAATGCCAGAATACCATTCAAAGACGTAGCAGCCGAATGCAAAGTTTCAAGGGCTGCTATCCACCAACGTGTACAACGCCTAACAGAATTAGGTGTAATCACAGGTTCAGGATTCCATTTGAATCCCAAATCATTAGGCTATACCACTTGCACCTACGTAGGTATCAAGTTGGAAAGAGGCTCGATGTACAAAGAAGTTGTTGCCAAACTCGATAAGATACCAGAAGTGGTTGAATGCCACTTCACCACAGGCCCTTACACAATGCTGACCAAAGTATATGCACGCGACAACGAGCAGTTGATGGATTTGCTGAACAACAAGATGCAAGGTATCAGCGGAGTTGTATCCACAGAGACATTGATTTCATTAGAACAAAGCATAAAGAAAAGAATTCCTATCGTTATCAATAATCGCAAACCGGCAAAATAATGCATATTACAGGCATTATCATCGGAGTATGTACATTCTTAATAATAGGTATATTTCACCCAATCGTAATTAAATCCGAATACTATTTTGGAGTAAAATGCTGGTGGGTATACCTAATTATTGGGCTAATATGTTTGGCAGCCACACTATTTGTTGAGAACATAATCATATCATCGCTTTTGGGCGTACTTTCTTTCACTCTGTTTTGGAGTATCAAGGAAATATTTGAACAACGTGAAAGAGTGAAAAAAGGATGGTATCCAAAGAATCCGAAAAGAAAAAGGATGTAAAATTAATTTTACATCCTTTTTCTTTTTATCCTTACTTCAATCAATTACCACTCAATTGCTGATACAATGTTAGAGGTATATAATTATATACAAGATAACATTCGCCTTCACTTGAATCATTATCACGAAGTACGCCCAACTGCATTGAATTATCTGTCATAGAAAAGATTCTAATCGTCCCTCTGCTTAATACTTGAGCAATACGAAGAGAATCCATCAATATAGAGGTATTTTTTATCGTCATTGTATGACTAGAACCATCCATCATAAATGTACCGGTAGTCTTAACACCTTCTGTTTTCCGATCTGCCGTCATAGACAAATTATTAGAATTGAAAGTCATTGTTCCGTAATCAGCTGCCTTCATCAGCCATGTGTTACTTGGATAATCAGGACACCAATTCCATGTATCTCCGGTTACCGTTTGTCCGCCTGATACATTTGCCCAGCTATCTACAGTACCATAGAAAAACAAAGGTCCCTTAAATGCGCCATAACTCTTGCCTTTAGCATCAACATCAAGCACCCATGTTTTCTCTCCTGTAGAGCCGCATAACTTTGTCCATAATCCATCAGGATCTATAATTAACGATTTATTGGTAGGAACAGTAAACTTTGTTGAATCAGAAGCTTCACTTAATCCTCCATTACCTTCATATTGAATTGCAAATGAATAAACGCCACCGTAAGGTAAAGTCAACGTATCGCAATTTGAAGTACTTATAAAATTATCGGATATACCGTTAGTAGATGAATACGACCATCTGGCAATCATATTTGTTCGATTGTTAACAAGCACAATATTATTTTGATTACCGGACAGTTGCATTATCGTATAATCTGTTCCATCTTTATATGAAGAAATATCAGGAGCAGAAGAATCCATACTGTAAGAGTCAGGCGTACATGATGTCATGCAGGCAAGGCCCATTATTAATGATATTGGCAAAAGCCTTATTATATTTTTCATAATAATTAATTTTTATAATTTATTACCATCCTGCATTTTGTGTATAAATATTACCTGACAAAGTAATCTGTGTATATGGTATTTGACAGAAACCTCTTTTAGTTCTAATATTACTTTCAACAAAAGAACTTGCGACAGCCTCTTGTTTGCCATTATCATATACCTTTATAGGTGTACCGGTTGTAGCAGAACCATTATCATAAGCTTTGCCCATCTCTCCTGCAACAAAAGCATCTAGCCCTTGACGACGCAAATCAAAATAATTCACACCTTCACACATAAACTCTTTACGACGTTCTTCCCAAATTTGTGCTTTTGTGGGAGTTGAAGTAATATCATGACTTGTACTTCCATTATATGCGCGCTCAACCACCTTATTATAATAAGATATTGCATTTGAGCTTCCCAATTCAGCAGCCATTAATAATACATCTGCATAGCGCATCAATATCCAATTTTGATCTGGAGATGTTTGCATATTTGCAGACGAAATTGTATTGTTTGCTACGTATACAGGCGTTCCATCAGGATAAATTAGCGGACAATACTTCTTATTTAAATAGCCAGTATAATCCATTGCATCACTAGCAATTTGCGTATCATATATGCCAATATTTTTACAGTTAATAACTGTAGCCGTATCACGTGAATCACCAGAGCCAAACTGAGTAACTGCATTTGGTGCTAATGGACATGCACCCCACCCTTGTCCGTAAGGAGCCGCAGTAGAAACATTACGTAAACCGAAATTAACTATAAAACGATTTCCATCATTATAACCATTGCTCCAGTTTTGATCATTATTAAACTTGACTACCCACAGAATTTCCGAACTGGCTTCATCATATGTAGATTTATAACTATATGTAGTTGTTGTTCCTGATGTAGCTGAATATGTGGTTGTACATGCAGCCGGCCATAAATTCTTAAAATGATATTCCAATGAATAATTACCTGATTTGATAACATCTTCACAATATGCCAATGCCTGTGCTTTTGTTAAATTCCCCGGCATTGTTCCTCCGGCATTGTCATTATAGGTTCCATCATAAAACAGATATACACGAGCTAACATTGCTTCTGCTGCATATTTGGTTATACGGCCTAAGTATGTAGAATTACCTTTGTATTGGTCGGCAGGCATACTATCGGCACAAAATTTCAAGTCGCGAACGACTTGGGCATAAGTACTATCGGCAGACGCTTGTGGAACTACATCTGAAATAGCAGTCTTCAACAATGGTACTTTTTCAAACAAACGAACTAAATCGAAATATTCAAGTCCACGTATCGCACGCGCTTCGCTTTCAGCTACAGTTTTATTGGTTCTTGATTTCCAAGATACACCATCTAACGAAGCTAGTACCGTATTACAACGATATATCCCTTTATAATAATCTGTCCACAAATCATTATATAAACTAGTTGCACTAGTATTAATACTTATATCAAAACGATTCATCAAACGATCGGAACGATCATCAGGTCCACCACCACCAAGGCAATCGGCAGACATTGACTCGGTTGCCTGATAAAGAGACGGCCAAGCGCCACTGGATACAGTATATTGATAACCATCATAACATCCGACAATGGCATAATTAATTTGTGTCTCCGTTTTATAGAAAGAAGTAGAATTTGATTCTGTCTTTGACGGAGTATCCAAAAAGCTACCACTGCAACCGGTCATTGCCAAACCGGCTATACTTAAAGCTAATATATTAATTTTTAAATTTTTCATATCAGTATTTTTAATAGATTAGAACTTAATATTTACACCGAACAAAAATGTTCTAGCATGAGGATATGTTCCGGTATCTATACCTGATACCCATGCGTCTTGACCAAAACCGACTTCAGGATCCATACCGTTGTATTTGGTAAATGTATAAAGGTTTTGAACTTGTGCATATAAACGTGCCACACTTATATATTTGCAACTCAATAATTTTGCAAAGTCATACCCCAGTGTAATATTGGATAGACGAAGGTAATCGCCATTCTGCAACCAATTGTCTGAAAAAACCGTCCAGTTTTTGTCATCGCTGGTTAAACGCGGCACCTTATTCGATGTACCCTCGCCACACCAGCGTTTCAAATAATAAGTTGTATAATTTGCCTGTGAAGAATTACCCCAATTTCGATAACCGCCTGCTGCAATTTTGAAGCCTGCAGCTCCTGTCCACGTAGTTGAGAAATCGAAGTTCTTGTAAGAAAAGCCTGCATTAAATCCAAAATTATATTTAGGTATACCGTTGCCCAAATCAACTTTATCATTATCATCAATTGTACCGTCCTTATTTACATCGACAAACTTCACATCACCAGGTTTAGTTTTGGATGTAAAAAGAAGACCTTTACCGTCAGCACTCCATTTGTCGATCTCATCTTGATTCTGGAAAATGCCTGCTGTTTTATAACCCCAGAAATACCCCATAGCGTGACCATCTGCACAACGATAGAATTCTGATTGGTTATTAAACATTATATTTGTAGAACCATGTATTAATCCGTCAGATGTAGGTATTTTTCCTACTTCATTCTTATTATAAGCAAAGTTGGCTCCTAAATTATATTTAAAATCTCTGCCTATTTTATCATCCCACGTTAAATTTAATTCTACACCTTTATTAGTTACATCACCACCATTTATATATGGAGCATCGGCACCGGCCGTTGCAATAACTGCAGCCTGTAATATCCAATCCTTGGTTTTCTTATAATAATAATCGAAATTCAAGCCTAAACGGCTTTTCAGGAAACGTGAATCAAGACCTAAATCGGTTTGTTCGGATGTTTCCCATTTCAGTTTACTATTACCTAAACGAGTAGGATATGCACCATTGCTGTTGGCGCTACTACCTTTACTTGTACCTTCAATAACACCACTTCCTGTACCGCCGAAATTATATCCCGCACCTGATAATGTGACAGGAGCAGCGTACAAATAATCACCGATATTATTATTACCGACTTGTCCCCAGCTAACACGCAGTTTCAAAAAATCAAGCCACGATGCAGTATTCTTCATAAAGTTTTCATTGGTTATTACCCAACCTCCAGAGACAGAAGGGAACCAACCGTAACGATGGCCGTCAGCAAAACGCGAAGATCCGTCGCAACGCAACGTAGCATTGAGCATGTACGTTTCATTGTAATTCCACCCTATACGACCGAAATATGATATACGCCTGTAATCATTGCTTGGATACCCCTTAGCTGTAGCTGCCGAAGTATTCTGGGCATTTGAAACGTATGCGGTACTCCACGAATCATATACATCAAGCAAAGTATTCTGAGCATTCAAGTTATCTCCGGCAAATCTTTCTACCTCGGTACCAAGCAAAACATTAAATGCATTCTCACCCATTTTCCAATTATAATTAGCCGTATTTGTCCACAAAAGATCATAACCTTTATATGAACTTTGATAAACGGTTGAGCCTGTAGTTTGTTGATCATTTGGAGTCGACACGTAATCAGGACTATAACTTCTGTAAGAATCAGCATTATAATTCAAACCTAACAAGGTCTTAATTTTCAAATTCTTAATTGGTTGAATCTCGGCATAAACATTAGCAGTCCAATTTTGATTATCCGTTATATTTTTACCACGGTAAAGAGTAGCTACAGGGTTACCGTCATATTGATACCAGTCACCAGACTTAGAATAATTATATCCGTTGTTCAAATCACTACGATCATCTTGAAGATATTCAGCTTGAAGAGGAGAAGTCGCGAAAGCAGCACGCAAAGTATTATTATACATGTTACCTACACCTATACCTCTGCTTCTTACCCATGACAAACCGACATTCTCACCTACTTTCAAGAAATTGCCGTATAACTTTTGTTCTAGGTTAACACGGAAATTATAACGGTCATAATTAGATGCTTTAGGACCACCAACAATACCTCCTTCGTTATAATATCCAAGGGAAAGAGCATAAGTGGATGTACTTGAACCTCCGTTAATTCCTAAAACATAATTTTCAGCCTTGGTATTCTTAAACATCAAATCCATCCAATTGGTATCATTTAAATTGCCATTGGCATCATAAATTGATTTGTAGGAAGACCAATTATAAGGTGAATTACCAGAATTGAGAGCTTGCTCATCCATCAATGTCATATACTCTTTCGCATTACACATTTTAATCTTACGTGCCACATTTTCACACCCATAATAAGCATCAAACGTAACTTGAGCCTTGCCATCACGCCCACTATTTGTCGTTACCAGCACAACGCCATTGGCTGCCTGAGCACCGTAAATAGCTGCCGATGCGGCATCCTTCAATACATCAATGCTCTGAATATCGGAAGGATTAATATTCGAAATGTCACCGGGAACACCATCTATTATATACAAAGGTGTATTATAGGTATTTGAACCTTGTCCACGAATAATAACTTTCATAGACGAACCGGGTTGACCGTTTTCAGAAATAATATTGACACCAGGCGTTTGCCCCTGCATCGCCTGCAATGCATTATTTGTGTTCAACTTCGCAAGTTCATCACCCTTCAGTTGAACAGTAGCACCTGTGTTCAATTTCTTTTTCTGAACACCGTAACCGATAACGACTACTTCATCCAAGGTCTTATTATTTTCACTCATAGTAACATTTAGAGTGGATTGGCCAGAATACTTAATTTCCTTATTCGTGTAACCGATGTACGAAAATACGATCATTTGCCCATCATAAACCTGTAAGGAATATTTACCGTCAAAATCGGTAACTGTTCCTACGCCCTGAGATCCTTTTACAGAAACGTTCACACCGATAAGCGGTTGATCATCTGTTGCGGATTTCACAATACCTGTTATGGTTTTTTGAGCCACCAAGCTCATTGCCGGTAGCAATGTTAATACCATTACTAACGCAAGCCTTTGCAAATAATGAATATTTACAGGCTTTTTAAGAAGTGCATTTTCCATTTACTAGTTCATGTTTTTTATTAATAAATTCTTCTTTATAACATCCCATGATTTTGGTTTGAAACAGTGCAAAAGTAAATATAAATTAATCATGATGTTTTTACTTTTGTTTCGTATAATGGTACGATTTGTAATCTTATGTTGTTAAATGTTTCTGAATATGTCATGATTTGTATTCTTTATGCTTTCTAACATATTAATGGCCAGCTTAATACTCAATAATGTACTGACACAAAAAATAGCAATATCATCTCCTATACAAAATATCATTCCCAAGTAATTTATAACCGGCACAACTATAATCGTTTTGGAAAACAAATAAGTCAGGCATTTATGAATAATTTCCTTATTTAGACAATAAATCTTCACAGATTAAAGAACAACATATAAATTATATGTTTATATTTGCAGCGCAAAAACGGTATCTCAGATATTATTATTTTATAACTGAGATTTAAAAGGGAACATTGTGCAAATCAATAACTATCCCCGTAGCTGTAAGTTACAAGCATTTAATGCATTCATTCTCAGTTGATTTACTTACACCACTGATCTATTTGATTGGGAAGGTACTGAGAAAGTAACGAGTCAGAAGACCTGCCGTTTTTATAAAATATTCGAGCGTTTCGGGTGGAAGACTAAAGAATATAAGGGACATATTATAAAATCCCCTATCTATTCTCTTGGTTCCATTCTAAATAAAAATTATTGTTTAATTAAATTACTAATTATGAGCAACTCAGAAATTTACATCGTTAAACGTGATGGAAAGAAAGAGATTTTCTCTGTGGACAAAATCAAGAATGCTATAGCAAAAGCATTTCTATCTGTAGGTAGCTTTGCTACTCAAGACATTATTGTAAACATATTAAGCCGAATCAATGTATCCAGCGGAATGAGTGTTGAAGAAATTCAGAATCAAGTGGAATTTGCATTGATGAATGAAAAATATTTCAAGGTAGCAAAATCATATATGCTCTACAGGCATCAACATGAAGAAGACCGTGAAACATTAAAAAAGCTCGATTTTATGATAAATTACTGCGACGCTCGTAATCCTGCCTCCGGAAGTAAGTATGATGCCAACGCCAATGTTGAAAATAAAAACATAGCCACTTTAATGGGCGAACTTCCTAAATCAAATTTTATTCGGCTTAACAGACGATTATTAACCGATCGCATGAAAGAAATGTATGGTAAAGAAACAGCCGACAAATATATCGACTTGCTAAACCTCCATTTTATATATAAGAATGATGAAACAAATATGGCCAATTATTGTGCCAGTATCACTATGTATCCTTGGCTTATCGGCGGTACTATCGCCATCGGTGGTAATTCTACAGTCCCTACAAATCTGAAATCATTTTGCGGCGGATTTGTAAATATGGTATTCATGGTATCAAGTATGTTAAGCGGAGCTTGCGCCACACCTGAATTCCTTATGTACATGAATTACTTTGTAGGACTGGAATATGGACAGGATTATTATACTCATCCCGATGATATTGTTGATTTGTCTAAAAAACAACGTTCAATTGATAAAATAATAACAGATTGTTTCGAACAAATAGTATACTCAATAAACCAACCTACAGGTGCACGTAACTTCCAAGCCGTATTCTGGAACATTTCATACTATGACAAATATTACTTTGATAGCCTGTTCGGAAATTTCTTCTTTCCTGACGGTTCAAAGCCCGATTGGAATTCATTGAATTGGTTACAAAAAAGATTTATGAAGTGGTTTAATAAAGAGCGTACAAGATCCGTGTTGACGTTCCCAGTTGAGACTATGGCTTTGTTATCTGAAAATGGAGATGCGAAAGATAAAGAATATGCCGACTTCACTGCTGAGATGTATGGCGAAGGACACTCATTCTTCACATACATGAGTGACAGTGCCGATTCTCTTAGCAGTTGCTGCCGTTTACGTAATGAGATACAAGATAACGGATTCAGTTATACATTAGGTGCTGGAGGAGTATCCACCGGCTCAAAAAGTGTTCTCACCATTAATCTGAATCGCACGATACAAGAAGCTACACGTAAAGGTGTTCCTTATATGCAATTCCTTGAAAAGATTGTGGATTTGGTACATAAAGCGCAAACTGCTTACAATGAGAACTTAAAATACTTACAGTCAAAGGGTATGTTACCGTTATTTGATGCCGGGTATATAAATATCAACCGCCAATACTTGACCGTAGGAATTAACGGATTGGTAGAAGCTGCCGAATTCTTAGGAATAAAGATTAATGATAACCCACAATATTTGAAGTTTGTACAGGATGTTCTTGGTTTGATTGAAAGATATAATAAGAAGTGCCGTACTAAAGAGTTAATGTTCAATTGCGAAATGATACCCGCCGAGAATGTCGGAGTAAAGCATGCCAAGTGGGACAAAGAAGACGGTTATTTCGTACCTCGCGATTGCTACAACAGTTACTTTTATGTAGTAGAAGATAACTCTCTGAACATTATTGACAAATTCAAACTTCACGGCCGTAACTACATCGAACATCTTACCGGAGGTTCTGCTCTTCACATGAATCTTGAAGAACATTTGAGCAAGGAACAGTACCGCCAATTGCTGCGCGTAGCAGCCAAAGAAGGTTGCAACTACTTTACATACAACATTCCTAATACGATATGTAATGATTGCGGACATATTGATAAGCGTTATTTACACGAATGTCCTGTATGCCATAGCAAAAATATCGATTATTTAACTCGTGTTATCGGGTATATGAAGAGAGTTAGTAACTTCTCACAATCAAGGCAGAAGGAGGCTGCTGATAGATACTATGCTAAAGTTTCACAATTATGATATTGTCTTTCAGGAAATTCCCGATGAAGTGACATTGGCAATAAATATATCCAACTGCCCAAATCATTGCAAATCTTGCCACAGTCCTTGGCTGTGGGAAAATAAAGGTAATAATTTATCAGAAGATGTATTGCGTTCACTGTTAGAAAAATACGGTAAGGATATAACTTGCGTATGTTTTATGGGAGGCGATAATAATCCGGCAGAAGTGCAACAGCTGGCTGATTATTTACGCCAGCAACATGTTTCTCAGGTTAAAGTAGGTTGGTATTCCGGCAAGTCCAATATACCTGAAGATATAAATGAAGAGTCATTTCAATATATCAAGACCGGTCCTTATGTTGAAGAACTCGGAGGATTAAAATCAAAGGAAACAAACCAACGATTGTATAAAATAGAAGGGACACAAATATACGATATTACTTATCGTTTCTGGAAAAAATAAGTAAGATATTAATTAACAAAAAGGCACTCTTAAAAACAGAGTGCCTTTTTGTTATATATTATATGAACACATTGCCTAATTAATATTCATCCTCATCAAAGAAGAAATCGTCGTTAGTTGTTGGATAGTCAGGCCAGATATCTTCAATACTCTCATATACGTCTCCTTCATCTTCAATTTCTTGTAAATTTTCGATGACTTCA
>Ga0210129_1000226_pt1 | contig 14966 bp, 18 predicted proteins | sample WestPond_Cattail_2_FD_185582 | JGI IMG/M metagenome (GOLD analysis project Ga0210129, IMG submission 185582) | Wetland microbial communities from the San Francisco Bay, California, USA, that impact long-term carbon sequestration -... | ecosystem: Environmental > Aquatic > Marine > Wetlands ... | reverse complement strand
CCCTCATCGTTATCGCCATCGTCGTCGCCAAGGGCGTGCGCGTGGTGCCGCAGCAGAACGCCTGGGTGGTCGAACGTCTGGGCAAGTTTCACGCCGTGCTGGTGCCAGGTCTCAATCTGGTGATCCCGTTTATCGACAACATCGCCTACAAGCACTCGCTCAAGGAAATCCCCCTCGACGTGCCGAGCCAGGTCTGCATCACCCGCGACAATACCCAGCTCGCGGTCGACGGCATTCTGTATTTTCAGGTCACCGATCCGAAGATGGCGTCCTACGGATCGAGCGATTACATCTCAGCCATTTCGCAACTGGCGCAGACCACCCTGCGCTCGCTGATCGGCCGCATGGAGATGGACCGCACCTTCGAGGAGCGCGACGACATCAACCGTGGCGTGGTGATGGCGCTGAACGAAGCCTCCACCAACTGGGGTGTCAAGGTGCTGCGCTACGAAATCAAGGACCTGACGCCGCCGAAAGACATCCTCCACGCCATGCAGCGGCAGATCACCGCCGAGCGTGAAAAGCGCGCGCTGATCGCCTCGTCGGAAGGCCGCATGCAGGAGCAGATCAACATTGCCACCGGCGAGCGCAATGCCGCAATCCAGCAGTCGGAAGGCGAGATGCAGGCAGCGATCAACGTCGCCCAGGGCGAGGCCGAAGCGATCAAGGCCATCGCCGTCGCCAACGCCGAAGCCATCGCCCGTGTGGCGATGGCGATCGAGAAGCCCGGTGGCATCCAGGCAGTGAACCTGAAAGTAGCGGAAAAATATGTCGAAGCCTTTTCAGGCATTGCCAAGGCCGGCAATACGCTGATCGTGCCATCCAATATGGCCGATCTCAGCTCGTTGATCGCGGGCGCGATGAGCGTGGTGAAATCGCAGGGCGCAGCAAATTAATGCACGACATCCTTGCGGTGACGTAGCCAGATGGCCGTCATCACACTGCTGATGAACAGGCCGAATACCAGGATGATGGCGTGGATGTGCCACTCGGCGCGCACCATCAGGGCATAGGCGCCGGTCAACATCAATATGCTGATGTTTTCGTTGAAGTTTTGCTGGGCGATCGAGTGGCCGGCGCCCATCAGCAAATGCCCGCGATGTTGCAGCAGGGCATTCATCGGCACCACGAAAAAACCTGCCAGCATGCCGATCAGCGTCAGCAAGACCAGCGCGGGCACCAGGCTTTCGACCCATATCAGCGCGATGGGCACCATCCCCAGGAGGATGCCGGCGGGCAGCGTACGGATGGCGTGTTCGAGCCGGACAAACTTCCCGGCGAGGATGGAGCCCAGCGCGATACCGACCGCGGTTGCGGCAGTGAGCTGAGTGGCTTGCCCCAGGCTGTACTTCATGTTGAGCGCAGCCCATTCAATGATGAGCAGGCGCAGGGTGGAGCCGACGCCCCAGAACAGGGTGGTAACGGCTAGCGACACCTGGCCGAGCGGATCGCGCCACAGGAGTTTGAAGCTGTGCCCGAAGTCATGCAGGACATACAGCGGTGATCTGCTGGGGAGTTTGTGGTCGATCGGCAGGCGCGGGATGAGCAGGTTGATGACGGCGGCGCCCAGATACATGCCAGTGATGGCGACGATGGCAAATTTTGGGGCGATGACCACGGCCGTGAGCCCCACCTGAGCCAGGATGCTTTCGGCGAGTTGCGGATTGATGAGTGCGCCGCCGATGATCGCACCGAGCACGATGGCGGCAACGGTGGTGCCCTCCATCCAGCTGTTGGCGACAACGAGTTTTTCGGGCGGCAGCAGCTCGGTGAGGATGCCGTATTTGGCAGGTGAATACATCGCCGCGCCGATGCCGACGATGGCATAAGCCAGCAGCGGATGCAGCCCGGCCAGCATGATGAGGCAGCCGGCAAATTTGACCGTATTGGCGATGAGCATGACCCGGCCTTTGGGCAGGGCGTCGGCAAACGGCCCCACCAGTGGCGCCAGTACGATGTAGGCGATGACGAAAACGGTTTGCAACAGTGGAGAATGCCACTCCGGCGCCGAGAAAAAGACCAGTAGCCCAATCGCGGCGAACAACAGCGCGTTGTCGGCTAGCGCGGACAGGAACTGCGCCAACAGGATGATGTAAAACGCGCGGTTCAAGGGGCTGGCCAGATCAGGGGCGGCGGGAAGTGGCGCGGCCAAGCCACGGCGGTGTTGGCGAAAGGCCTGCTAATACAAAGGGTTGCTGATGGGAATATTTCAACACGGGCGCGTTTGTGGTTGAATAAATTTCTTTATTGACCCGGGGGCAATTATTTATGGCCGACCGCAGACTCCAAGTATTCTACACCGTAGCCAAGCAGCTCAGCTTTACCAAGGCAGCCGATATCCTGTACATGACGCAGCCTGCGGTGACCTTTCAGGTCAAGCAGTTGGAAGAACATTTCAACACCCGTTTGTTCGAGCGCAGCCACGGCAAGATTTCCCTAACCCCCACAGGGGACCTGGTACTGGGTTATGCCGAGCGCATTCTGGCATTGACCGGCGAAATGGAGGCCCGCGTCGGCGAACTGACCGGGCAGGTGACCGGCCCGTTGATGATAGGCGCGTCGACCACGATCGCCGAATATCAGCTGCCACGGATATTGGGTGAATTCAAGGAACGCTTCCCGCAGGTACAGGCTCGACTGACGGTTGCCAACTCTGAAACCATCGCGGCGAAAGTGGCGGATCATTCTCTCGATGTCGGTTTGATCGAGGCGCCGTCGCATAACCCCAATCTGACTACGCTGGCGTGTTGCGAGGACGAACTGGTCATGATTTGTGCGCCGGGCCACAAGCTGGCCTCGCGTGCGAGCGTCAATGCACGCGAAATCGCCGACCAGCCCTATGTTTCACGTGAGCACGGCTCGGGCACGCGTGAAGTGGTGGATGACTTCTTCAAGAGCAATGGCGTCAACCCGGACGATCTTCATATTGAAATGGAACTGGGCAGCCGCGAGGCGATCAAGGGGGCGGTCGAGGCAGGTCTCGGTGTGGCCATCATGTCGGCCTCCACCGTCACCAAGGAGATTCAACTCGGCACCTTGGTTGCCGTGAAGCTGACTCCCAGGCTGACGCGCGAGCTGACCATGGTTTACGCGCCGGAAAAATTCCGCAGCAAGCTGCTCGACGCTTTCATCGGCTTTGTCGAAAACAAGTTTCAGCAGTGCAACGTCGACGTCATTCCGCTGAAACGTCCGGCCAAGGGGCGCGGCCGCTGATGCGGGATAGCAAGCGCCTGGTATCTCTGTTCAGGAACTTGTCGGAACCCAGGCAGCAGGCTTTGCTGGAATATGCGGAGTTCCTTGCCGGCAAGGAAGGCACCGAAATGGCCGCAGCGCCATCCGCTGAGCCGCTGCCGATTCCGCGTCCCGAACAGGAAAATGTGGTCAAGGCGATTCAGCGCTTAATGCAGACGTATCCAATGCTGGAACGCAACCATATTTTTCATGAGGCATCCGCCCAGATGACGCGCCACCTGGTTCACGGTGTGGCCGCGATCGAGGCAATCGACGAACTGGAGCGGATTTTCGCGCGCCAGTATCAGGCGCACCTCGAAACGCTGAACAAAGACCTGCCTTCGTCCTGAATCCTTAAGGGGGTTCAGTCAGGCAATGCGCCGCCGCAGTGCCAGCAACTCAGAAAATTTCCGGGATTGGGTTCGCCGCAACGCGGACAGTTTTTTTCCTGCCCCGGTTTCATGCTCAGACAATCCGCCAGGATCTCGCGTGCACGCAGCGCCTGGGCATCATCATCGACCCACACCTCAGGCAGCGCCTGCATGAACGGAACTTCTCCCAGCGCGCCGGCCGCGTTGGCATTGAAGATGTGGGTGACGATGCCGAGGCTGGATAAGGTGTCAGCAGCGAGTTGTGCGTCGAGCAGGGTGGGGGCGATGTGCACCCGTTTCATCGACGGGTGGCGTCAGCTTTTACGGCGGACGCGCACGATAAGATCGATGCCTTCGGTCACCATGTCGGCAGGCAGCGACGGCAGGCCTGAAATCTGCACATGCTCGGCATCGATGTCGGAAAGCTTGCCGCTGTCGACTTCATAGAGATGATGATGTGGAGAGGTGTTGGGGTCAAAGAAGACCTTGCTGGGATCAACGATCACTTCGCGCACCAGGCCTTTTTCCAGAAAAAGCTTGAGCGTGTTGTAGACCGTGGCCTTGGATGTTTCCGAGTGGAGGGTGTTGACGATGGCCATCACCTGATCGGCCGAGAGGTGTTCCTGTCGTGAAAACAGCGCGTACGCAATCTCGATCCTCTGGTGGGTCGGATTGATGTCGTGACCGCGCAGGAGGCCGGCCATGTTGTCGCGCGTGTAAAACATACAACTTATGATAATCAGCAATCTAGACTTTGTCTAATTTCCGGAATGGGTATGACTATTATTTGAGGGCCCAGGCCAAGCGCGGCGAAAGACCAAAAACCGGTACAATCGTCGCCGGACTTTTAGCGATGGATTCCTGTGGTTACGCTCACCCGCCTCGATAGTACGCAGCCTGATTTCCAGGTGCGTCTCGCCCAGCTATTGCAATTTGACGACGCCGCCGATGCCGCCATCGAACAGACGGTGGCCGGGATCCTGCAGGACGTCAGATCTCGGGGCGACGTTGCGGTGCTCGAGTACACGGAGCGTTTCGACCGCTTGCCAGCGGCCTCGCTGGCCAGCCTTGAGCTGAACGCCGCCCAACTGCAGGCGGCGCTCGCGCGATTGCCGGCCGACACCCGTCAGGCGCTGGAAGCCGCGGCGGATCGTGTCCGCCGCTATCACGAGAGGCAGACCCAGACGTCGTGGACCTATACCGAGGACGACGGTACCGTGCTGGGACAGAAGATCACGCCGCTCGATCGCGTCGGGCTGTATGTGCCGGGTGGCAAGGCTGCGTATCCGTCGTCGGTGCTGATGAACGCGATTCCGGCCAAGGTGGCCGGTGTTGGCGAGCTCGTCATGGTGGTGCCGACCCCGGGGGGCGAACAGAATCAGCTGGTTCTGGCCGCCGCCGCGATCGCCGGCGTGGACCGCGTGTTCACCATCGGCGGCGCGCAGGCGGTGGCGGCGCTGGCCTACGGCACCGCCACCGTGCCGCAGGTCGACAAAATAGTCGGTCCGGGCAATGCCTACGTTGCGGCAGCCAAGCGCCGGGTGTTCGGCACCGTGGGCATCGACATGATCGCCGGACCGTCTGAAATTCTGGTGATTGCGGACGGCAACACGCCCCCGGAATGGGTGGCGATGGATCTGTTCTCACAGGCCGAACACGATGAAATGGCCCAATCGATCCTGCTTTCGCCCGACGCAGCCTATCTGGATGCCGTCGCTGCGGCAATCGACAAGCTGCTGGATGAAATGCCGCGCAGTGAGGTGATCCGCACCTCGCTGACCAACCGCGGAGCACTGATCAAGACGCGCGACCTGGACGACGCAGCGGCCATATCGAATTCCATCGCGCCGGAGCACCTGGAACTGTCGGTGGACGATCCCGATGCGCTGCTGCCGAAATTGCGCCATGCCGGGGCAATTTTCATGGGCAAGAACACCTGCGAGGCGCTGGGCGATTATTGCGCCGGGCCGAATCACGTGCTGCCCACGTCGCGTACCGCGCGCTTCTCGTCGCCGCTGGGCGTTTACGATTTCCAGAAACGCAGCAGTCTGATCCACGTATCGCAGGCCGGCGCCCAGTCGCTCGGCCGGATCGCCGCCACCCTGGCTTACGGTGAAGGCTTGCAGGCACACGCGCGATCCGCCGAGTATCGTTTGGTCCATAAATGAAATGAGCCCGCTATTCCAATGAGTCGATATTGGAGTGCCGTGGTGCACGGCCTGACGCCCTACGTTCCGGGCGAGCAGCCCAAACTCGCCAATCTGGTCAAGCTCAACACCAACGAAAATCCCTATGGCCCCAGCCCGCGGGTGCTGGACGCGGTGCGAGCGGAGGCTGCCGACACACTGCGCCTGTACCCCGACCCCAATTCCGACCGGTTGCGTGCCGGCATCGCCGCGTATCACGGCGTCAGCACCGACCAGGTGTTCATCGGCAACGGCTCCGACGAGGTGCTGGCGCATGCCTTCATGGCGCTGCTGAAGCACGACAAGGCCATCCTGTTCCCCGACATCTCCTACAGCTTTTATCCGGTGTATTGCGGGTTGTATGCAATTGCCTACCGGCAGATTCCCCTTACTGAATCGTTCGAAATCAAGGTTGACGATTATCTGATGCCCAACGGCGGGGTGGTTTTCCCCAACCCCAACGCACCCACCGGGCGGCTGCTGGCGCTCAGCGAAATCGAGCGTCTACTGGCGAACAATCCGGACTCGGTTGTCGTGGTTGACGAAGCCTATATCGACTTCGGCGGCGAATCAGCGGTCGGGATGGTGGCACGCTATCCGCAACTGCTGGTCACCCGCACCCTGTCGAAGTCGCATGCGCTGGCGGGTCTGCGCGTCGGCTACGCCATTGGCCAGCCGTCCCTGGTCGAGGCGCTTAATCGGGTGAAGGACAGCTTCAATTCGTATCCGCTCGACCGTTTTGCCCAGGCCGGGGCACTGGCTTCGATGCAAGATCACGTCTATTTCGAGGCACTCTGCGCGCGGGTGGTGGCTACCCGCACGCGTCTGGTGGTTGCGATGGCCGAAATGGGCTTCGATGTGCTGCCCTCAGCGGCCAATTTCATCTTCGCCCGTCATCCTGCGCACGAAGGTTCCGAACTGGCTGCCGCGCTGCGTGAACGCAGCATCATCGTGCGTCATTTCAGCAAGCCTGCCCGTATTGCGCCGTTTTTACGCATCACGGTGGGCACCGATGCGCAGTGCGATACGCTGCTTGCTGCATTGAAAGCGATTGTGGCCTGCTAGAATTCGTTTACAGCTTTATATTCCGACGCCATGCGCACCGCCCAAGTCACCCGCAACACTCTGGAAACCCAGATCACGGTCAGCCTCAATCTGGATGGCACCGGCATCAGCAAGCTCGCGACCGGCGTGCCATTTCTCGATCACATGCTCGACCAGATCGTGCGCCACGGCCTGATCGATCTGGATATCGAGTCCCGCGGCGATCTGCATATTGATGCGCACCACACGGTGGAAGACACGGGCATCACGCTGGGACAGGCCTTCGCCCAGGCACTTGGCGGCAAGAAGGGCATCCGCCGCTATGGCCACGCCTATGTACCGCTCGATGAGGCACTGTCGCGCGTGGTGATCGATTTGTCGGGGCGGCCGGGGCTGGAATATCACGTCGACTTCACCCGTGCGCGCATCGGCGAATTCGATGTCGACCTGTTCCTCGAATTCTTCCGTGGCTTCGTCAATCACGCCGGCGTTACCCTGCACATCGACAACCTGCGTGGAATCAACGCGCACCATCAGGCCGAGACCCTTTTCAAGGCGTTCGGTCGCGCGTTGCGCATGGCGGTAGAAGCCGACCCGCGCATGGGTGATGCGCTGCCCTCCACAAAAGGTGCGCTATGAGTGCATCCCACCTCAAGGTGGCCGTCCTGTGAGCGTCGATATCGCCGTCATCGACTACGGCATGGGAAACTTGCGTTCGGTTTCAAAGGCCATGGAGCATGTCGCGCCGGCAGCAAACGTGGTGGTGACATCCGATCCGGCCATCATTGCCGAGGCGGAGCGCGTCGTGTTTCCTGGGCAGGGTGCCGCGCCCGACTGCATGCGCGAAATCGACGCGCGGGGTCTGCGCCAGGTGATTGTCGATGCAGCCCACAACAAGCCGTTTCTGGGCATCTGCATGGGTCTGCAGGTCTTGTTCGAACACAGTGAGGAAGGCAATGCAGACTGCCTGGGCATTCTGCCCGGCACGGTTCAGCGCTTTCCCCACGATGCCATGCATGATGATGCCGGCAACAAGCTCAAGGTGCCGCACATGGGCTGGAACAACGTCCATCAGGCGATGCCTCATCCGTTATGGGTGGGCATCGAGGAAGGTGCGCGTTTCTACTTTGTGCACAGTTATTTCGTGCAGCCGGCATCGTCCGAGGTCGTTGCCGCTTATTCGCATTACCCGTTCCCGTTTACCTGCGCGGTAGCATCGGCGAACATTTTTGCTGTCCAGTTTCACCCGGAGAAAAGCGAGAAAGCCGGATTGACGCTGCTGGGCAATTTTGTAACCTGGAATCCGGGTGCGAGCGAAACCACCTGCGATATGTCTGGCGCAGCCTGCGCCTAATTTCTCACCTGTACGACCCTGCTGATTAGCCATGTTAATTATTCCTGCGATCGACCTTAAAGACGGCCACTGCGTGCGTCTGGAACAAGGCGAAATGGACAGTGCCACCGTATTCTCCGAAAATCCGGCAGCCACCGCCCGCCACTGGAAAGAGCAGGGCGCGCGACGGCTGCATCTGGTCGACCTCAACGGCGCGTTCGCCGGCAAGCCGGTCAACGACGAAGCCATCCGCGCCATCGTCAATGCCGTGGGTGACGAGATGCCGGTGCAGCTTGGCGGTGGCATTCGCGACCTTGCCACCATCGAACGCTACCTCGACGACGGCGTGCGCTACGTCATCATCGGCACCGCTGCCGTCAAGAATCCCGGCTTTCTGCACGAAGCCTGCGATGCCTTCCCCGGCCACGTGATGGTTGGACTCGACGCCAAGGACGGCAAGATTGCTGTCGAAGGATGGTCCAAGATCACCGGCCACGACGTGATCGATCTGGCCAAGCGTTTCGAGGGTTATGGCGTCGAAGCCATCATCTATACGGACATCGGCCGCGACGGCATGCTGAGCGGGGTGAACGTGGATGCCACGCAGCGCTTGGCTCAGGCCTTATCCATCCCGGTCATTGCCAGCGGCGGCGTTACCAATCTCGACGACGTCAGGGCCCTGTCCACCGTTGCCAAGGACGGCATCATCGGTGCGATTACCGGCCGCGCCATCTATCAGGGCACGCTGGATTTTGCCCAGGCGCAGAAACTTGCCGATGAATTGGCAGGTGGTGTGTTCGGAGTGTGATTTGCTAGCCAAGCGCATCATTCCCTGCCTGGATGTCACCAATGGCCGTGTGGTCAAGGGCACCAATTTTGTCGAGTTGAAAGACGCCGGCGACCCGGTTGAAATCGCGCGCCGCTACAACGAGGAAGGTGCGGACGAACTGACGTTTCTCGACATCACCGCGTCGTCCGACAATCGCGATCTGATTCTGCACATCATTGAAGACGTCGCCTCTGAAGTGTTCATTCCCCTGACGGTCGGCGGCGGCGTGCGTGAAGTGGGCGATGTGCAGCGTCTGCTCAACGCCGGCGCGGACAAGGTCAGCATCAATACTTCGGCAGTGATGAATCCGCAGCTGGTGAAGGATGCATCCGATCGCTACGGCAGCCAGTGCATCGTCGTTGCCATTGATTCCAAGCGGGTGGGGGACCACTGGGAAGTCTTCACCCACGGCGGCCGCAAGGCTACAGGGCTTGACGCGATCGAGTGGGCGAAAAAAATGGAAAGCCTCGGCGCGGGCGAATTGCTGCTCACCTCGATGGACCGGGATGGCACCAAGAGCGGATTCGACCTGCAACTGACCCGCGCGATTTCCGATGCGGTCGATATTCCCATCATCGCCAGCGGCGGCGTGGGCAACCTGCAGCATCTGGTGGATGGCGTGAAGGAAGGCCGCGCCGATGCGGTCCTGGCTGCTAGCATTTTCCATTTCGGCGAATACAACATTGACGAAGCCAAGCGCTATATGAAGCAGCATGGCATCGAGGTGCGGCTGTGAGCGACTGGCTGGACGCGATCAAATGGGACGCGCAAGGACTTGTTCCTGCGATTGCGCAGGACGCGGTTACCGGCGAAATCCTGATGGTGGCCTGGATGAACCGCGAGGCGCTGGAAGAAACGGCGCGTAGCCTGCGCGGCGTGTACTGGTCGCGCTCGCGCAACAAGCTGTGGCGCAAGGGAGAGGAATCCGGCCATGTGCAGAAGGTCAGCGAAATCCGGCTCGATTGCGACAATGACGTGGTGCTCCTGAAAATTGAACAGCTTGGTGGTATTGCCTGTCATACAGGTCGACGCTCCTGCTTTTTTCAGAAACTGGATCGTGATGAACAGGGCAGTGGCCGCTGGGTGACGACCGCCCCGGTGCTGAAGAATCCTGACGAGATCTACCGCAAATGAGTGACATTCTGGACCGTCTCGCCGAAACGCTGGAAGCGCGCAAGCAGGCGTCGCCCGACAGTTCCTACGTGGCCAAGCTGTACGCCAGGGGCACCGATGCCATCCTGAAAAAGATCGGCGAGGAAGCGACCGAGACCGTGATGGCGGCCAAGGACGGCCAGCCCGAAAAGATCATCTACGAAGTCGCCGATTTGTGGTTTCATACCCTGGTACTGCTGGCGCACAAGGGGCTGAAGCCGGCGGATGTGCTGAACGAACTGGCGCGCCGCGAGGGCCTGTCCGGGCTGGCGGAAAAAGCGAATCGGCAAGGCGAATCGACATGAGTGACTGCATTTTCTGCAAAATTGCTGCCGGGCAAATACCGTGCGGCAAGGTATATGAAGACGACGAGGTGCTGGCGTTCCACGACATCCACCCGTTTGCGCGGGTGCATTTCCTGATCATTCCGAAGGCGCATATCGCGACGCTCGCCGATTGTACCCACGAACAAGAGCAGTTGCTCGGCAGGATGCTGCTCCTGGCGCCGCGTCTGGCGAAGGAGCAGGGACTCGACACCGGATTCAAAACGCTTATCAACACCGGGCGTGGTGGCGGGCAGGAAGTGTTCCACCTGCACGTGCATGTATTTGGCGGCGGCGACCCCGTTCCGCGTATTTAATCAAAAGGAGACTCACCATGGGAAGTTTCAGCATCTGGCATTGGTTGATCGTTCTGGTCGTTGTAATGATGATTTTCGGTACCAAGAAGCTGCGCAACATTGGCAGTGATCTCGGGGGCGCGGTCAAAGGGTTCAAGGAGGGCATGAAGGAAGACGCTCCCAAAATCAGCGACGGTACCGAGCAGGGTGGCCGCACCATCGACGCCGAGGTGAAGGACAAGCAGCACTCCTGAGATTCTGGACGGGACGAACCGGGATTTTCTGGTGACTTCCCTTTCAGCCTGAGTCCTGCCTTCAACTATGTTCGATATCGGCTTTTCCGAACTCCTCGTGATCGGCGTGGTGGCGCTGATTGTCATTGGGCCAGAGCGCCTGCCCAAGGTGGCCCGCACGGCTGGGCATCTGTATGGCCGCATGCAACGCTATGTTGCATCGGTGAAGACGGATATCAGCCAGGAGATGCAACTGGATGAACTGCGCCGCGCCGGACAAAGTTTCAAGGAGTCGGTCGAGTCGACCGTTTCCGATGTGCAGCAGCAGACCACCGTGGTCGACGACTATCTGCGCAAGGAAACGGCCAGCATCAGCAGGGTCATGGAGTCGATGGCGGTGACCGAGGGCGAACGTCCTGTGACGGAACCGGCCATGAGGCAGATCGAGGCGGAACAGGCAGCTCAGCAAAGCCTGCCGCTCGATGAACCGGACCAGAATGTCGTGACCCATACGCCGTCTGCCGTGGTGGAAACAGTGCGTAGCGAAGGCAACGGAACGGCCGCATGAATCACGCTGAAAACTCCTTCATCTCGCATCTCATCGAAATGCGCGACCGCCTGCTGCGCGCGGTAGTGGCGATCGTGATTATTTTTATCTGTCTGTTTCCCTGGGCGCAGGACTTGTATGCGCTGCTGGCCAAACCATTGCTGGCTGCGCTCCCCAAAGGCGGGCAGATGATCGCGACCGAAGTGACGACCCCATTCTTTGTGCCGCTCAAGGTCACCATGATGACCGCCTTCCTGCTGGCCATGCCATGGGTGTTCTATCAGGCTTGGGCGTTTGTTGCGCCGGGACTGTATCAGCATGAAAAGCGCATTGGCGTGCCGCTGCTGATAGCCAGCGTGCTTCTCTTTTTGCTGGGAATGGCGTTTGCCTATTTCCTGGTGTTTCCGATTGTGTTCGGTTTCATCGTCGGTGTCGCGCCTGCAGGCGTGGCGGTGATGACCGATATCGGCAAATACCTCGACTTCGTGATGACTATGTTCATGGCCTTTGGCATCACCTTCGAAGTCCCGGTGGTAGTCGTGCTGCTGGTGAAAATGGGCATGGTGTCGATCGCCAAGCTGCGCGAGATTCGACCCTATGTCATCGTCGGCGCCTTCGTCGTTGGCGCAGTCTTTACGCCGCCCGACGTGGTTTCGCAGTTCATGCTCGCCGTTCCATTATGGATTCTGTACGAACTGGGCATTATCGTTGCAATGATGGTTTCCAAACCAAAGCCCGAAACCGGGACGGATTTTGTACCCATGTCGGCGTCCGAGATGGATGCCGAATTCGATCGCATCGAGGCCAGCCAGACTCAATCGGGTTCGCGCGACCCGGAATAGCGCACTTTGACGGTGCGGAATTCACCGCCGTGCACCAATAAGGTGCTATTTACCTAGCCGATTCAATAATCAGTTCAGTCAATTCAATGACATAAGTGGCGGGAATGCTGCTTGCTTATGTCAGGCGGCCATATTATCTGGAGCGGATGCATGGATGCATTGAAGTCGGGCAGTGATGTATTGTTTGTTTTGCTGGGCGGCATCATGGTGCTGGCCATGCATGCCGGGTTTGCCTTTCTGGAACTCGGCACCGTGCGCAAGAAAAACCAGGTCAATGCCCTGGTCAAGATCCTCACCGATTTCTCGGTTTCCACCATCGCCTATTTTTTCATCGGCTACAGCGTTGCGTACGGGGTCAGCTTTTTTGCCAGCGCCGATGTGCTGGCGGCCAAAAATGGTTATGACCTGGTCAAGTTCTTCTTCCTGCTGACGTTCGCGGCAGCCATTCCAGCCATCATTTCGGGCGGCATTGCCGAACGCGCGCGCTTCAATCCGCAATTGGCGGCCACCTTCGCGCTGGTAGGGCTGGTTTATCCGTTTTACGAAGGCATCGTCTGGAACGGCAATTACGGCATTCAGGACTGGCTGGCAGCCAACGCGGGCGCAAAATTCCATGACTTTGCCGGCTCGGTGGTCGTGCACGCGGTGGGGGGGTGGATCGCCTTGCCCGCGGTGTTGCTGCTGGGCGCGCGACGCGGGCGTTATACCAAAGACGGGATGATCTCGGCGCACCCCCCGTCCAATATCCCTTTCCTGGCGCTTGGCGCCTGGATTTTGACGGTGGGCTGGTTTGGCTTCAATGTGATGTCCGCACAACTGATCGAAGCGGTATCGGGTCTGGTCGCAGTCAATTCGTTGATGGCAATGGTGGGGGGCACACTGGCTGCACTGGTGGTCGGGCGCAACGATCCGGGCTTCATCCACAACGGCCCGCTTGCCGGACTGGTGGCAGTATGTGCGGGCTCCGATGTGATGCATCCGCTGGGCGCGCTGATCACCGGCCTGGTTGCCGGCGCGCTGTTTGTAAAGATGTTCATGGTTACCCAGAACAAATGGAAAATCGATGACGTACTTGGAGTGTGGCCGCTGCACGGCATGTGCGGTGCCTGGGGCGGCATTGCCGCTGGAATATTTGGCGCGAAGGTCCTGGGTGGGGTAGGCGGCATCAGTCTGAAGGCGCAGGTGCTGGGCACGCTGGGCGGCGTGGCGGTCGCTTTGATTGGCAGCCTGGTAGTGTATGGCGTGCTGAAACAGTTCGTGGGCCTGCGGCTGGACCCGGAAGCCGAATTCAATGGCGCGGATCTCAGCATTCACAAAGTATCTGCGACCGCTGAACGAGAGACCAACTGGTAGTCATTTCGGTTTTTATTTATCTTTCTTGTGTTGCTGCAGGTAGTTGCTGCGTTCGATCTGCAACTGTTCGAGTTGCCGATCGATTTGCACCACGTCGGGATGCTGTTCGGTGTATTGCAGCAATAATTCAGTGCGCTGGATGCGCAACTCAACCTGCTTTTTATCGAGGCCGGCAAGGTAGGGATCAATGGCGGCTGTCGCCTTGCGCGGGGAACGGGTTGCGACCGGCTGGCGAGGCGGGCTGGTCCCCCCCGCATCCGGGCGGGGGGCCGGCTCAGCAGTCGCTTTCTGCTGACTGCTGGCAACGGCGGGGGTGGGGGGCGGCGCAACTTGCTCGGCGGGGGCCAGAAAATGCTCGATGACTATGATGCCCACGCCGATGAGCAAAAACACGCCAATAGGCGTACCGAATGCCAGTACGGGCAACAGGCGTGATATGCGGTCGGAAGGCAGGGGCGCGGGCACCTGGGGTGCGGCCGGGGCAAGTGCATGGAGGGCCTTGACCACCGTGGAGGCATTCGGCCGTACCTCGGGATTTTTGTGCAGCATGCGCGCCAGCAGGTCGACTAGCCCGGCGGGCAGGTGAGGACGCAGGAACGCGGCGGAAACCGGCGTTTCATTGATTACGCGAAACACGATGGTCGGGAGACTGTCGCCATCAAAGGCGTACTGTCCGGTGAGCATTTCGTACAGTACGGCACCCAGCGAAAAAATATCCGAGCGCCCATCGATCTCGCGTCCCATCGCCTGTTCTGGTGACATGTAACGGGGTGACCCGAGCATTTGACCGGCGTGGGTATGGCTGCTGTTGGCGAGATGGGCGATGCCGAAGTCGGTCAGCTTGATGCGTCCGCGCTGGCCGGTGACGACGACGTTGGCTGGTTTGATGTCGCGATGAATGACCCCGTGCTCATGGGCGAAGGCGAGCGCCTCGGCCATTTGCAGGGTGGTGTCGAGGACCAGGTCGACCGGCATCGGGCCCTTGTTCATCACGTCGCGCAGGGTCGCGCCAGGTAGATACTCCATGGCGATGTAGGCGAGCCCGTCGGCTTCTCCCACGTCGTAGATGGTCACAATGTTGGTGTGTGACAGACGGCCTGCACTCTGCGCCTCGCGCAGGAAGCGTGATTCAGCGTCAGGGCCCTCCCGTTGCAATTGCTCGATGGGTACAGTCTTGATGGCAACCGTCCGCTCGATCAGGGGGTCACGGGCACAGTAAACCGTGC
>Ga0210129_1000225_pt1 | contig 15103 bp, 5 predicted proteins | sample WestPond_Cattail_2_FD_185582 | JGI IMG/M metagenome (GOLD analysis project Ga0210129, IMG submission 185582) | Wetland microbial communities from the San Francisco Bay, California, USA, that impact long-term carbon sequestration -... | ecosystem: Environmental > Aquatic > Marine > Wetlands ... | reverse complement strand
AACTGGCCGCCGAAGCCAAAAATCAGGTCGTCCGGCAGGCCATTGATCTCGCCGCTGTGCATCCCCAGGCCCGCTTTGCCAAACAGGTTGACGTTGGGGTTGACCGGTATCGTGCCCACCGCAACGGCACTCAGGATCGACTGGCTGACGCTCACCTGGGCCGCGCCGGGCACGTTGGCGGTGGCATTGCCGATCAGGGTGATGCCGACTTCACCGGCCAGGTTGGGCAGAAAGTTGTAGCCGCCCGACAGCGTCAGGGCGTCGGGGCTGGAGTAAGAACCGGGGCCGCTCATGCTGAGCGTGCCGTAGTCAAGCGCACCATAGTAGCGGTTGCTTTGTGCCAGAACCGGGGTGGCGGCAGCGCTGCAAAGCAGGGCCGTGGCAAGAAGTTTTTTCATGGGAATCTCGAAGGTTGTCATACACGACCACGCCCAAACCGGACGCGGGTGGGCATTATTGAGCCATGGCGCGAGACCGCTGTAACCAATTGTGAACAAGGTGCGCGATGGGCCGGGCCAGACAGGGCCGCCATTTTCTAAGGGTTAATACCCGCCAATCTCCATATTTGTGGGATATCCACATCTCCTTTGAATCGCTAGAGTTTGCGTTAGCCAAACAAGCCACTGAAGTGGTCGGCCATCAGGGGAGGAAGTCGCGTGACGGTCAATCCAAGCGCGCCTGCGAGCACTGCGAGCAGCAGCGCAATAACAGGCAACAATGCACCCAACCCGGGCACCCCAGCGGCCGCGCATGACACCCCGGCCAAGGGGGCCGGCGCCGGCCCGGACGTGAACGCCGCGCTGGCCGCCCTGTGCGCCATCGCGCGCTACCACCAGGTCGCTGCCGATCCGGCCACCCTGGCCCACCAGTTGGGCCTGTCAACCAGCGAAGCCCCCGCCACCGACGACCTGCTGCGCGCGGCCAAACACCTGGGCCTCAAGGCCAAACTCGTCCGCACCAGCGTCGAGCGCCTGGCGCTGACCCCGCTGCCGGCGCTAGCGTTGATGCGCACGCCCGATGCTCAACTGCGCGTCGTCATCCTGGCGCAAAGCGACGGCCAGCGCGTACTGCTGCAGGATGTGACAGCGCCATCGACCGGCGCAGCCAGCCGCCCCACCATCGAGCCAATGGAAGTCTTCGCCGCCCAATGGACGGGCGAGCTCATCCTCATTACCAGCCGCGCCAGCCAGATGGGCGGGTTGGCCAGGTTCGACTTCTCCTGGTTCATCCCCAGCCTCGTCAAATACCGCAAGCTGCTAGGGGAGGTGCTGCTGATCTCGTTCATGCTGCAACTCTTCGGCCTCATCAGCCCGCTGTTCTTCCAGGTGGTGATGGACAAGGTGCTGGTGCACAAAGGCCTGACCACACTCGACGTGCTGGTCATCGGGCTGGTCTGCGTCGTTATTTTTGAGAGCGTGCTGAGCGCCTTGCGCGCCTACGTCTTCAGCCACACCACCAGCCGCATCGACGTGGAGCTGGGCGCGCGGCTGTACCGCCATCTGGTGCAACTGCCGCTGGCCTACTTCCAGGCCCGCCGCGTGGGCGACTCGGTGGCCCGCGTGCGTGAACTGGAAAACATCCGCAGCTTCCTCACCGGCAATGCGCTCACCGTGCTGCTGGATGTGTTCTTCTCCGTCGCCTTCATCGCCGTCATGCTGTTCTACAGCGTGCCGCTCACCCTGATCGTGCTGGTCAGCCTGCCGCTGTACTTCGGCCTGAGCCTGGCCGTGGTGCCGATTTTGCGGGCACGGCTGGACGTCAAGTTTGCCCGCGGCGCAGAGAACCAGTCGCACCTGGTGGAGACCGTGACCGGCATCCAGACCGTCAAGGCCAGCGCGCTGGAGCCCGCCTTCGCCCGCCGTTGGGACAACCAGCTCGCGGCCTACGTCTCGGCCAGCTTCAAAACCCAGAACCTGGCCAGCGTCGCCCATGAAGGCGTCAACCTCATTGGCAAGCTGGTGAATGCCGCCACGCTGTGGTACGGCGCCCATCTGGTGATGAACAACGAGCTGACGGTGGGCCAGTTCATTGCCTTCAACATGTTTGCCCAGCGCGTTTCCCAGCCCATCATGCGCATGGCCCAGCTGTGGACGGACTTTCAGCAAACCGGCATCTCGGTGGCGCGCCTGGGCGATATCCTCAATACCCGCACCGAAGTGCCGCCCAGCAGCGCCGCGCAACTGCCCCCGGTCAAAGGCCGCATCACGCTGGACAACGTCACTTTTCGCTACCGGCCCGAGGCGGCACCGGTCTTGAATGGCATCAGCCTGGACGTGCGCCCCGGCGAAGTCATTGGCATCGTCGGCCGTTCCGGCTCCGGCAAGAGCACGCTGACCAAGCTGGTGCAGCGCCTGTATGTGCCGGAGCAGGGCCGGTTATTGGTGGATGGCATCGACATCAGCCTGATCGACGCCGCGCAACTGCGCCGCCAGGTCGGCGTGGTGTTGCAAGAAAACCTGCTGTTCAACCGCAGCGTGCGCGAGAACATTGCCATCACCGACCCGGCCGCCCCGATCGAGGCCGTGGTGCGGGTAGCCCAACTGGCCGGCGCGCATGAATTCATCAGCGAGCTGCCCGAGGGCTACGACACCATGGTGGGCGAGCAGGGCGGCAGTTTGAGTGGCGGCCAGCGCCAGCGCGTCGCCATTGCAAGAGCCCTGTTCACCAACCCGCGCATCCTGATCTTTGACGAAGCCACCAGCGCGCTGGACTACGAAAGCGAGGCCATCATTCAGCGCAACATGGCCCCCATCTGCCAGAGCCGCACCGTGCTCATCATCGCGCATCGCCTCTCCGCCGTGCGCCATGCCCACCGCATCATCGTCATGGACAAGGGCCGCATTGTGGAAGCCGGCCCGCATGACGCCTTGATCGCCAAGCCGCAGGGCTTGTATGCACGCCTGTGGCAGATGCAGGATGGCGGCAAGGCGACGCAGTCCATCCAGGCGGCGCCGGTCACTGGGGCTGCGCCATGAACCAGACCACCAGCACCCCGGCCGTTCACGCTGAGGCTTCCTCCGTTCGCCCTGAGCCGGTCGAAGGGTCCACACCCGCGCAGCCACCCCGTCATCCGGTCATCGAACTGCTGGCCCGCTACCGCGCCATTTTGGGAGCCGCGTGGGAACACCGCATCGAGCTGGCCGGCCTCAGCCGCATGGCCAATGAAGTGGCCTTTCTGCCGGCAGCCCTCAGCCTGCAGGAAACCCCGGTGCACCCGGCGCCGCGCCGGCTGGCTTGGGCGCTCATGGCGCTCTTTGTGCTGGCCCTGGTCTGGTCCGTCTTTGGCCGTGTGGACATCGTGGCCGTGGCGCCAGGGCGCATCATCGTGAGCGACCGCACCAAGGTCATCCAGCCGCTGGAGGCCGGCGTGGTCAAGGCCGTGCGCGTGCGCGACGGCGACCGGGTGCAGGCCGGCCAGGTGCTCATTGAGCTGGACCCCACCATGGCCACGGCCGACAAGGCCAGCGTGCAAGAGCAGTTGAGTGCTGCCATCAGCGAAGCACTGCGCACCGCGGCTTTGCTTCGGGCCATGCACAGCGGCAAGCTGCCCAGCCTGGACAAGTACTCCGTTCGGGCTGAACCTGTCGAAGCCCTGCCACAAATCCGCGCACAGCTGGAGTCCGAGTGGCAAGACATCGCCGCCAAGCAAGCCAAGCTCGATGCGGAAGCCGCCCGCCGCCAGGCCGAGATCGCCACTGTCAGGGAAACCATCGCCAAGCTCGAAGCCACTGTGCCCATGGCGCAGACGCGCGAGGCGGATTTCAAAAAACTGGTGGAACAAGGCTACATCTCCGGCCACGCCACCCAGGACAAAACCAGAGAGAGGGTGGAGCTGGAGCGCGACCTGGCCACCCAGCAGGCCCGGCTGGCCGAGGCGCAATCGGCCTGGCGCGAATCCGCCCAGGCGCAGGTCTCCTGGCGGGCCGAAACCATGCGCACCCTCAACGACAGAAATGCCCAGGCGGTGACCAAACGTCAGCAGTTCAGCGCCGACCGCACCAAGGCCAGCCAGCGCGAGCGCCTGACGCAGCTCGCCGCGCCCGTGGCCGGTGTCGTCCAGCAATTGGCCGTGCATTCGGTGGGCAGTGTGGTGACGCCGGCCCAGCCCTTGATGATCGTGGTGCCCGACAGCGCGAACGTGACCGCCGAGGTCACCATCGCCAACCAGGACATCGGCTTTGTGAATGCCGGGCAGATGGCGGAGGTGAAGCTGGAAACCTTTCCGTACACCAAGTACGGCACGGTCTTGGCAAGGGTGGATGGGGTCACCGCCGACGCGGTGACGGATGAGAAAAAAGGCTCCTACTACCCCGCCATCCTGACTCTGAGCCAGAAGGACATGATTATTGACGGCAAGCGCATTCCTTTAAGCCCGGGCATGAACATCACGGCGGAGATCAAGACCGGCCAGCGGCGGGTGATTGAGTTTCTGCTCAGCCCGGTTCAGCGGGCGGGCAGTGAAAGTTTACGAGAGAGGTAGGCGAGCGATGGTTGAAACCATGGAACTCAACACGCATGAATGGCGTTTATTGCAAGCCCTCAACAAAGGGGCCAGCAATAAAGATTTGGCTTTGGCATTTTTAAGAAGCGAATACACCATTCGCAACCAGCTCAGCAACTTGTACAAAAAAATCAAGGTTACCAATCGGGTGCACGCCATTTTTTGGTATCGGGAACATGTGGTGAAGGACATCCCGATAGAAGGCATCCCCTTTGCAGATCGCCGTCAAGGCCCTGCGAATGATCGGCGCAAGGCAAGTCGCGCCTTGTGAAGGCAGAGGCCTCAAATCGGTACGTTTGTACCATTGCCTGCAATGACATAGTCGCTCAGAATCTTTACTGAAATGGGCTTTAGAAAACACCATGCCATCGACCCAGGACATGGTTTTGGGGGGCGCGTTCTCATTTGGGAATTACCTGCAGTGACGTGCCAGTGTCAAGCAAACCGCAGACTCTTCATGAGATCAAAGGCGGCGCAGTGAATGATGTGAACCATCGAAATTCATTTGAAGGGAAACGGCATGAAGAACGCCAACGCATTGATGAAAGCCATCAAAACAATTCCACTCGCATTGGTTGTATGCATTGCGATGAGCGGATGTGCGCAAATAGGTAAATTCGGTGACGATAGCTGGAAAGAAGAAGTACTGCTGCACGATGGACAAAAAATCATCGTCAAACGCTCCCAAAGTTACGGCGGTCGGCATGAGATTGGGCAATCGTCACCGATCAAGGAGCACAGCATTGAATTTAGCCTGCCCGGCTCAAACAAGAGCATTACCTGGACCAGTGAATACGGCGAAGACATAGGGCGTACCAACTTCAATCTGTTGGCCGTGCACGTGTTGAATGGCACGCCTTACCTTGTTGTTGAACCGAACCTGTGCCTGTCCTACAACAAATGGGGGCGACCAAACCCGCCTTACGTCTTCTTCAAATACGACGGCAAGACGTGGCAGCGCATACCGTTGGAGGAATTTCCTGTCGAGTTCAAAACCATCAATGTGGCACTCACCTTGGGTGGCGTCGATGTGGCAGCAATGGTTCGCCTGGGCGTGGTGCCGTCGGAGAATATCCAGCGAAGGAATAGTCGCCTAAAACAACCCGAATACAAAACTATTCTGCGGGAGCCTTTGTCGAAAGAGCGAATCAATTATTTGTGTGAAGAGCGTGTTTTATATAAGGGCTATTGGGTTCTTCCGAATGATCCAGTAGCGCGAAAAATCATTGATCAAAAGAAACCTTAAATCTGTACCTACAGTTCATAAAAATCAAGGAGAAAGACATGACAACTTCAATTGAATACGCATTACTCGCTGGTGCGTCGTACTTCGACACGCGCAGTGCCGATAATCGAATTCCAGTTCCAATGGAATGGACCGTGGCTTCACGCTTTCCATCTGACCCATCATCTGGATTTGAAGCTTCTGCCTTCCAACGTGGCACCGAAATCGTCATCTCCTTCGCCGGGACCTACGACAAAGACTTTTCCGGCGACATGCTGGCAAATGCTGGCCTGGCAACCGGCCTGGGTTCAGACCAACTCTTGCAAGCTGCCCAGTACTACCTGGATGTAAAGCGTCAGAATCCCGGTGCAACCATCACGTTGACGGGCCACAGCCTGGGCGGTGGGCTGGCCGCATTGATTGGTGTTTTCTTCGGCGTTCAGGCCAACACTTTCGACCAGGCCCCATTTGAGCAAACCGCCTTGTTTGGCGCCCCCAAGCTGCTGGCCGATCTGGCAGGTATACGGGACGCCAGCGGTAATCCTATTTACAGCGTTGGCCAACTCGCACCGCTGACCAGCTACATCGACCAAAAAGCCGCCTTTGGCGTTTCCTCCACCTTCATACCCAATTCCGGCCTCGTCAGCACCATCCGGGTGGACGGCGAATTCACCTCATCACTGGGGGTTGGAACTTTCAACCTTGTCGGTACACCAGCCGATGTAATTGAACACGGCCCGTATTGCAGCATGAGAAACCAATTATTGAGAACACTGAACACAATCACCTTGACGGTGACACTTGGTGTGAGCATGAGTGCATGTTCAACAACGAGTTGGAAAGAAGAAGTGCTGCTGCACGATGGCAGCAAGATTGTTGTGACGCGCTCCATGTCTCGTGGGGGGCATGGGATCGCGCATCAGGAACTTGTTACGGATGAGAGCTTGACTTTTTCCATGCCAGGAACTAGTCAAAACGTTATGTGGGCTGACAAATTCAGCGAAGACTTGGGCAGTTCAAGCTTTAATTTAATGATGCTTGAGATACGTAAAGAGGAGGTTTATATAGTTACATCCCCGATGGGTTGCCTGTCCTATAACAAATCTGGAAGACCGAATCCACCTTACGTGATTTTCAAATATCAGGGAAAAGATTGGATTCGCATCACTCTGCAAGAGCTACCACCAGAGTTCAAGTTACCCAATTTAATAATTTCATCTCCTGACTTGGAAGTGAAAAAGACAGGATTAAGTCTTGTTCCCTCGGAAAAGATCAAGCAACTCAACGTTGGCTTTAAGCAGTCTGAATTTCAAACCATCCTGCGGGAGGAAGTGAAGGGCGTAGGGAATAGTTGTCCGGTAATGATTCGCTACAAATGTGGATGGGGTGGAGTTGGCGAATTCAACCGGAAGTATTTTGAAAATAGCTGCAAATAACTAAATCCATAGAGGGGAAATCAATCATGGCCTCAACAATTGAATACGCATTATTAGCAGGTGATTCTTACATTTCAAACCGTGCTGACATTAACAAATTTCCGGTACCAGCGGGCTGGTCCAGAATCCCAACTTTCGATAGAAGTTTGCCCAGTGGCTTCGAGGCCTATACCTATACAAACGGCACCAATGTCGTCATCTCCTTTGCCGGTACCGACTTCAGTCAACCGGGCAGTGATTTCCTGCACGGCAATATTCCACTGGCTGCAGGCTTTGTTTCTGACCAACTCGAACAGGCTGCAGAATATTATCTGCAAGTCAAGGCGCTAAACCCGGATGTCACGATCACAGGTCATTCTTTAGGCGGCGGGATTGCTGCCCTGATAGGCGTATTTTTTGGTGAAACCGCTGTTACGTTTGACCAAGCACCTTTTGCGCAGACGGCCCTTTTTGGAGCCCCCAATCTTTTGGCCTATTTGACTGGCAAGCTCGACGCCAATGGTAATCATGTGTACAGTGCAGTCCAACTCGCCCCGCTCATCAGCTACATCGACCAAAAAGCCGTCTTTGGCGCTTCTCCCACATTAATACCCAATCAAGGCCTGGTCACCAACCTCAATGTCCAAGGTGAAATTGTCAGCCTTGGCTCTGCACTCCGCATTGGCAGTGGAGCCAGTCTCAAGCAAGGCACACCGTTCAATCCACTCGATGTGAGTTTTGCTACTAGCCTGCACTCACAAGCCCTGCTCGATGCCTTTTTGCAGAGTGGTGATACGCCAACTAGCACTGCAGCCGACCATACGCTGGGGCAAGTCACCTTCAAATTGCCTGATTTGTTGAAGATGATTTTTGATAACAAGCTGTTCGCGTTTCCTGTTGATACAAAGAATACAAAAGATGAAAACTTCCTCGAACGCATCGTCAAACACGAAGCAGGTATAGGAACCATCCTGCCCACAGATAAAATGGTCACCCGCTTTACCAGTGACCTGTGGAAACTGGCTCAGGACGGCGGCCTGACGCTGACAGACCGCAACACCGGCAACCCGGCAGTGCATGATCTGAGCAAAGCCCTCATTACCTTCGCGATGCAAAAGTATTACGAAGAAAAGGACACCAGTGCTGGTTATAAAAAAGAACTCTTCGACAGCACTAACATCACAGGCGGCATCCACTTTGACATAGCCGATGTTTCCAAACGATTGGCCGGTGCTGCCACCGGCAGCAACGCCGACCTCAATCTGGCAGAAAAAGATCCTAACGGCAATTACTACCTGAAAGGCTATCAAGACCTGCTCTACTACTTTGACCAGGGTGATGGTGTCAATACGGGCAACGGCGGGTTCACCTTTGAGGAAAGACAGCTCATCAAAACTATGCTGGCCTACATGCGCGACTGGTACGTGCAGGCCGGTGCCGTCGGCATGAGCGCTACCGACAGCTGGGGCGAAGGCGCCTTTATGCTCGGCAGTAGCGGGAGCGATACCTTGAACGGCGGCAACGCAACCGACCTGCTGGTGGGCAACGGAGGTGACGACGTGCTCATGGGCGGCCAAGGCAACGACGTCCTTCTTGGCGGCAAAGGCGCAGACACCTATGTGTTCCAGAGCGGGGACGGCCTGGACACGGTCCTGGACAGCGATGGCCAGGGCAGCCTCCTGGTTGACGGCCAAACCCTGGCGGGCGGTGCGCAATATGGCGACAACCGGGTCTATAAAAGCGAAGACGGCAAGCACCTGTACACCCTGGCCAATGACAGCACCCTCCTGATTGACGGTCATATTGTGGTGCAGGGCTATGACAAGGCGCGTGGGGACTTGGGCGTTGCCTACAGTGGCGCGCCGACAGTGAGCAACCCTGTAACGACCAAAGACATCCAAGGCGACCTCAAACCGGAAGACATCGACCCCAATCTGGAGGGTGACCAATACGGCTTCGACGTTCTAGGCAATGTGCTGGTTACAGCCACCGTCGAGGCAAACCGGGATGACAGGTTGTTTGACAGCGATAAAAACGACCACATTACCAGCGGCGGCGGCAACGACGTCATCAATGCCACCCGAGGCGGCGACAACTTTATAGAAACCGGCAGCGGGCGCGATTGGGTCTTTGGCGGTGCGGACAATGACGTGATGGCTGGCGGTGCGGATGCCGACATTTTGCAGGGTGGTGGCGGCAATGACCGCCTCTACGCCGACAGCCAAATCAGCGTTGCCCAGGCCATAGCCAATGGCAACAGCCAGAGCGGCAGTGGCCAGCAAGGCGAATGGCTGGCGGGCAACTCTGGCGATGATATTTTAGTCGGCGGGGTAGATAATGACGCCCTCTTCGGTGGCGGTGGGGCTGACCTGCTGATAGGTGGCGCCGGGGATGACGACATCAATGGCGACGTCGACTGGGTTCCGCAAAATCTGAACTGGAGCTTTGTCAACCAGACCTACTTCCCTGCTGAAGGCGTGAGCCATCCAGGCGACTATGGCGCCGACGTGATCTACGCCGGGGAAGGTAAAGACCAGGTGTGGGGTGGCCGAGGTAATGACATCCTGTTCGGGGAAGGGGGCAATGACTATCTGGTCGGCAATGGTGACAACGACATCCTGTTTGGTGGCGCTGGCGCGGACCGGCTTCGAGGTGATTGGGTCGATGTCTACGGCGATACCGAAGCCAATATGGGCGATGACTACCTGGACGGCGGCGCAGACAATGACTCCCTCGAAGGGGGTTCAGGCAACGACATCCTGATCGGCGGCACGGGCGACGACACCTTGGATGGCGGCGCAGGCCAGGACACCTACATCTACAACGTGGGCGACGGCACCGACACCGTCATCGACACCAAAAAAGAGAACAACATCCTGCGCTTTGGCGCGGGAGTCAACAAGGACAACATCATCCTGCGCTTGGGCTCCCTCATGCTGGATCTGGGCAACGGCGACGCCGTGCACATTGCCAACTTCGACCAGAACGATGTCTTCAACAGCTCTTCCATCAGCGGCTTCGAATTTGCCGATGGCTCCACCCTGAGCACGACCGAGCTTCTGGCGCGGGGTTTCGATCTGGACGGCACGGCGGGCGATGACCTGATCATCGGCACCAATACCAATGACCGCATCCACGGACTGGCTGGCAATGACCAGTTGCAGGGCGGCGGCGGAGACGACGCGCTTATCGGCGGCAGCGGCAACGACACCCTGACAGGTGGTGCAGGCACTGACTATATGGACGGCGGCGAGGGTGACGACAGCTTCCAGGCGGGCGCCGGCGACACCGTGGTGGACGACTACACGGGCATCAATACCCTGGCGCTGGTCGATGGTGCGCCCATTGCCGTGAACGCCAGCGGCGAAGACCTGGTGCTGAACTATGGAGCCCAAGGTGTTCTGACGGTTGTCGGCGCCCTTGGCGGTTCGATCGAAACCGTCGACGGTACTTGGATCCCGGACTGGTTGAAGGGCCGCTTGCAGGACGATGTGAACCTGAGCACCACGGTGGAGCGCCAGTCCTTGTTCGGCGGTTCAGGTAATGACGTGCTGGTGGCCAGGCATGCCGGGGCCTATTTGAACGCTGGCGAAGGCAATGACACGCTGTTGGGCGGCGACGCGTATGTCGCCATGGATGGTGGAGCTGGAAAAGACGTGCTGCAAACCGGGGATGGCGGCAGCGAGATGTCTGGCGGGGAAGGCAATGACCTGCTGGCGGCCGGTGCCGGTGAAGATGAAATGTCGGGCGGCGATGGCAACGACACATTGCTTGGCGGCGCTGGCGATGACTGGCTCGATGGCGGCGCCGGCAATGATGTGATTGACGGCGGGGCGGGAGACGACACGCTTTATGCCGGCAGTGGCGTAGATACCCTGAATGGCGGTGCCGGACTGGACAGCTATATATTGGGTAACAGAATGGGCCAGGTCGCCGTGATCGACGATTCAGAAGAAGGATCTGTCATCTCGATGGACTGGTCAGGTGAGCTGCACCTGGACAACCTGCGCGCGGTACGCAAGCAAAACGACCTGTTGATCGAGGTGCTGGGCTCGGACACGAGCCTGCGCATCAAGGACTACTATGGTGCGCAGACAACTTCCTGGATATTGCAGGATACCGATGGCACCACCATCACGGCGCAGGCCTTGATAGATGCCTCTTTGCCGCAGTGGATGGATCTGAAGAACAACTTGCTGCAGGAATTCAAGGCCTGGGCCAGAAGCTCGATCAGCCTGGAGGCCGCGTCCTTGGGCTACCAGCTACAAGCAGATGGCAGTTGGTTCAAAGAACAGCCGCAGTTTCAGCTCGTTCAGCTTGGGAGCAACAGCAAGACTGGTTCGTTTTACCAGTTTGATGATTACTACCACCCGGATGGCCCGAATGGCACCAGTACGCACACGCAATCGTCCTCCTCCACTATTAGCTGGTACTACCCCAACTTTCAGGTGTACAGCCCCTTTTTGACTGGGGACGCAAGCCGGGCAATAACGGATGTTGCAAGCCTGGTAACGGATGCAGACGCCGCTGTCCAGGGATTGCAAGGCCTGGGTAACTACCAAAGTGTTTGGCAAATCAATCAGTGGACTCCTGGCGTAACAACGACCTTATCGGCGGGGGTACAGGTCACTGAGGATACCGACACGTTCACTAGATGGGTGACCACTACGGTGACTCGCACCGGCTATTCAGGCGTTGGCACAGGCTTGACGGACTCCAACCCGGGGTCCGCTGCCACGCAAGGGCCGCTTCCTGCCTACACCCAAGGCCTGCAGTGGAACCTGAACGAGGTATACAACCTGGGCGAATTCATGCTGTCCAACGGCAACCATACGGTGGTGGCCGATGAGTTTTCGTCCGTCATTGGGGGCGTGGGCAGCAACATCATCTACGGTGCCGGCTACGCCTATGGGGGCACAGGCAACGCCAGGCTGATCGGCGGCAGGACGCTGGTGGCGGGTATTGGCGACCAGTACCTGGAAAACGGTGCGACCATGGTGGTGGGTGACGGGCATGACACATTGGTCGGCAGAGCACAGGGTGATCTGCATACAAACCCAGAAAACCAGCGGGAATTCCAGTATGACCAACCAGACACCCGCATCCTGGTGAACCCGAATAACAACGGCATGGACTTGCTGGTGAGTGACGATGACTCCTGGCGTGACAAAAATATCAATGGCCGGGACGATGCTATCGATGCGCTTTACGCAGCGCAGGGCGTGACCAATGTTCAGGAAAGCTATGAGCATGGAAACCAGTTCACATTTAATCTTCCGGCGTCTGATTTCGAACGAAATTATTTCGATACCATCGACCAGGCGTCGGCCTTCTTCGTCGAACACAAGTGGGATCGTTTGAATTCATTTGACGAGGTGCTGCGCCAAGTCATGCCACTGCAAGACCTGCTGAACACGCCTGCGCTTGCGTTCGATACCCGTGAATGGGGGCCGGCTGCCAGTTACTACGCTACCCACCCGCTGCAGACCACCATGCTGACGGGTAACAATTTTTCTGTCCTGGAAAGCAATTTCAATTCGTGGATGATTCCCATGAAAACCGTGAGCTTTGGCCCGGGACTTGGGGTGCGCGATATCACACTGTCTTGGGGTTCAGCGGTGTCACCTCAGGACGGTGGCACCCGCATCACGCTGGATATGCAATGGGGACCGGATCAGGGCTTGCGGGTGATGATTCCGCGCAGCGGCGATGTGATTAACGGTTCGGTGCGGCAGTTCGAGTTTGCCGATGGGTCAATAGTGACCATGGCCGGATTGATGGCGATGGCGCCACCCGTCCCTAGCTTTGACGGTGGTTATACCCACTTTTTTGCTGGCAGTGGTCAGATGGTCTTGGCTTCCGATGAGACGCAGGGCATTTTTATGGAAGGGCTGGCCCAGCAGGAACTGTCGATTCACCGCGATGCTCTGGATCTGGTAGTTTCCATCAACGGCGGCGCCGACAGCCTGCGCCTGACGGACTGGTACGGCGACCCCTACCAAAGGCCGGCCACCCTGCTGGCATTTGAAGATGGCACCCTCCTGACCGAAGTTGAGCTGACCACACGGGGCTTGGTGCAGGATGGCAGTGCGGGCAATGTGACGCTTGAGGGCTTGTACCCTTTTACGACAACCTTTATCGCCGGGCCGAACACCATACTCAACGGCGCATCCGGAACGGACATCTATGTTTATAACGCCGGCAGTGGTGCAGTTCATATCGCTGACCCCGGCGGAGGCACCCTGCAGTTTGGCACGGGCATCACTTCGGACATGGTCACACTGGGGCTTGGTTCGCTGATGCTCAAGGTCGGCGACCAGGGAGATTCCATCCACCTTGACAACTTCGACCCATCGCAGGCCGAGAATTTTTACAGTGTCCGAAACTTCAAATTTGCCGATGGCACTGCCTTGAGTTTTAACGATCTGCTGCAAAAGGGCTTTGATCTTGAAGGCACCGGAGGGGATGACTCGAACGCGGGCACCAATTTGGTGGACCGTTTCCATCAAAGCGCTGGCAACGACACCCTGTCTGGCGGCCTGGGCGCTGACACCTATGAGTGGGGCCGGGGCCAGGGCAATGATACGGTGATCGAAAACGTCAGTGACGGCAGCGTGAATCTGATCTGGTTGACCAATCTGAAACCACAAGACGTGCGGGTGTCGTGGGCGAACGGCGATCTGCTCGTGACGATCAGGGACACCGGCGAGACCTTGACCGTGGCCAACAATTTTGTTGGAGCCGATTTCGCTATTGAACGGTTGATTTTTCCTGATGGTGAAATGCTGACTTCGCAGCAGGTCGCAGATGCAGAAGACATGAAGCCCAGCTTGCTTGAACCGGTTGCAGACCAAAGCGCATTGGAAGATGCGCCTTTCAGTTTGTCTGTGCCGTCGGGGACCTTTCAAGGTGTCTACGGTCTGCCGGTGACTTTGTCTGCCACGCTGGCCAATGGCGATCCTTTGCCGGCTTGGCTGGGCTTTGATCCGCAAAGCGGCACGCTGAGCGGTGTGCCCGGCAATGGAGATGTGGGTGGTATCACCGTCACGATCACAGCCACGGATATTTTTGGCCAGAGCAGCAGTGATGAGTTTGCGATTACCGTGGCTGATGCCAATTCCGCCCCTGATGTGCTGCACCCCGTGTCTGGGCAAAACGCCGTGGAGGCACAGGCATTCATATATGCCTTGCCTGTTGGGACGTTTGCCGACCCAGACCGGGGTGATACCCTCAGCTTCAGCGCTACGTTGACCGATGGCACGGCCCTGCCGGCGTGGCTGGCGTTTGATCCGGCGACCCAGTCATTCACGGGCACGCCGACCGATACCTCCGCAGGCGTATTGGACATCACCGTCAAGGCGACGGATAGCTCGGGCGCATTTGCGATAGCGTCCTTCACGCTTGACATCGCCAACTGCATCACCGGTACGGGCAACGCCGAGACCCTGACGGGTACTTCCGAGCGGGATGTGCTTTACGGGTTAGCCGGCAACGACAGCCTCAATGGGGGTGCTGGCGACGATACCCTGATCGGTGGAACCGGCAACGACAGCTATACCGTGGACAGCGTCGCCGACGTGGTGCTGGAACTGGCTGGAGAAGGCACGGATGTGGTGAAGGCATCGGTCAGCTACACGCTCTCCAACGAGGTGGAAAACCTCACCCTCACCGGCACCGCCGCCATCAACGGTAGCGGCAACGAACTCAACAACGTCATCACCGGCAATGCGGCCGGCAACACCCTGAGCGGGCTGGGCGGCAACGACACCCTGCGCGGCGGCGCCGAGGCCGACGTCCTGGACGGTGGCGACGGCAATGACCGGCTCAACGGTGGCTTGGGCGCCGACCAACTGGTGGGTGGTCTGGGCAACGACGTCTATGTGGTGGACGAGGCCGGTGACATCGTTGTCGAAAACCTCAATGAAGGCACAGATACCGTGCAATCGAACGTGACCTACGCCC
>Ga0210129_1000224_pt1 | contig 15168 bp, 8 predicted proteins | sample WestPond_Cattail_2_FD_185582 | JGI IMG/M metagenome (GOLD analysis project Ga0210129, IMG submission 185582) | Wetland microbial communities from the San Francisco Bay, California, USA, that impact long-term carbon sequestration -... | ecosystem: Environmental > Aquatic > Marine > Wetlands ... | reverse complement strand
ACTTACGCCGCGCGGTAAGGAAATAGCTAAACACGACCCCATATTTGATATGGATGTCCGCTATTTCGTTGGCTCGGTGACTTTTGTACAAAAGATAAAGTTTACAAAACCTAATTATAAAATAAGTGCTTATCTTGAATACGGTACATGCAATGATCAAAACTGCATGCCGCCTACACAGGTAAACTTTAAGAAATCGGGGAAAGCTCCTGCCACTGCAAGTCCTGACAATAAGGCTGCACAAACTGCTGCAACCGCCACTACTGCCGATACCACGGCTAAGGCTGTAACGGATACGGCAATGAAGGCTGCGGTAGATACTGCAAAAACAGTGGCTCCGGTTAATGTCGATTTATGGAAACCTGTTATCACGCAACTTAACAAATTCAACGGTACGACATCGCAAAAAGATAATTCATGGCTTTATATTTTCGTTATGGGGTTCTTGGGCGGCCTTGTAGCATTGCTAACCCCGTGCGTTTGGCCTATAATACCGATGACGGTAAGTTTCTTCCTGAAACGTAATAAAGAAAAGAGTAAAGCTATAAAAGAAGCCATAACTTATGGCGTTTCTATAGTGGTAATATATGTGACTTTGGGATTGGTTATTACCGTGTTGTTCGGCGCAAGTAAGCTGAATGATTTGGCCACCAATGCCATATTCAACATATTCTTCTGCTTATTGCTGGTCGTATTCGCCGCTTCATTCTTCGGAGCATTCGAAATACAGCTGCCTTCAAAATGGAGTACGAAAGTTGACAGTAAGGCCGGTAATGCCGGTGGTTTATTGAGTATCTTCTTGATGGCATTTACTCTGACACTTGTTTCTTTTTCTTGCACAGGTCCTATTATCGGATTCTTGTTGGTTGGAGTGTCTACATCAGGTAATATCGTAGCTCCGATGATCGGTATGTTAGGATTTGCCATTGCTTTGGCCTTGCCATTTACATTGTTTGCAATGTTCCCTACATGGCTGAAATCAATGCCTAAGTCGGGCGGTTGGATGAATGTTATCAAAGTTGTGTTAGGCTTCATAGAATTGGCATTCGCTCTTAAATTCTTGTCCGTTGCCGATTTGGCTTACGGTTGGCATATACTCGACAGGGAAACGTTCCTGGCATTATGGATAGTAATATTTGCATTGTTGGGATTTTACTTGCTGGGTAAAATAAAATTCCCGAACGACGATGATGAAACACATATCGGCGTTACAAGGTTTTTCCTGGCGTTATTCTCACTTGCATTTGCAGTGTATATGGTGCCAGGCTTATGGGGCGCTCCACTGAAAGCCGTAAGTGCTTTCTCTCCACCTATGAGTACTCAGGATTTCAATCTTTACAATAATGAAGTAAAAGCCAAGTTCAACGATTACGACAAAGGTATGGCGTACGCGCAGCAACAAGGCAAACCGGTATTGATTGACTTTACGGGTTTCGGTTGTGTAAACTGTCGCAAAATGGAACTTGCCGTGTGGACTGACCCTAAGGTAAGTGATATTATCAATAAGAAATATGTACTGATATCTTTGTATGTCGATGACAAAACACCGTTGCCGCAACCTATTACCATAAAAGAAAACGGTCAAGAGCGCACATTACGTACGCTTGGTGACAGATGGAGTTATCTGCAACGTGAGAAATTCGGTGCCAATGCTCAACCGTTCTACGTGTTGGTGGATAATCAAGGCAACCCTCTCAATAAATCATATTCGTATGACGAGAATATAAAGAAATATGTGGACTTCTTGCAAGTGGGGTTGAATAACTACAACAAAAGAAAACAATGATAGAAGAAAGTAGGCGAAAAAATATCATTAAACTAATAAATAAAGAAGTTGTTCCTGCCATAGGTTGTACAGAGCCTATGGCAGTAGCTCTTTGTACTGCCAAGGCAACTGAAACTCTTGGTTGCAAACCTGAGAAGATAGAAACATTATTAAGTGCAAACATACTTAAGAATGCCATGGGTGTGGGTATTCCTGGGACAGGTATGATAGGGTTGCCTATTGCAATAGCTTTGGGCGCACTTATCGGAAAGTCGGAGTATCAATTGGAAGTACTGAAAGATGCAACTCCTGAAAATGTTGATGAAGGCAAGGCATATATATCTGAAAACCGTATACATGTAGGCTTAAAAGAAGGTATTACCGAAAAACTATATATAGAGGTCGTTTGTTCGTCAGGCGATAAAAAGGCTTTGGCTATAATAGCAGGTGGGCATACAAACTTTGTGTATGTTGATAAATGTGGAGAGGTGCTGCTTGATAAACGTCAACCGGCCGGCAAAGAAACCGATGAAGACGAGATAAAATTGGACATGCATTCTGTGTATGAATTTGCCGATGAAGCGCCACTTGACGAAATATCGTTCATTCTTGAAACAAAAAAGCTGAATGAGCAGGCTGCCTGTGATGCTTTAAAAGGAAATTACGGGCATAATTTGGGCAAAACGATTGAGCGTCCGCTTTGTAAAGGTATAATGGGCGATAGTATTTTCTCACATATTCTTGCTGTAACGGCTTCGGCCTGCGATGCCCGTATGGGTGGAGCAATGATTCCGGTAATGAGTAATTCAGGCAGTGGTAATCAGGGTATATGTGCTACTAATCCTGTCGTGGTTTATGCCGAAGAAAACAATAATACGCAGGAAGAGCTTATTCGCGCTCTTACTCTAAGCCATCTTACGGCAATATATATCAAACAAAGTTTGGGCAAGCTATCGGCACTGTGCGGTTGCGTTGTTGCCTCAATAGGTTCAAGTTGCGGTATTACTTATTTGATGGGAGGTAAGTTTGAACAAGTTTGCCATTCGGTAAAGAATATGATAGCCAATCTTACGGGAATGATTTGCGATGGTGCAAAACCCAGTTGCGCTTTGAAAATAACGTCAGGCGTATCAACCGCTTTGTTGTCGGCAATCTTGTCGATGGAGAACGAATGCGTAAGTTCGGCCGAAGGCATTATTGACAATGATGTCGACATTTCAATTCACAATCTTACGTCTATCGGAGCTGATGCGATGAGTGAGACCGATAAGGCCGTGCTGAATATTATGACACATAAGCATTAATCCCATACTCCGGGAATCGGTTCTCCGCATTTCGGACATTTGCCGCCGGTGATGTTGTTGCAATCAACAGTAAATCCGTGGCGGCGTATAAGTAGTTTTTTACAATTGGGACAGTATGTGTTTTCACCTTCCATTCCATTTATGTTGCCGATGTAAATGTATTTCATTCCGGATTGCAGGGCTATGTCACGTGCCAGCAACAAGCTTTTCAATGGAGTAGGTGGAATATTATTCATCCTGTATATCGGGAAGAAACGGCTTAAATGCAGAGGCGTTTCGGTAAAACCGTTGGCTGCCAACCATTGGCACATTGAACGTATCATGTCCGGGGCATCGTTATAAGTCGGTATTAATAAGTTGGTAATCTCCAGCCATACTCCTGCATCGTGAAGAACTTTCAATGTACGCAAGACCGGTTGCAAACTGCCGTTGGTAACTCTTGAATATTGTTTGTCATTGAAGAATTTCAAATCAATATTGGCCGCATCAATTACTTTGCTTAACTTGCGAATAGGTTCTTCATTGATGTAACCGTTCGATACTATAATATTTTTGATTCCTGCTTCGTGTGCCAGATTTGCCGTATCATATATGTATTCATATGCTACAAGCGGTTCGGTATAGGTATAAGCAATTGTTGGGCAATTAACATCTTTACACTTGTTCACCACATCTTCGGGCTGCATATTTATATGGTTTATTGACAAATATGCTGCTTGGGATATTTCCCAATTCTGGCAATTGTTGCACGCAAAATTGCATCCTGTCGATGCAATTGACAAACACCTGCTGCCTGGGAGAAAATGGAATAGCGGTTTCTTTTCTATCGGGTCGTTGCAGACGGCGCATAAGTGGCTGTAAGATGTCGCATAGAGTATGTTGCCATGATTTATGCGGTTGCTGCACAAACCCGGCTGCGTTTCCGACAATTTGCATGCATGCGGACATAAGTCGCATTGTACTCCATTGGGTGTATTATGCCAGTATCGTGCCTTCTTCATGATTATTCTTTTTCGTTAAATACAACAGCTTCGTATGTGTAAAGGTCGGCATCCCGCCATCCGTTCCATCCTAATCCTGCTTTGTCCTGTGAACAATGGCCGAGAAACTCCTCTTTAGTCCAGTGTGTTTCATCGGCAACTTGAGGTAGGAAAGTGCCGCTTCGTCCGTTTTTCTTAATATAAATTCCTTGTTTACCGAAGATGAAGTCATCGGAATTTTTGATTTTCTTCAATGGAGACAGCACAGATATTTCTATTCTTATGCTGTCGAGTTCGCTTTGGCGCAAAGATGTAAATCGAGGGTCGTCGAATGCGGCTGCCTGAGCCATGTCTTCAACAACTTCGTATAATGGTCTTTCATTGCCGAAATTACCGATGCAACCACGTAAATGTCCGCTTTCGTTAAGCGTGACAAAAGCGCCACAAGCCATTTTCAGTGTCGGTGTCAAATCAGAATCGACATATGAAGGTAATGCTTTACCGTTTAGTTTATTGGTGATTGACTTGCGGGCAATTAACAGCAATGTTTGTTTATCTTTATCTGATAGAGAGAATTCCATATCGGCATGCTTGCGAACGAAAGAAAAAGCATGGTAACCAACAACCCTTCCCATCTCTCCGTAAATCGGAGCATCGCCTGAATTGCGATACTGAATATGGTGAATGGAAATATCCTGTTGTTGCGAAGTTATGTCCAACAATGTGAGTATAGCACTTTGCCCGCATGCACTGGTAACCAGATTAGGAATGCCCTCTGCTTCGTTGCGCTTCAACGCTTCAACAAATCCTTGCGGTGAACCTGTAGCCACAGCATCGCCTGTACGTTTGTCGACTTTCGACGCATCATTATAAGAAGGATAGTGTGAGAAATCGCTGCTTATGACGAATAAGTTTTTATCGTTAAAGTACGGTTTCAAAGCCTCTGCTATTTCCGCTATGATTTTTGCCGATTGCGTGGCAACGATAATAGGTACGATAGGCGGCACTTTCTTTAGATGATATTGCAGAAACGGTAACTGTACTTCAAGGCAATGCTCTTTGCCGTGTGCGGCTGGATTGAAGCTGAAGCATTTGTGCTCGTTTATCAGCTTATTGCAAAGGGCGGTATCAACTTCCACATTACCTAATGGTGTGGAATAATAAGCATATTGTTTATCTGCCGAGGCACCGTCCATATACACAAGGTGGCTTGGCCCTATCAGAAAGATATGTTCATAATAGTAATCGGGGTTGATAGAAGCAAAAGCCGACGCAGCGACGCTTCCCGAAAAGACATAACCGGCATGGGGAACAATGACGGCTGCTATATCGTCATCATTAGCGGACTCGGCTTTGGCAAAAAATCCTGATAACATCTTCGCCAACTCAGTTTTGTCGGCAGGATAGAACGAACCGGCTACAGCTGTAGGACGTACTGCGGCTGAAGAGGAATTACCTCCGAAGACATAAGTACCAAACATGATGATTATAATTAAAATTGATTTACGCATTTATTACAAATATATCATAATCAAGAGTTTCGTGCAATATTTTGGCATTAAATTTATTCGTAATCTGTTAACAATATTATAAAATGAGCGCTGCAACAGTATCTGTATGGTTGCAACGCTCAAACGTGTTATATGTATAAAGCTTCTGATAAAATTACATACTTCTTACTGTATAAGCCCCACCTGCTTTTGTTTTAATGTCATATTCGTAGACTTTCTTTATTACAGGAGTTCCAGGTGTTATCTTAGATGATATCAACGGTTCTTTACCAGGATTAATATAAAATAGCGGGTTAGGATTCGTACCTTTAGCCGGTTTTAGCTTTTGACCATTAAGAGGAATATAAGAACGTATTCTTAAATTACCGCCGATAGTGGATTTAATTGTAGCTGTCTTTATTTGTGAACCAGCCCATGTCATAGCCACTTCAAAACCTCCTCTTGCACGTAATCCGCTTACACTTCCGTTTTCCCATATATCGGGACATGCCGGTAACAACTGCACTGCTCCGTCCTGACTTTGTAAAAGCATTTCTGCTATGCCGGCTGTAAAACCGAAATTGCCGTCGATTTGGAATGGAGGGTGCGCATCGAATAAATTGGGATACATACGTCCGTTAGGATATGATTGGACTTTGTCGTCACTTGGCAATATATTTAGCAAGCATTTAACTAAACGATAAGCATGGTTGCCGTCGAGCATGCGAGCCCAAAGATTAATTTTCCAACCTATACTCCAACCTGTAGCTTCGTCACCGCGTTGAATCAATGTGTTCTTTACAGCTTCGTAAAGCAAAGGCGTGCGATAAGCCGATATTTGATTGCTGGGGAATAATCCGTATGCATGAGAAACATGACGGTGATTATCCTTAGGGTTATCAAAATCTTCAAGCCATTCTTGTAATTGGCCGTATTGTCCTATTTGCATAGGAGGCAGTAATGATATTTGTGTTTTCAGGCTGTCTTGGTAAGCCTTTGGCTTATTCAATATTTGTGATGCGCGCAATGCGTCGCTGAGTACGTCGAAAGCTATCTGATTATCCATAGTTGAACCGGCTGTAACCGACGGCCCGTTTTTCGGTCCGTGTTCCGGAGAAATACTTGGACAGGTTACCATCCAACCATATTTCGGATGCTTCACCATAGCTGTAAGGTAAAAATCGGCAGCTCCTTTTAGTTGGGGATAAACATTTTTCAAATAGTTCTTGTCGCCGTTAAACAAATATCTTTGCCATAAATGAGTTGATAGCCATCCTGCGCCATTAGGCCAGATGCCCCATGTAGCACCGTCGATAACGCCTGTACTTCTCCATATATCAGTGTTATGGTGGGCAACATAACCTTTTGCTCCATACATTATACGTGCCGTTTCCCGTCCGGTCACACTTAGGTCTTTTACCAATTGGATAAGCGGCAATACTGTTTCGCTTAAGTTGGTGACTTCGGCCGGCCAGTAATTCATCTCGGTATTGATGTTGATAGTGTACTTACTATCCCATGGAGCATGCAGCTGATTGTTCCATAACCCTTGTAGATTGGCAGGCTCACCACCGGGTTGTGACGATGAAATCAACAAATACCTGCCATATTGAAATACCAGGGCGACTAATGAAGGGTCATTTGTTTTTTGAAAATTAGACAGTCGTTCATTAGTAGGTAGATTTGAATCATCTGCAGAATCAAGATTTAATTTAACCCTGTCGAATTCATTCTTGTAAAAGGCAATATGTGATGCCAATGCGGTAGGGAAGTCTTTTCCCATTGCCATAGTCAAAAGGTTTGATGACTTTAATGACTCATTACCGCTCACATCATGGTAGTTTATAAAATTTGTAGCTGAAGACACATATAGTACAACGTCAGTGGCATTATTCACTTTCATTGTTGAGTCGGTCATTGACACTGTCCCATCTGTGTTTTTCACTCCGGTGCGTGTTTCTACACGGATAGCTCCTGCAATTCCTGCATGTTCGGTCGCTTTGCCATCCATAACCAATACATTGCCGTCATTTTTTGTGGAGTGCTTTAAAGGAGATGTATAATGTGCTGTAAAAGTGATAGCATCAGGTTTATCTGCGCTCAGGTGAATAATGACGATATGGTCTGTGAACGAGGCTATTACTTCACGCTTGTATGTTATACCGTTGGCTTTAAATGTTGTTGTTGCCACAGCACGGTTCAAATCAAGGTCTCGATAGAACGAAGTTGAGTCGGACGTATAAGGAGCATCGATAATCAAGCTTCCCACAGTCTCATAAGGCATATCGTTTTTCCCTGTTAAGAAGTATTTGTTAATCATGTTATGGGCTGTCCAAGTTTGCCCGTCAAATATAAGTTGTCTTATCTTAGATAGTGTATCGGGAATAATTGCACGGTCGTTTCTATACGGTCCGCCTCCCCATACGGTGTTTTCATTCAGTTGTATCTCTTCATGCGAAGTGCCACCATACACCATTGCCCCCATGCGTCCGTTACCAAGAGGTAAGGCTTCTTGCCAAATGCCGGCAGGTTTATTATACCATAGCTTTAAATTCTCGGCAAAAATCGTAAAGGGAGAAGTAAGAAACATTAAAAGAATAATCTTTGTTTTTATCTTCATTTTACTGTTTTAAAAGGCTGTTGGCTGAATCATGGTATAACATTACGCTAATTCAGCCAACAGTTGTGACATTAAAATTATATTACTTAGAGCTTATCTGTAATACCGTAATTGAATAAGGTGCAAAAGTATATTCAAAATTCTTTGATACCTTAATATTTGATTTTACAGGTATGATGTTTTTCGGATTATCTATAGTGTTAGTATCGCTTGGGTTGGCTGACTTCAATTCCACTTTAATGGCTTTGGAAGCAACTTTGACATCACCGTCAAAAGCAATGGATACTTTTTGCGGCTTACCGACAACATTAACCATTTTAAGATAAACCACACCTGTTTTGGAATCTTTGGTAGCTACATAATAAATTTCAGGAACGGATGAAGCATTCATTCCTCTTTGTTTTTCTTCTCTACTTTGCGGTAATTCGAATTTAGGAATATCTTCACCTGCAACAGGTACTACCTTGTCACCTAAATAATTGCCGAACATGGCCTGAGCATAATATGAAGGAGAACCGTAGGAATTCAAAGCATTATAACCTATCAAATCCGATTCCCATTGCATACCGCCCTTGTTTACATTTACTAACATAGGTGCATAGCTTGCCATTATCAATATATCTGAATTGCGTTCCATGCAAGTCATCCATGCAGCATCACCCAAAGCGGCATTCATGTTTGTTGTAGGAGAGCCTTCACGTGTAGCCCATTCGCCACAGAATATCTTAGGTCCGTTGTGGTCGTATGAGTCATATTGAAATGCGTTGCGATACATGGAAGCAGCATCACGATAGTAATGTTCATCTATAATATCGGCCTTTACTCCCTTTAATGATTTTTCATCCGCAGTGGAGATTATTCCCAGTTGCGGGTATTTTGCCTTAATAGCATCGTAAAATTGTTTGAAGCGTCCGGGGTAACTACCGGATCTGTCAAAAAAGTCTTCATTGCCTATTTCCACATATTGCAATTTGAAAGGTCCAGGGTGCCCGTCTTTGGCACGTTGTGCTCCCCACTTAGTATCTGTTCCGCCTATTACATATTCTATTTCATCCAAAGCATCTTGTACAAAAGGTTTGATGTAGTCACCTGCCAAATGGTCTCCATTAAGTACATATCCGGCAAATACTGCTAAAGTAGGTTCCGCACCTATATCTTCAGTCCACTCCAGATATTCAAGCAAACCTAATCCGTCGGTAGAGCGGTATCCCCAAGGACTGTTGTGCCCTACACGTAAATCCGGATCACCGATTGTTGCCTTCCAGTCGTAACGATCGGCAAATGTGTTTCCTTCCAAATAATTACCACCCGGTAAACGCAAGAACTTGGGATTCATATTGCGCATCATCGTCATTAAGTCGGGACGTAATCCATTCGGGCGATTATTATAAGTCGGCGGGAACAATGTTACTCTTGTAAACCAGTATTTACCTGCTGAACCTACTGCTATGCGAAAGTGGGTATCCTTCGTAGGAACCACTTTATCGGATGTGCTGAATGAAAATGAATACTTCTTCCATTCACCCGATACACCTGCTATTTGTGTTGAAGCATATACAGTTTTTCCGTCAAGGCTTTCCATACTTACCGTTAATGCAGGGCTGTCGGCCGCATCGGTTTTAACGTACATACTTCCGTTGTAAGTTGTTTTCGGACGTACGGGGAATCCCCAGAAGCCGTCATTAATAATGCCTGTGGATTTGCCGCTCTCTTTCACATTGAGGCAAAGCGAAACATTATTGGCACTGTTGATACCTTCATTTCTATCAATCATCATATCTGATGCCAAAGAATCGCATAATGACCAATAAGCAGGTTTCCCCATTGCAAAGAAAGGCTGCCATCCCTGATGTCCTCTTCCTCTCACCTCATCCTTAAACGATGGATTACGAATCAATTGAGCATACAATCCGCCTTCGTATGAATAGTTGATTTCCTCAGTCATAAGTCCGTATAACGTAGGACTGACTGTAACTCCTGGCTTATCCATTTGCAGGACTAATTTCGGAGTCTTCTCCTGTGCATGCACTAGTGTGCAACCAAGCAACAAAAGTGCTAATAAAAAAGTTTTTCTTTTCATATATATGTTTTGTGTCTATACCATAAAAATTATTGCAAAGCTACATTCCGTTTTTGAAATATGTGCCATTTTATGTTTCAATTTTGTTTCTTCATGTAACTATTTTCAAATTTGTATGTTTTCTATTCAACTCTTATGCTTAGCAAGACTATCCTATTGATATGGAAAATATGTTTTATCATTTAATTTTATATTGTGTAACATGGAGGATTATATTTGTAACATAAAATCAGACAAAACATAAACTAATACATTAGTTTTGTGGAGATTTATATATGAAAGATTATTCAAAATGGAAAACCATGAAAACATACAAATTATTATTGATTGGAGTATTTTTACTTCTGAGTGCTAATGCCTTCTGTAAAGCTCCGGGTAACGACCCTAAATTTTATATATTTATCTGCTTCGGGCAGTCGAATATGGAAGGCAATGCACGAATTCAAGCTCAGGATACAGTAAATGTAAATCCGCGATTTAAGGTGATGGCAACGGTAGATTTCCAGCGTACCGGCAGAAAAAAAGGACATTGGTATACTGCTGTTCCGCCATTATGTCGCAATAATACAGGGCTGACGCCGGTAGATTATTTCGGCCGCACATTAGTTGAGAACCTTCCCAAAGGTATTAAAATCGGTGTAATTAATGTAGCTGTAGGAGGTTGCAAAATAGAATTGTTTGATAAAGATAATTGTCAATCATATGTAAAGTCGGCACCGATTTGGATGATGGGTGCAATTAATGAATATGATGGCAATCCCTATGCACGATTGGTTGAAATGGCCAAATTGTCTCAAAAAGATGGAGTAATAAAAGGAATTTTGTTGCATCAGGGAGAGTCTAATAACGGAGATACACTTTGGACGAAAAAGATAAAACTCATTTATGACAATTTGATAAAGGATTTGAATCTTAATCCAAAGAAAGTGCCTTTACTTGCAGGTGAGCTGGTAAATGCCGATCATAAAGGTGCTTGCGCAAGCATGAATTCAATTATTGATACATTACCGCAGGTCATTACTAATTCTTATGTCATTCCGTCTGTTGGCTGTCCGTGCGCAATGGATCATTTGCATTTTACGGCAGAAGGTTACCGGATGATGGGTAAACGCTACGGTGAAGAGATGTTGTTGCTTTTGAAAAATAAAAAATCAAAATGAGAATATCATGAAAAAGATTATATTTTTTATTTCCTTGTTGATTATAGGCAATATATTTACCGAGGCTCAACAACCTGCTCCTGTGAAAGTGGAAGAAGGATTATTGCAAGGCGTGTATGCAGATGGGTTAACAGTGTATAAGGGTATTCCGTTTGCAGCGCCACCAATCGGTGAGCTTCGCTGGCGTGCTCCTGAACCTCCTGCAAAATGGGATGGAGTGAAACAAGTTGTCAAATTTGCACCTGCTCCAATGCAAGGAGGAAATTCTCCATCCGGGAAAAGCGAAGACTGCTTATATCTCAATATCTGGACTCCTGCAAAATCTTCTAACGATCGCATCCCTGTGCTCGTATGGATTTATGGGGGTGGATTCAGTTTCGGTTCAACTTCCGATCCGAATTATGACGGCACAAATTTAGCTAAGAAGGGAGTTGTTCTTGTTAGTATAGCTTACCGTGTAGGGCAACTTGGTTTTTTGGCACATCCGGAATTAAGTGCTGAGAGCCCGTCACATACGTCAGGCAACTATGGATTACTCGATCAGATAGCCGCCCTCAAATGGATTAAGAAAAATATTGCAGCTTTCGGTGGTGACCCAAATAAGGTAACTATTTTCGGCGAATCTGCAGGGGCTATTTCCGTAAGTATGCTATGTGCTTCGACGTTGTCCAAAGGATTGTTTGAAGGTGCTATTTCTGAAAGTGGCGGATCTTTTGGACCTACGAGGTCGACTACTTATTCAGGTGAGAACATGAAAACACTTAAAGATGCGGAAAGCGAAGGAATGGTTTTTGCTAAAAAATACGGTGCTACATCTATTGCCGACCTTCGTAAGTTGGATGCCGGCAAATTAGTTTCATCATCATGGGATATGCCCGGAGGGTGGCCGATTATTGATGGATATGTTATTCCAGGGGATCAGTATAAACTTTATAAAGCCGGTAAATATAATGATGTGCCGGTACTTATAGGATATAATTCCGACGAAGGAGCCAGTTTCTCTCCGGGCAGAACGCCTGAAGAGTACATTGCCGGAGTTAAAAAACGCTATGGCAAATTTGCCGATGCACTGATAAAAGCATATCCGGTAGGCAAAACAAATGTTCCGAAGACAGCTCGTGATTTGTCCCGTGATGCCGCTTTCGGGTGGCATACGTGGATTTGGGCTAAACTTCAATCCGAAACAGGGAAATCAAAAGTTTACTATTACTATTTCGATCAACATCCCGATTACCCCAAAGATTCTCCCCGTTATGGGTTCGGTTCTCCTCATGGGCAGGACGTAGCTTATGTCTTTGAGCATATCAATCCATCCAATCCTCAAACCTCAAATGGCGATTTGGCAATATCTGAAGCAATGTCTACATATTGGACTAATTTTGCTAAATACGGAACTCCTAACGGTAACGGTGCGGTAGAATGGCCAGCATTTAGTGATAAAAATCCGGCAGTGATGTATTTCAATCAAACGCCGCACGTAGGTACTGTACCAGGTGTGGAATCGCTGAAGGTTTTGGACAAATATTTTCAATGGCGTTTTTCTCCGGAAGGTAAAGAGTGGGGGAAATAAATTTTTTTATCATTTAAATTTATATAGTGTAACATGGAGAATTTTAATTCTAACATAAAATCAGATAAAGCGTAAAATAGTGAACTATTTTTGTGCGAAGTTGTAGTAGGTAGACATAAATAATAATTTAATCAAAATGAAGATTTGTAATAATAAAAGAGTCGTATTGCTCATTGCCGCAGCATTAACTGTTAATGCCGGATGTTTTTCGCAAACAAGTGCGATAATTCAAACAAAGTATACAGCAGATCCTGCTCCTATGGTATATAATAATACTGTGTATCTTTACACTACTCATGATGAAGATAATGCCAATGGTTTTGAAATGCATGATTGGTTGTTGTATACATCAAAGGATATGGCAAATTGGACAGACAAAGGAATTGTCGCTTCATTAGCCACTTTTAGTTGGGCAAAGCATGACAACAGTGCATGGGCGCCTCAGTGCATTGAAAGAAATGGTAAATTCTATTTGTATTGCCCTGTTTATACACAAAAGGAGAATAAATTTGCTATAGGTGTTGCGGTTGCTGACAATCCATGTGGACCATTTAAAGATCCAATTGGAAAACCTTTGGTATTGACTCAATATTACGGCGATTGGGATCCTACCGTATTTATTGATGATGATGGACAAGCCTATATGTATTGGGGACATGCTAAACCTTTTTATGTTAAGTTGAATAAAGACATGATTTCTTATTCCGGAAATGTACAAAGCACTAATGTGCCGGATCATTATCAAGAAGGCCCGTGGATTTATAAGCGTAAAGGACATTATTATTTGGCTTATGCATCTACTTGCTGTCCGGAAGGACTTGGTTATGCCATGAGTGATAAGCCTACAGGACCGTGGATAAATAAAGGATATGTTATGAGACCGACTGAAAATTCAAGAGGAAATCATCCGGGGATTATTGATTTCAGGGGAAAATCATATTGTTTCGGCTTAAGCTATGACTTACTACGTTATAAGTGTGCCCAGGCACATCAGGAATATCAACATCATGAACGACGTTCGGTGGCTGTTAGCAGAATGTTTTATAATCAAGATGGTACAATTAAAGAAGTACCTTATTGGTCTAAAGATTTTGTTAAACAAATAGAATATCTTAATCCATATCATAAGGTTGAGGCTGAAACAATGGCATGGGGATTAGGTTTGAAAACAGAGAAGTTGAATGACAATAATCTTTATGTGACAAATATAAGCGATGGAAAATATATTCGCGTACGTGGGTTGGATTTTGGTAAAATAGGCGCAACAAAATTTGTGGCATCTTTGTCTTGTACCTCATTAGGAGGTAAGATAGAAATACGATTAGATGAAGTCAATGGGAAACAAATAGGTGTTTTACCTGTATCGAATACCGGTAGCAGCATTACCTGGAAGCCTTTTTCTACAAAAGTATCGAAGACAAAAGGTGTACATGATTTATTTTTAGTGTTCAGAGGAGATAAAGACAATCTATTTAATATGGACTATTGGATGTTTAAAAGATGAGTTAGCCGTAACAACGATTTAATACCAAAAAGTAAATTAGAATAACAATAAAAATAAAATAGAATTATATAATTATGAAAAACAAAACAGTGTTAATCCTTTTATTGTATCTTCTTGGAAACATTTATTCTTTTGCAGGCGAAACAAAGCTTTTAATAAAGCCACAAGGATTAGAAATGTATCAAAATAATAATGTAATAGAATTAAGTTTTTATACTCCTTCAATAGTGCGCATACAAAAGTTTATTAAGGGTGAAAATGTAGGCCCTAATGAACTGTCCGTGACTTTAACGCCTGAAAAAGTAAATGTAATCTCAAATCAAATAGAAGATTTTGTTTCGTTGAAGACAAAAGAAATGAAGGTTATTCTTAATAAGAAAACCGGGCAGATTGTATTCTTTGATAAAAATGGAAATGAAACTTTAAAGGAAAAAGCTGAAGCTTATTCATTATCTCCAATAAAAGATGGACAATTTAATTCTTATAACGTTAAACAAACATTTCTTTTGGATAAAAACGAACCGATTTATGGATTAGGTCAGTTACAAAATGGCGATTTATCACAACGTGGAAAAACTTATTGGCAAATGGTCGAGGGTAATACATCAGTATGGATACCGTATATTTGCTCTGTAAAGGGATACGCTTTATATTGGGATAATTATTCTCCGACTAATTTCATTGATAATGACAAT
>Ga0210129_1000223_pt1 | contig 15172 bp, 7 predicted proteins | sample WestPond_Cattail_2_FD_185582 | JGI IMG/M metagenome (GOLD analysis project Ga0210129, IMG submission 185582) | Wetland microbial communities from the San Francisco Bay, California, USA, that impact long-term carbon sequestration -... | ecosystem: Environmental > Aquatic > Marine > Wetlands ... | reverse complement strand
GTCTATGCCGTTTAATGAACGGTTATTGCCCCAGCGTACACTTTGACTGTCCATTATACCTACGCTTGCTTCTGCTTTTTGACCTTTCTTTATTCTAACGGCTTCTCTTAAATTATTCAATAATATATCAAACTCTCCTATAGACAACCATTTGTGATAATAGTAGTATACTAACTGCAATGGTGCAAAGTTTGACGGCAACATTCTCCATTGGCAACCGGTCTTTACTATATAAAATATAGCATTCCATATATCTCGTAAATCATATTTTCGCTTTCTTGCTTCCTTTTTCAATATTTTCTTTATAACTTGCCACTGTGTTTCTTTTAAATCCGTTGAATACATGATAATTATTTTATTTGTTGATTATTTAAAATAATCATTTTTCTCGGATTGGAGAAACACTCTTTTCTATTTCTTTATTTAAAATTTAAACAGGCTCTAAAACTGCATTAGATAGCATCACTGCTACCTAATGCATAACCTTAAAACTAATATTTAATTCTATTAAATATGTTTTTAAGGTTATTGTTTTTATTAATTTATATAATACTAATGAAGAGTAATAATGCTTTGTGCCTGTAAAACTTTTACTTGAAACAACTGTATCCTTTGGTGAAGCTATATCTTCACCTTCTAATTTACGAATTACCTTCATTTTACTTATTTCTATAATATCTGAATTTGATATCTTATTCCTTTACTTTTTAGAAATATAATATACAGGAAAAAGACCATGCCTGAAAAGGTATATCCTTTTCCTGAATAATTAACATTACACCAAGCTATATCATTTTTTTGTTACTGTGAAATATGTAGGAGCTATACCTCTATTACGTACCGTCAAAGTATCAATTGTAGCATAAGTCAAATTTAAATTTTTAAAGTTCACACTATAATTCAAATAAAGTGCGTCACGATCACTACCACCTATACTGTTTTTATCACCATTCTTCATAAAAGTTCCTGTACCGCTAATACTATAAGCACTTGAACTACCGCTTACCGTACACGAACAATAATATGGACTGGTACTTGCAAACGACAATATCAAATTATAACTAACTGTTTTTCCACTACTATCTTTTATGCTCAAAGGCAATGTGCATGATGTTAACGAATTTGTAGATGTCGATACCACATCATTATTTTCAACATATGTTGCATGTCGTACTGAAGTCGTCTTTGTCCCACTGGCAGTCGTAATAACATCGGTACCTCTGCGTAAATAATAAGCTTGCCATGGATTTGCATAATCAATACAATATAACACATAATCCTTTGGCACTACACTCCAATCACTACTGACACATCGATTAGGATTACTTACATTTGCCGTCCCCTGAAGAATGGAATCAGCACCTTGAACACTTGTCATTAACATCGGTATTACATAATGTTTGGTTAAAGCCATAGTATCAGCAAAGAAAGCATCCGTCAAATGAACCGTATCGCCTCCCAATATCTTGCCAGAATGTATTATAATCTGATTATCGGAAGATAATTTATAATAATTCGTCGGCATTGCAAGTACCTTGTTACCTGTATCGGTAAAATAAATACCACTTATTAACGAGGTATCAACCTTAACTGTTATTATCCTATTCTTTTTGTTTGTGTAAACACCTCCCATAGTTGCATCTATTGCGACACGACGTGTTGTATCCAATGCATTATCCACATACAAATCTCTTCCTAATTCCAATGTTCGAACAGGATATTGATTGGCAAAATAAACGGTTTGATATTTATAATCAGAATAACTGACGTCCTGATTTTCACACGAAGCAAAAATTGCTGCCGTTATTGCCACGCCTATAAAAATTTTACTTATTTTCATTTTTTATGTTATTTAATCATTAACAATTATTACCATCCTTTATTCTGAACTAATTTATCATACTTCAACAATTCGGAATAAGGAATCGGACCGTAATACATATAATCTTTATATGAAGGTGTCTCAACAGAAATACTTGTATATGTGTTATTATTAACATCCATTCCTGTAAGAGGATTATCCAGATCTGATTTCCAACGGCGAAGATCCCAAAAGCGAAACCCTTCAAAACATAATTCCAAACGACGTTCATTTTGAATCAACGTTCGCATAGCACTCTGATCTGTTTTGCACTCTTCAAGATAAGGATCACCGTTTGTCAAACCAATACCTGCTCTTTTACGAATCGCTTTAATTACATCGTATGCGGAATAAGAATGCGACCCAGTTCCTGTTGGTCCCCACGCTTCATTGGCAGCCTCAGCATAATCAAGGAACATTTCCGTATAGCGTATACGGGGATCATAATGTGTTTGCTTAGAAGTAGATGAAGAACTACAATTGACATCCATACGAAGGCGCTTCTTCATGTAATATCCGGTTCGTGTTGAAGTTGTTGTTAAATTGATACCGTCACTGGTAGTAGATTGACTTCCTGTATATATTTTCGTACTCTTTACACCTTCTGTACTTCCATTATAAATAATATATTTTGTTAAACGAGGATCTCTATTAGAATATGGATCAGAAGAATCATAACCGCTTCGTGAATCAGCAATTGGATAGCCGTTTAACATTGGAAACGCATCTACTAAATTTTGTGTTGGGTTCATATATCCATTACCATATAATGAAGGAGGAAAATTAGCTAACTCCTGAACATAACTGCTTGTACTCAAATTCTCTCTCCATATTATTTCAGCCGGATTAGAACCATTACTCAATCCTGATATTTCTGAAGTATTACAATAATAAGTCTCTCCGTTAGATGCCAATCCACTAACGCCTCCATCATAGTCAATTATACTTGCAGCATCATCTGCTGCCTCTGCCCATGTATTAGGATTGGACGAATCCTGAAAAGCAGGACTAGCTGCCAATATTGCCGTACGCGTTCTAATCGCTTTAGCTATCAACCCATCAAATAATTGCCTACCGTAATGCCCCATAACACGGTTATAAACCGATGTCGTTTTCGTAATACTCTGGAAACGTGTAGGTATATCACTTGCTGTTGTTATATCATTATATTCAACCGGTAAGTGATATTCCGCACTATCTAAATCCTGATAAATTTGTTTTACACACTCCTCGAATGTATTTCTAGGCACATTAAAATTTGAGGTTGAAGTCTGAAACACAGTATCTATAGGTACTCCCATCAGTGTACCGTCAGTTATAAATCCGCTATGGTTACGCAACAAATAATATAAGAACAGAGCTCTTAATCCATAGGCTTCACCCTTTACTCGCATATTAAATAATTTAGTAGTTACTGCATCATCTTCCCACTCGACCTTATCGGAAATTGATAAAAACAAGTTTAGGTATTGTATAGCAGCATAGCCTGAAGTCCACTCATTAACAGGATTATTACTAGATGTCCAAGATCCTGTTGCCATTAGCAAATAGCTATTACTTGTCAGATTGGTAACAGCATCATCTGTTGCATAATCAGTATTATCATAATATGTTGGAATATACCTATATGCCGTAACTAAAAGTCCTTGCGCATAAGTATTATCTGTATACATCTGACTCACATTTTTAAAATTCTCAGCTGCAGGTATAAAAAGATCATCACAACTCGAAAACAATATTATGCTCAGCAAAATGAATAATATATTTTTTTTCATTTTTTATATTCTTTTTTACCAGTTAATTAAAAAGAAGCCTTCAATCCAAAATTGAAAAAACGGCATTGAGGAGCACTGCCAATGTTAGTTTCCATAAATTTGTACTCCTTAGAAATTGTGAACAAACTCTCTCCGCTTAGATAAACACTTAATTTATGAATAATAGAATTCCTTAAAAATCTATCTGAAAAATCATAAGTAAGCTGTATCTTGTTTAAGTCAAAACGGTCTGTACTATACTTCCAAAATGTAGAATTCATGAAATTATTTGTCGTACCAAGTGTAGTTAAACGCGGATATGTAGCCGTACTTGCTGTACTAGTCGTCCAACGTCCTTTTACAACATTAGAATATTTACCAGTACTATATACCCAATAATATGAGCTGTTCTTAAAACCTATTGCTCCAGCATTTCCAGTACCCATTGCAAATAAAGTAAATCGATTCCACTTCAAAGTAAGATTTAAACCATAAGAAAAAGGAGGAGCTGCCCATCCTGTATGACCTAAATTCACTTTATCATTTGTATCTACTTCACCATCATTATTGACATCTTTGTATTTGAGGTCACCGGCTTGCACAGAGCCAAAGGTTTGTGACGCACTACTACTAACATCCGACGCGCTTTTAAAAAAGCCATCGCAAATATATCCCCAGTATGCATCTAATGGTTTGCCAGCACTATTTTGGTATGCATAGCTGTTAACTTCATCTCTACGAATAGCTTTAGATGAATAGCACATTCCTGAAAAGCCTAATGAACAATCAACTTCTCCTATTCTTTTATTCAAATTAATAGTAAAGTCAACTCCGGTACGTTTATCCTTATTATAATTTATATAAGCTAGATAGCCGCTATAATATGATGGATAAATTGTAGAACTACCTGTAGTCAATCCCCCTATAGTATATTGTAGAAAATAGTTGGCATCCAATGTAATCAATCCATTAAACATTGATGCATCCATTCCTAAACGATATTCCTGACGCTTAATATATGTCATATTAGGATTATCACCACGTACAGAAGTAACAGTGTTTCCTCCTGCATTGCCATCAAGCCATGTATACCATCCACCCTTAGCATTGTAGTATCCTTTATACAAATAATAATCTGAAATGTCAATATCCTGATGAAGATTTCCATATGATGCATTTAACATAAAGTCATCAACAAATGGAACATTCTTTTTGAAAAAGTTTTCATCACTAATGCGCCATCCCAATGTAATCGTTGGAGAAAAAGCATTTCTATTCTTTGTAGGTAATTTGGCAGAATGAACTTCAGCACTTGAAAAATCAAAATAATATTTATGAAGATAATTATAGCTCGCTTGTAAACCAAGATTAACATTGCTAGTATTATGATAATCACTACTGCTATGACCGCTATCTGCAGAATGATGTATCTGGAACCCCCACCCTAATAATGAAACTGCTACATTATGTTTCATGGCAAAAGTACGATTATAATTAAACTGTGCCGTATACGACATTGTCTGATTATATTGAGATTCACCGACATACTCAGTAGTGGAATTTGTATCGGTATCATATTGCGTCAATGCTGTTATAACATCTTTGCTATCACTTGTTGACCATGTTGGTTGGTAAACTGCATACGCAACTTTCCAAGCTTCCGAATAATGATTAGTATAATCAACGCTATAATGTGTTTTAAAAGACAACCCTTCCGTAAGCATTCCAAGATCGGCATCCACACCTACATCATATTGAAATGCTCTGTTATTATGTTTTATATAGCCTGCAGCCAACATATCAGCGAAACAATTTGTCAAATAAGTTGAAGTCCCGCCGAGAAGATATTTACCGTCAATAACATGGTCACTATTGGAAACTATAGTATTCAACGAACTATTTGAAGAATCAAACATACTTATTGGAACTAACGGAGAATATAAATTCGGACGAAGTGTAGCCGAAGATGACCAAAAACTACCTCTGTCAATATGCCCAACTTGTACATTTACAACAGCATCTGTCCATGCCTTCAGCCAACTTGTAATATTCATATCTACATTAGCTCTTACATTAAACTGAAGGTTATCGTTATTATTTGCCTCTCCATATTTCAATAAAGAGTTATTGTAAGTAAACCCAAAATTCGTATAGTAATGAGCTGTACGGTTACCGCCGTATATTTCTCCAGTAATGTCAGATTTGTAATATGACTTCCTCAAATATTGGGAATTGAAAAAATCAACATCTGGATAACGGTATTTATTTGTTCCAGCTTTCGTGTTTGAAATCAGGTCAGAACTATATACTTCTTTGATGCCATCATTATCGCAAGCCTCATTATAAAGAGTCATATAATCGGCGGAATTAAGGTACTTTGGATATCGTTTTGGAAAATACAATCCCGTATTAGCTCGTAAGTCCATTTTCATAGGACCTTCTTTGCCTCTCTTTGTAGTAATAAGCACAACTCCTTTTGCAGCTAAGCTTCCATAAAGGACAACCGCATTAGCGCCTTTTAATACCGTTACCGATTCTATTTCCGATGAACGAACATTAGATTCATCACGTGGAACACCATCAATCAATATCAAAGGGCTTTGTCCCCAAATATTGCCATTGCTACATCCCCCTATAAAATTTTGTAAACTGTCGACACTAAAAGAATAAACGTAATCTTTTTGCATTAGATCCGACACTTTAATGTTAGAAATAGCTCCCAACATATCTCGCTTGTCAATCTTACCAAAAGCTACATCTACGAGGTTGCCTTCATTTTGCTGCATTTTAGGAACTAAACTATTTAAATCGTCCTTATTTTCTTGTGCTTGCAAAGTAACCAAACTTAAAAATAGCAAGACTATAAAAAAAACGAGGCATTTTATATATTTTTTCTGTTTCATTTTTATAAGCAATTTAAATTATATTTTCTACCATCCAGGATTCTGATAAAAAGCTTTATATATCTTTACATCCGATTTTTGTAACGGCAACCAATAATGTTTTTGCCTTAACTGTCTTGTAACCAAAGTAGTTTCTGTTAAATTCAGCACATGTTCGTTCTGAGGATTAGCATATAATTCACTACTTGTTTGATCACTTGCTCGATCAAAATATACAGCCTTTTTTAACGTATAAGGACTCTGAAGAAAAAGCATCCAACGACGCAAGTCAACAAAACGATGTCCTTCAAAAGCCAATTCAACAGCCCTTTCACGACGAACTTCGCTCATAAAACTATCTAAATCACCAAGATATTTGTACGCGACTTCACCTACACCTGCCCTATCACGAATTACATTAACAGCACTTGCGGCCGACATACTATAATCTTTAGCTGTACTTTGCGGTGTTCCGTAGCCTTCAGCTACTGCCTCAGCATACATCAAATAAACATCTGCCAAACGCATAAAACTCAATACAACAACATTATTATCTTTATATCCGTCATAATCATTCATATATTGTGATGTAAATTTGCAATTTAAATAACCTGTAAGACAAGCTTTTGTTCCATTACTGGTACGATAATATCCACCGGTGTAAAGACTAGCATATTGTTGATTTTCCGCTAAATTGCCTTTACTGTTAGTACAGCACTGCACTCCATCATATATAATATCTTTATAGAAACGTGGATCTCTGTTTTTCCACGGATATTCCGGATCATAACCCGATACATCATCTTTTTTTGTAACATCGGTAATAGGCAAACCGTTTGCCATTCCAAAATAATCAACATAATTAGCAGTTGGATAATGTTTAACACCTGAAGCATTAATGCAATAAGGACGATAGTCATTAACTTGATTCCATCTCCAGCGATTTGTTGAATTAGTCAAATTTTCCATAAAAATGGCTTCCTTCAGTCCTGGTATTTGTCCACTGGCAGCATGAGTATAAAAAATTTGAGAATAATTACTAAAGCTGGCTAATTGATAACGTCCTGTAGAATCACAAAGATGTAAAACCTTGCCAAATGCCTCAGCAGCTTTCTTACAATCATCGGTGTTATAGCAAGCATACGTGCTATTATAATCATTAGTTGTATAATTCATAAGCGGACTTCCAGCCCATAACATATCTTTACCTAAATATGCCAACGCCATTATCTTATTGATGCGAATGTTATTATTTCCTTCTGTAGTTTCTCCTGCGTCAGTAGTATCCCAATCTATTGGGAGCAAGTTTGCAGCCCGCTGAAAATCTACAGCTGCTGAATCTGCCATAGCTTGATAAGTTAACCTTGGAAGTCGTAATGTTGAACTGGTTGATAATACAGTATTAATATATGGCAATCCGCCCCAATATTGCATCAACATAAAGTGAAACCACGCCCTAAAAAAATATAACTGACCAGCAATAAGATTTTTTTCTTCAGTTGTAGCACTGGTCATTTTATCTAAATTGGCAAGACCCAAATTTGCCTTACTGATTGCATACCATGCATTTCCCCAAAGATGGCCAGCATTCAAACTTTTACTTGGCAACAACCAACATGTCCCTTCTGAAGACCATGACCAGTAATCACCTTGGTCTACACGTGCTCCAAACGGATAAGTAATATCCGTCTCCCAAAGTTCTTCCTCACCCCAATTCCAACTATTGTGATAGCCATGAGCAGTTACTAACGGGATACAACTATATAGTTCTTCAACAAAACCTTGAAAATTTGTAAAATTTTTGTATGCTTCAGTAGAACTAATATTACTTTCCGGCGATCTATCCAGATAAGAGGTACAAGATGATAGTCCTGAGATACAGCCCATCAATATTAAATATGCAAATATTTTCTTTATACGTATATTCATATTGCAAATATTTTATAAGTTTATATCTATACCAAGATTAAAACGTCTTAGCGTTGGATATGCGCCATAACTTGAATAGCTAGAAGTGCTAAAATTGGACTCTCTGTCATCAGGCATCTTTGTCCAAAGCAATAAATTGTTTCCATTCAAAAATACTTTGCAAGAACGGATTTTAAATCTCTTTATCCAGTTATTTGTAAAAGTGTATGCAATTTCTGCATTTTTCAAACGTAAATATGAACCGTCATACAAATAACGTGTACCGGATGCATCCGATCCTTGAATCGTCGTCCAACGAGGAAGTGGTACACCTGATTCGTTTGATAAACTCCAGAAAGAGCCCTCACCTTTATAGACCACATCTGTATTACTATAAAAATCTGGGAAATCAATTTCACGCGTTACATTATTAACTCCATAGAATTGTACATACACACTAAAACCTTTCCATTCAGCACCTAAAGAAATGCTGTATGTATTTTGCGGAGTACCTGTATAGCCATAAGGTGCTTCGTCATTGGAATCAATAGTACCATCACCGTTAAAGTCGACAATATTATAATCACCAACTAATTTATATGCATTGTCGGTTGTTCTCTCAGTACTCCCATATAAATCGTCCCATGTATTTAGAGTCCCATTATTAATATATGAATAAGTCTGACTTATAGAATGGCCAGCGCTCTTTTGATACGCATCTTCCAACTCAGGATCATCTTTGAAAATAACTTTATTTACTGCATGTGTCATATTTGTATTCGCCCATGCATGAATACCATTACGAAAAGTCTTGCTCAAACGCAATTCTATTTCATATCCGTGAGCCGTAACTTTGCCTAAGTTAGCCGTAGGAGCTGTCATACCAAAATATGAAGGTACACTGCGTGAACTACCACTTATCAAAATGCCATTACGATGTTCATTGAAAACATCCACAGAACCAGCTACCAACCCGTGGAAAAATGAATAATCTACACCATAATTACGCTTCGTCGCTCTTTCCCACGAAATATCACTATTTCCCAAAGATGAAAGATAATAAAATGTATACGGAGTCGTTGCCGGTACACTACCCATATATGTGTTACCGCTATATGTCCATTGGTCTTCATAAAGCCAACGACTTGTTGTTATGTTATCATCTCCAACTTTTCCCCATGAAGCTCGAAATTTCAGCATGTCAATAAATTTAAGAGGTTTCATAAATTTCTCTTCACTCATCATCCAACCACCTGAGAAGGATGGGAAAAAATGAAAACGATGGCTAGGGCCGAATTTCTCTGACCCGTTATATGCACCATTAATCTCAGCAAAATATTTCTCTGCATAATTATAAGTGGTACGAAATACCCAATCCTCACGAAAATGAGGAAACTCACTACCTGTAGCAGTACGTTCACGACTAAAAAGACCCATCGCAGTTATATTATGCATACCAAATTGACGTACCCAATTAAGTTGTGCCGAATAAAATAGATTACGATATGTATAATCGGTATTTACCGACCCACCTTCTGAACTCCATTTAACTTCTTCATCAAAATCTAGTTGCGTACCTGAATCTGTTGATTGTTTATAGACCGTAACTCCCGTAACAGGGTTAACCCATTTTTGTTGAGCTGAATGATATAAATCATTGATACCTCGTCCTGTTTCATAAAATGTATTATCAAAAGAAACATCTCCTTTAAAACTTAACCCTTTTAATAACATGTCCAACTTTTGATCAAGTATGAAATCGGAAGTAATTTTTGTAGTTGTTCTTTTTTCTTCACCTGCTGTTGCCAAATCATAGACAGAGTTAGGCACATTTGCATCCCATGGAGAATAAAACCCATAAGTCCCGTCAGAATAGATAGGACGCATGGCATCAGGAGCCGTAAGATATACAGATTTCCATAAACCGGCATCAGAATCAGATGCCCCCCATGGTACACGACGTACTCCACATGACCCGAATAAGTTAGTAGAAAATGTAGTAGTCGGAGTTAAACGAAAATCCAAATTACTACGTACATTTATACGATTAAAACCATAACCGGAATGATAACCTCGCCCATTTTGTATAGTTTTAAATAAATCTCCTTCATGTATGAAATCTATAGATGAAAAATAATCAACATATTTTGTACCTCCAGAAATATTTGCCGTGAAATTATAAGAAGTAGTCATGTTCTTAAACAACTCTTTCTCCCAATCTACATTTGGGTATTGATCCCATTCCGTAGAATTTGCAGGATAGCGATATTTTTTTATTATTTCCATAGGAGTATAATCATCCCATGCAGTTGGCGAGACTCCAAGTTCACGTTCAATTACTTCATTGCGAAGCATTAACGCATCATAAGAATCATACTTCTCCGGAAGTTTTGAAGCCACCTTTGCTGTCATATTAACTTTAATCTCAACTTTTGGTTTTCCTTCTGTTCCTCTTTTTGTAGTAATCAAAACAACACCATTTGCACCTTTCACACCATAAACGGCTGTTGCGGATGCATCTTTTAATACAGACACGCTTTCCACAGAAGAAATATCGACAGTACTTATAGAACGTTCTACGCCATCAACCAATATCAATGGACTGCTATTATTCCATGATGTGACCCCACGTATCACAATTTCAGGATCCTCAGCACCAGGCATACCACTTGAAGACATAGTAATTACACCTGGTAGATTTCCAGTTAATGCTTCTCCTAAACTCGAAACGCCACCTGTACGTTCCAACACTTTACTGTTAGTTTGAGTTATTGCACCAACAACACTCACTTTCTTCTGCTGCCCGTAACCTACGACCACTACATCGTTCAAATTGACATTGGAATCTTCCATACGAACTTTCAAATAACTTCCCTTACCTATATTTACATCAGTAGGTTCCATACCTACATAAGTAAATGTAAGCGTTTTACCATCGGTTGGAATTTTCAATACGAACTTTCCTTCTAAGTCTGTTACTGTAACAACGGAAGAATGTCCTTTCAATTTTACTGTAGCTCCAATGATTGGCTCATCTTTGCTGTCAAGAACTAATCCTGTAACTGTCTTAACATTCTGTGCAAACATAGGAAAATATGTCAACAGCAGAAGTAAACATAAACACGGAATTTTTCGATTGTGTTTTTTCTTCATTACTACTAGTTTAAAATTATTGATAATAAAATCTTTGCTAATTGCAAAGCGAACACAATATTATAGAATGTGCATTTGTGTTCAAAATAATAATGTTTCATTCATGGTTATATATGTAACACCAACTGCAAAATATGCTTCATATTTACATTTAGTATCATTAATGACCACTAAAAACTCATTTATTGTTGAATCCCATATATTTTACATGTATCTGTATCATAATGATTTCATTTAATGGATCTCGGCTTTACAACAGAAATCCTTCCATACTGCCGAACCGGAATTTGTAGCTATCTTTGCCTTAAAATCAACAACCACCGAATCTTTTGTAGATTTATCTGAAGCATATGCCAAAGCTTCCTTTAAATTATAACCATAATAATAAAAGTATGGATAATAATATGCCCAATAATAAGTAGTATATGATAAACTACCTATACTGTGATGGCACAACCATAGTTTTAATGTATCTGGGACTGATATACTACTAGACTTAGATAATTCTTGATCCGTATAAAAAACTACTGTATTATAATTTAATTTAGGACTACCAAGGCTTGTATTAGAGGAACCAATCGTACCCAAATAATAATTTAATGAAACTACTAAATGTTTCCCAAGCATAGAAATATAATCAACAGAAAAGAGAGAATCATTAGCTGCTTTTATTTTATTTACAGAATCATTAGAGGCTCCTTTCGTCGTATTAATTATGCTATTATGAAAGGTTGTTTCTATATCTGCAAAATAAGTCAACGTGATAGAACATGTTGATATAGACGATGAACTTGAAGATGCCGAACTGGAACCACTGTTGTATTTAAAACCTATGTATGCCAAATCACCATCATTTGCTGATGTTATCGTGTAAGTAGTGCCATCGGATGTAAATGAAGAAGAGGTAGGAACATACGCATTACCTATTGAATCAACGAGCGTAAGTGTGCCGGAACTATAGTCAACTCGAGCGACCAAAGGATACGTAGTATCACTATCTTCAGAAACTTTAAAGCAAGAACTAAGCGTAAATGCAACTAAGCATAAAACGCTAAAAAGCAAAAAATTAAAATTCTTTTTCATTGTATTAATTATTTTTGTTTTGAAATATGTTATTTTAGCAATCTTTATGTTCTTTATATTCAGAAGGGGTGCAACCATATAATCTTTTAAATGAAATAGAAAAAAATGTTGAATTAGCAAAACCAACAGCATAAGCAATTTGAGAAACAGTAACTTTCTTTTCTATAAGTAATTTAGCGGCTTGCTTTAATCTGACATTGCGTATAAATTCGCTTGGAGCCATTCCTGTTAGTGTTTTAATTTTACGGTGTAGTTGTACCCTGCTATATCCAACTTCTTTAGCCAAAATTTCTACACTTAAATTTGAATTACTTATATTTTCATTTAATATTTTCATAAGTCTATCCATAAATTGAGTATCGTTATCTTTCATCTCAATATGATCCATTTTCTTTTCAATTTCATTTTCGTAACCGAATTTTCCTTTTAATCGTATTCTATTAAATATCAAATTCTTACTGATCATCAGTAGCTCTTCTACCAAAAAAGGTTTTGCCAAAAAGGCATCTGCACCTGCACTCCAGCCTTCTATGCGACTATCGCTTTCTACCTTAGAAGTAAGTAAAATGAAAGGTATGTGATTTATATTTGCATTCGATTTTACCTTATGAAGTAATTCAAAACCATCCATATCGGGCATTACTACATCCGATATAATCAAATCAAGCTTCTTTTGCAATGTTGTTTGATAAGCTTCCATACCGTTAGATGCACTATATACCTTATAAACTTGGCTTAATTTATGTTCCAAATAGTTTAACATTTCATAATCATCATCAACAATAAGCACCTTATAGCGAGTCTTACTTTTAGATAATTCAGTATCTGCAAAACCATCTTCCTCCATAACTAATGTTTCCTGACTCAAAGCCGGTATATTATTTGTCACATTCAAAGGTTTTTTCAAATCGTTTTCATCAAACCAGTCACTACCAAGAGGCAAACATACAGTAAAACAGCTACCTGTTCCATCTGTACGGTTTGCTGCCGTAATTGAGCCATGATGCAATTCAACCAACATCTTAGTTAAATTCAATCCCAAACCGAATCCGACAGCATTCGGTGAAACTTGATAAAAGCGATCAAATATTCGAGATAACTTATTTTCTTTAATGCCTATTCCGGAATCTATAACAGATATTTCTGCAGATTGATGAAGCGGTCCTTTTATATCATCATTGATTTTAGACGATAATATAATTTTTATCTCTCCTTCATCCGGAGTATATTTAAAAGCATTATCTATTAAGTTAATCAAAACCGTATCAAAATTATTTTGATCTATCCATATTTGAAGTTCGCTCATACCGTGCAAAAAAGTTAAGTCGATATTTCGTTTTTGTGCCTGATAGTTAAACATACTAATTTGATTATTTATAAACTTAACCATATCCGTCTGCACATACGACATTTTCAATTGCCCGCTGTCTATCTTTCTTATATCAAGTAGTTGATTTACCAAATTAACTATTCTATTAACACTGCGTTGCATAGTTAATAACGCATCTTTGCGTTCCGGAAAATTTTCTGTTTTAATCAAAGCTGTAAGAGGGCTTATTATTAAAGTAAGCGGTGAACGAAGTTCATGAGCGATCTTTATATAAAAGTCAAGTTTTTTCTCTTTAATCTTATCTTGTAAAATTCTGTGTTGACGTAGTTTCCAATAAAATAAGGCCATATACACTATACATAAAATGATTATTGCATAAATAATCTTGGCTAAAACTGTATCATACCAAGGTGGAGCAATATTTAATGAAAATGAACGGACAGATGATTTCATACCATTCTCACACGCTCTAACCTCAAATGTATAATACCCTGAAGGAAGATGATTAAATGTTATTCGATTCTCATTTGCAGCAGTGGCCTTCCAATAATTGCTTAATCCTATTATACGATATTCAAAACTAATATTTTTATCATCATGATAATTCAAAGACGAAAATTCGAATGAAAAATTATCATCTTTATAAGAAAGATTTATAACTTTTGCATTTATAAAAATACTATTTGCTATTGAATTTCCTTTTATTTTTGTACTAGCACTTATTTCTTTATTATTAATAAACACACGCGTGAGGATAGGTTTTTGCAAGGAAAATCTTTCTACAATTGAATCAGGCATAAATTTTGTAATGCCATGAACTCCACCGAAATATATATACCCCTTGTTGTCTTGATAATAGACTCCATCTAAATATTCTTTATCATATAACCCGTTTCCTGAAAAATAACATACAATTTTTTTATCTTTATGCCTCAATTTACATATTCCATTATATGTGCTACACCAGATATCACCATTCTTGCTTTGTCCAAGACCGCAAACATAATTACTCGGCATGCCTTCTTTTAACCCATAATGTGTAAATCTTTTACTTTGTTTATCATATTCGAATAATCCATTTGATGTTCCTATCCAGATATGTCTATTTTTATCTTGAAGTAGTGCATTACAAACTACAGAAGGAGAAATAGTGTCTAATTTAACAAATCTATTATTTATAGGATCATAACAATTAATGCCT
>Ga0210129_1000222_pt1 | contig 15212 bp, 17 predicted proteins | sample WestPond_Cattail_2_FD_185582 | JGI IMG/M metagenome (GOLD analysis project Ga0210129, IMG submission 185582) | Wetland microbial communities from the San Francisco Bay, California, USA, that impact long-term carbon sequestration -... | ecosystem: Environmental > Aquatic > Marine > Wetlands ... | reverse complement strand
TCGCTTTATCAACTGATAATACTACATTATCATCAGGAGTGAAATCAATTGCGTGTGATGAATCTTCTGTATATGTCAATACCGCCGTTTCGTCTGTATCGGAAATATCATCCGTTGTAATTAATAACTCCTTAAAATAATAAGCCTTGTCGTAATTATAATATTCATTTTTTGGGAATACCCTGCCCTTATATCCGATCTTATACCAAGTAAGAATCTGTATCCTGTCTAAGTCCTCTACCCGCCACAACCAATGTGATGTTGCAATATAATCAAGCCTTGCTTCGTCGTTGAATATTGTTGCACTACTCCTATCTAATATATCTAATCTACTATCAACAATACCATTTGGATTAAAATCAATCCCATAAGCAACACAAGGTAAAATCCCCGCAATACTGGTTTTAAGCACACTACCAAACAATAACGTTGAAAAATCTCTTGCACTACCATTCAAATAAGGAGCAATAAATATATCACCGGAATTATTCTGTACTATTGACGCACCATTCATATGTGCATAATCAAGAGCATTCTTATCGCATGAATATAATTGTGCATTAGCATAAGTCATAGTGAAATCAGCAGTTCCAACACAATCGTAAAGAGTAGTAGTGTATTTGCCCTCGCAAAATATCCATTCGTTTGTCTTTACACCATTAACATCTTTTAAAGTAATGTAATTTACAGTGGCGTCCAATGGTAAAGTGCCTACAGCCCCCCCTATTGTGGTAGTTGCAGATAATCGCCATTGACTGATTTTTGTTTTTGAAAGTAATGTACCATCAAAATAAATATCAAACACATTTGCGGTTCCAGTCTGCCTCAATCGAAAAGTATGGAAATTACCATCATTATATGTAGCTATTGCAGCATGTCCTGTCACATAAGCGCCACCAGCAACAATATAATTTCCATTATATAGTATGATTGTAGCAAAACCTCCAACACCAATGACTCCCATTCTCGCTGTTGAAGTTGTTTTTAATCGAAACTCTACTTCATACGCGGACAATAAAGTTGCATAATTAAGATATGTTGCTCCATCAAAAGCATAACAAGGAGGACAAACAACAGGGACTAAGTCGCCAACAACTGAATCAGAAATTGAAAGATCATTGTTTACCTTGAACCATGAATCAAAATCAAAGGTCAGAATATCGGCTATATTGGAATATGCAGAATATTTTCTCATGGCATCAATACTTTTTTAATTGATACCGCAGTTACATCCCCAACAAAAGTTGTGACTGATTGCATACACAGTGTAACAGCATTTGGAATTACATAATTAGTAAATGTACCCGGCGCTGTTACTGTTGCCTGATTTGCAATATTTGCATAAGGTGGTCTAAAAACACCAGTACCAGTTATCGTTACTATTGTCCTATAAGTTGAGCCACTCGTCCACCATGTAGCCCTTCGTATACGTGATGTTGAAGCATCATTACAAGACAATTTTGTATTGTCTGCTGACCAAGCAGCAGCAAACTCAGTGTTCCAATATGCAGCCGTAGCCCATGCACCAATAAGTTCAGCACTCAACATTGCTATTGATGACTCTGCTGTGAAAGCAGAATAATTAGTCCCGTGTTTACTTCTGATCTTACAATATCTTAAATCAACAGCAAGTGCAGTTTCGCTCTTTGTTACTATTCCTGCATTTATAGTATATGTCGCCGTTGTATAGGCATCAGAATCATTTCTACACCATATTTCTGTTTCTGCTACTCCTCCTGAATTATCTGTCCAATCATACTTAACACCACCAGAGATCAATGTAAGTGTTAATCCTGTTGGTACAGGAATAGGTGTTGTTCCTGACGCTATATTGGAATATGCTGAATATGTCTTCCCCATCAGTCCTTATAATATCTTAATCTAACATAATAAAGTGTATCTGCACTTACCGTCAAATCTTTAGAAGTAGTCCCTGGAGCAGCTGTTGTGTTTTCAGTAAAATGTAATTGATCAGCAGGTGATATCTCGTAACTGATCCCTGTAAAGTCTTGAGTACCATTATTCGTGTGTGTGACTCTAATTGATGTACTCGAAAGAACAGTCAAAACAACATTAGATGGGTATCGTGTCGCCCAACTCCAGTTGACTGAACTGCCTGAACCAATTTTTAACCCCCCAATTCCGAGTCTTATTCCCATGCTTTTAAATTGTTACCTGCTTTTTAATCTGCCACTGGCCTCTCATAATAGTAAATTCCCCCGATCCATTATTGCATTTAAGATCATAATCAAAAACTCCTGATTCAAGAAATCCCAGCGAATCAACCAGATGAGCATATCCGCCATAGATCAAATCAACTGTAATATCGGCAGGGCTTATACTGCTTCTCCAATCTTTAAGAAGCAATCCATCTTTACGTTTTACCTGCATTCGTAAAGAATACATGAAAAACGGAACACCTTCAATCGGTACATTATTTACTTCAACAAAGAACTTCCACATGGACCATGGCAAAGAATTTGCATTGATATAAAATTCAATGTCTATCATGTCGCCCTGAATTGCAAAAATATCAATTTCAGCAGGTTCCGTATTATAAATCATTGTCATACCCCAAAACCGACAAAAATACCCGTGGCTGTGGTTCCTGTTTTAAATATTTTCCTACAAATCTCTGGATCAACAAAGATTGTTGAAGCAGTTACCGCTTTGGTAATCGCTGCTCCATCTTCATTGCCAATGGGACAATATCTTATATTGCCATCGCCGGTAACACGAAAGAAGAATCCGTTTTCCTCCGTGTAATCCTGATTGCTTAAATCAATTCCGACAACCCGGGTAATATTACCCATTGGTATTGTCGGTGCTGATTGTGTGTTAGGAATTGGTGCTGCCATATCTTTTAGTATTAAAGTTAATCACCTACAACTCTAAATTGTCGATTGTCTGAACATGAACCTCCACATCCGCATTCACGCCCGGCCCATAAAGGATAAAGAATATAATTGCGATCTAAATAAGTTGTTATCTCACATTTGATAGCCTCAGCCATAAGTCGTGCCTCTGTCTCAATTCTCTGGATTTGCTTATCCGAAGCTGGGGTTGAGAAATCTGAATCTTTAACTACCACGCCAGCAGCAGTGAAATTCACCGAAGTACGATTTGCAAAACGGGCAAATGCAAAATAAATAATACAACTTTTAAGTCCTTGGAACAAATAAGTCTTCCCCTGGTATATATAACTCCCTCCATCTAAAAGTATCTGATTATTTGCTGATATAGTTGTCGGAAGTGTCGATGCCTGTGTGACAATCTCATCGAGCAAAGCATCGGTAAGCCAGATTTTGACATCAAACAACTGAGCTTCTGATACGAATTGAGGCCACGATACAGAGTTTTTTACTGAGTCAGCAACAAACTTATTCAAGTCGAGATCAGATTTTGTTACAAGATTTGTCATTTATCTTCCATTAATTATTCTTGAAATACTTTTTATAGCAGAATTTACACTTGTCCCATCCTCTATGTAATCATCATAAAAATTTACATTGGGATATTTTGATTGCATTTGTGAAAGTTCAGTTTTATTATTAAATTCATAATTTTTATTATAGTAATTTCCAATTGTGAAATTATATATATTTTTTATTCCTTTATTTTCTATATCATCAGCAAAATTAAGCCATTCTGGTGTATGATTTTTTATTCTTATTACTGAATCTCCTATATATTTGTAATCTTTCATTATTCCAAAATCAAGACCACTTTTTATATCATATACAGCATCATTTATATTATCTTTTGATAGATCATAATCATTGTCAATATATTTGGGTTCAATTTGTTTTCCTCTTATTCCACCTCCTCCAGATCCTGATCCTCCGACTTCGCCTGGTCTCCCTTCATGGTCAAAATTACCAGACCCTTCACCACCATTTATAACATTTAATCTTTTATAATTTGATATTTTAATTGGCGTTTGTTCATTAGTAATATACGTCAAAGGCTTGATTGTATATTCTGCAAATTTAACCTGGTACATCTGAAACAAATCCTTAAAAGCCGTTTCGATCATCAATCGTTCATTGCTTGTAATAGAGTTCATAAAATTATAAGCATTGGTTATAACATCGGCACCGAACCCACCACCAAGAGAATTTGTAGCAGCGATACCCCTTAATACTGGAGGTATGAGAAACATCGAAGCTATATTTTGTTGAACAGACTTCTCAGTATAATCATATTCCTTGTCAAGATTTGTAATATCAAACGGAATAAGTTCAGGCATTTCTTCATCACTATCTATGTCAATAATCCACAATTTTAGTGCATTTTGGTCGCCTTGCATTTTTTTAATATTCGCCAAGCTTTCTTCTTGCTCTCTATTATATGGATCATGAGGATCTTTTGATCCATCAGGCAATGTCCGAGGTTTTATACCTTTGCGAACTAATATCCCTGCTGGCAGGAAATTGTTTTTTGCATTCCGATACTTTATAGTTGAACAACTTTCTTCAGTTAGCATGTCTGTAATGATCGGATCAAAAGGCGAAATCGGATATTCCCAATCGCCATCAGCAGTGAAATACATTATTTGACCCGGATAATTCTCTGGCCCTCCGGCTTCAATCATCTGATCCATGACCTTAGAAGGATCAAATTTATCGAAATATTTTATATCTCTGTTATTAAAAAATCTTCCCATCTGACCAGTCCAATCAGGATGAACAGCAACGCGCCCGGTATAATCACCTGAAGATTTAATTTCAAGACGGCATTGTTCAAAAGGGATATTAAAATATTCAGAAGGTAATGCTTGAAAGTTATATTTTACAAGACAGGCAAAACCATTGAAACTTTTTAAATCTTTAGAGAACTTACGTCGCAATGAATTTGTACGTTCTCCTGTTGAATTTACAACTGTCTCAGAAAGTGTAAGATCAGTAAACCCGGCACCTTCAACAAATTTGACATAAATATCCATACAAAGGCGACCTGTCCCGGAACTATTTATTATCTCAAGAACTTTCTGAGGATAATCGTTATCACGACCATATCCTTTGATGCCTTTTGAAGTGATGTAAACGTCCCGCTCAACTCGTGGTGCTGTTTTTGTAGCGGAAACTCTCATTATTTTTTAACTTTTTTTGTAGTTTTTTTTGGCATTTTCTTTACAGGATTTTCTTCTGGTTGTGGCGGGTCGGTGATATCTGTCACAACTTTATCATTAATAGAATCATTGAGATCTTTTAATGCCTGTTGTTTTGAGTTTAATCCCGATACATCGGCAGCAACTTTCATAGGATCCGGTATTTCGGGGAGGATAGTCTCATTTATCAATTCTTCGGATTCAGGAGTAACGGGTTGTTCAGGATGTCTTGAAAAATAAATCATCTTAGCCGGTTCATTTCTCATAAACCAGTCACCTGCTTCATCAGTGATAGTGTCGTTTGTATAAGTTCTTGACGCGTTTCCAAAAGCTTGAATAACGACTCCGCGTTTAAGTTCATAATTTGGTGTAGCCATTTTTATAAGTTTTAAAAGTTTTAAGAGTGCTTCGACATAACAAGTAGAACATGATTTTTTTAATTCATAGCCTGTTAGTTCTTTATAAGCCTCTGCAATTCTTAGTTTTCGCTTTCTTGTTCTGAATGAAGGAACATTTACAAAATCACGTGCGAATAAACTAATATCTTCATACATAAAAAGAGTGCGGTTTTTAAGCCGCACTTGTTATAAGCAGCAAGGGGAAAGTAATGAAGCCAAGGCGGCGCGTGTAGTGGCTAATGTTCCACCTACAAAATAAGTAAGTGGCATTTGTGATTCTTTCAATTTATCTCCACATCCGGCAGTCAACGTCCATCCTCCCATCATTTCTTCATCATTCTGTTTGCGTTCAGCAGCATTCAATTCAAGACCCAGATCGTATCCGTAAATTTCAAATACAGTTCGTCCCGCAGGAATCGGAGAGACATCTTTATTGTAGTTGTTCTCAACGATTACCATAAATCTTGAATCTTTTGCATTCTGAATCCAAAGTTTATCTTCAGGTGTATTGTCAAAAATACGAAATACAATACCATGTTCCCAAAGTTTTTGGTATGTCTTTTTTACCAGCGCAACACTTGGATCGTTAGAAAAATTATATCCTTCTAAACAATAAGCATATGCCGGAGGCGATACAGTCTTTAAAACAAACTGAGTGCAGAGTAATGAATTTGTAGGATCAAAAGTACAGAGATCTTTATCTACATCATCATAATTGATGAGATAGATTTTATCCTTAATGCCCGGTACAAGATTAGCACAATTTTTAAGGATACAGTCTACTATCTGGTTGCAGCCTATCGTCATTGATTACCTCCCTACCATCAGCAGACGGTCATCTATGATTTTAGCATCAAAAGCATCGACAGCTTCCATCCTATTATACCTTGAACGAGGATCATAAAATGAATTAATGCGGTCAAAAAGACCTGTACAAGCGGTACCTACCTGAAGATTCTGAATAGTCGTATAAACTACCCTGTGAGGATCATTCCATTTAACGCCATTATTCTCATAAGTGCGAATAAACTGATCCCACAAAGGAAGTGAAATCAGAGGTATCCCGTCCCAGTTCGCAAATTCTATGCCGCCAATCATCAATTTATAATCCTGAAAAGCGGTTCCAAGAGCCTGGAGTTGTCTGCGAAGCCTCTGGAAAACAGAGCGGGTTACAATAATCACCTTGTCAGATTGCTGTTCGAGTTCAGCAGGGCCAGCATCAATAAGTGAATTGACAGCATTCAAAGTCAGAAGTGGTGTAGCTACTGATTGCTGAAGCGCATAAGTTGCCTGTGTGTTACCTGGCATTGCCTGTAACTGTAAAGGATTCAAGGCATAAATTGCAGCGAACTGTTTGAAAAAACCGTCGAATACATTAAAAAATGTCGGGTCAGTTCCGGGAGTTAAATAACCGGCAGGGAAAATAGTAGCAGCAGTATCGCCAAACCACACCATACGAAATATCATCTTTTCGATGTCTTTCGCAAGTATGTTTTGGATGAATGTGAATATCTGTGTCTTGGTCAGATCATAAACCTCAATACCGCAATTTATAGCAAGCTTGAGAAGCGTGTCATTGAGTTCATCAATACACATGTCGATTATTATCTCAAGATATTTCGGTGACCATGTTTTCTCAATAGCTGTATCTTCAATACATTGAGCTGTCGGATTACAAGACTGTGCAGCTTTCCCAACAAGGCCGAACGTTCCTGGTATGATTCCGATTCTCTTATCGTTTTTTATACCAGTAATTACAGTGGCATACGATCTCAAAGCAGGAGCTTCAAGAACGGCAGTAACGACAAGTTCATTTAATGAACGAAGTTCATCGGCAGTAAAATGAAGATTGTCGAGATTAATTGTGTGTCCACAAGAGGGTGAAGTAGGCATGATTATTCTGTTTTAATTGATTGTTTTTTAAGTTTCTCATTAAGTTCTTTGACTTGTTTCATGTCAATTTCTCCGACCTTATCAGCATTACTGAATTTAGTCCTGCTACCAGGAACCCATGAATTTTTGAGTGTCGAAAGTTGAGCAATCAGATCATTTGCTTGAGTCTCTTTTGCTTTAAATGCAGCCTCGGCAACAACGAGATCGGATTTTGCTTTTGCTTTCTCTGTTTCAAGTTCTGTCTGGAGCTGCTGGATCTTCTCGTTTGCAATTTCGAGGTCAGTTTTTGCAACCTGTGCTTCTTTGATCTCTGTGATAGTACCGTTCAGAACGGTGATAGTTTTCCCGGAGGCCATTTCATAGACCCCGTCTGGCGTAGCTTTGTCCCCGATTGCCGGATCGCCTGTTTCTTTCTGAAGCGTGAATTTCTTCCCGGCCTTATCGGTAAGTTCCTGATCTTTGACGGAAATCCTTGAAAACAATGCCTTTACATCTTTGGCGATTGCCTCAAGTTTCTCTCCGAAAGTTTTTACATCTGTGTCTGTCATGTTATTAGATTTATAATTAAAATAAGCAACCGCTTTTATTGGTTCGATTTTCTTTGTGGCAAATCCAAGACGAACCATATCATCAGCAGAAAGCATCGTTTCTTTCTTCATATAATCCCGAAGAACCTCTCTGTCTTGTTTCGTTTCAGTAACATACAGGTCAAGTATTTTTTCTTCTTCCTGATCCATATATATAGCCATATCTCGAAGATCAGATGCTTGAAAATCGCCTTCCGGGTTAGGGATGCGAGGCATGTGAATCAGTCCATCAGCATGAGGCAGTATCTCTCTTTCACTGCCAGCTAAAAATATCACAGTAGCAATGCTGTAAAGCTCACCTTCTGCAATTGTCTTAACCTTTTTACCCGAATTTTTTAATAGATCATGAATCGTCCATCCCTCACGGACACTACCTCCAGGACTTTTGATTTTTACGATTAGTTCAGTAGCTTTTTTATTTTTATCAAGAAAGTCAATAAGATATTGTGAGGAGAATTGATTTTCTTCTGTGCCAATTATTGAGTATATTTTTAATGTTGCTTCCATTAATATTCTACATCAAAATAATCGACATAAAAATTGTAAACATCGTTGCCCATATTGACAAACCCGTTTACAAATACCTGAATCTCTGTCCACATAACTATTGAATTAGTTAAATATGGATCAAAGTTAGATTATCGAGTAAATATTTTACTCACCTAAAATGTTCAGTAAGATTTTGAGGAATAGATTTACATATCTCGAAGTATTCCTTGACCGTGAATTATCAATTTGCAGTTTTTCCTTACCAGTTCTGTTTTTAAATTGACAAAATGTCTGTGAATTGACTGGCAAATCTTACTATCAAGATGCGGATGATTCAACAAATCGACTCCAAATAAATGAATCTCATCAGCAAAATAATATTTGAAAGCTATTTGAACAGCAACGAAAGGCGAACAATATGACTTCCAAAGTTTCGAAGAATCCAACGAAAGGAAATTATCAGGATAACCAGGATTGAAATCTATCTTTATGAAGTCTTTTCGGGTATCCCAGCAAACCATATGACTATAAAACGCTTCCGGTTCGCTGTCACAGATAACTCTTAACCGTTCAAGAGCGAAATCTTTTGGCGGGTTGACGCAAACTATAATCTGAGTTTTTACAAACGACCAGATGTCATTAACTCCGATCGAAAGATCAAATCCTTTTGTCGTGTATTCCTTCAGAGAAGGGCCGAGGCCCAAAACGGCGACTCTCATCTGTGAAATATTCTTTGTTGGCCCGGCTGACGAGCGAAAGTATCTGGTGCCTGAGTAGGTTGTTGTCCGACCCTATGGTATTTTGTGTACAGTTTCGCATCTTCTTCACCAATCAAAGATTTTAACATAGTCCAATTTGTATCATCTCCTGATCCCCATTGACCTGTATGTCCTGCGCCGATACCAGCACGTCCTGGAAGCCCTTTTATTCCTATGGACAAATTTTGTCCAATTGGAAGATGAAAGAGATTAATCATATTAAATGGGATCCCTGATTTTTGACAGAAACAAATATCTATTAATTTATTCCCGAAACAATGTGAAAAATTAGATATAACTGAAGGTTTAAAAGCTATTTGGAATAGTGACGACCATGTGCTATTGCCATTTGGAAGATAACGCCTGAAAAACACATTGTAATATGCTGTGAACGATTCTCCGGCTACAAGATAATTATTCAATCTTAATACTGTTTGCTCAAGATACCGAGACGTATAATAATCGTCATCTTCAATTATAAATATTGCTTCTATATCAGTCATTTTATAACTTTCTGTAAGTGCTATCATCCCGATTTGAAGATTTCTTGTCTGAGTGTTTTGTCCCGGCTGCCAGAAAGGTTGAGGATATTGTTTAACTATCTTCCAGTTCTCACGAAAATCATCTGTAATAAAATCAGTTGTTCTTTGCTGACAATCATCAATGATTACCCATATGACATTACCTGAATAGGTTTGTCGCTTCATAAAAAAAGCACAAAGTTGAATCTGATCAGGACGTGCGCCCGTAGGCGTAATAAGTGCAATAGACATAATTAAAGTATTTTAGTTATTGTTTTCATATCTTCATCAAAAATAGTGGATAGTTTTTCCGGCTCCCATGCAAAGTGAAACGACCATCCCATTCGTTTATTTATAGCACTCATCCTATCAGCTGTATATTTTGACCGAGCGATAATATATTCCTTTGAGAGCCATCTCATATGGAGGGTTTTGACTTCACATTCCAAAAGCGGGATGATATTACCTATTGGTTTAGCATTATGACAACCAGCATCCCAGTTCATTTCTCTGATCTCTGAAGGTCGAAATAAGTTTATTTTGCTATGGCCATGACAATGACCAACACGACCCATATTGACTTCCTCGTAAATCTGCCCTTTAGTTGTAGGGAATTTTTCAGCGTACATCTCAACCCATTGCGGGGCTATTAAAGTTGCAGATGTCTTTCCAAGAAATCCTACTAAATCAGGATGATAAACAAACTCATCAGCATCAATAACTATTACCCAGTCAGCCTTTGATTTCTTCCAACAATTGTTTTTAATGTCCATGTTCACTTTGTCGTTCATCTCATCAGGTACTTGGTACTTCCAAATCTCCGCACCCATGCTTCTGGCGACAGGGATTGTCTGGTCGTGTGAGTTATTATCAAGAATAATAACATGAGAGAATTGCGTGTAATGTCGCATGATATATGCGATCAGTCGTTCCTCATTGTTAACTAAAATGTACGTTTCTATTTTCATTGTTTAATGTATATGCATCCCGTAAGTACTTCTATTCATTCCCAAGTGCCGACAATATCCTTCATCAAGAATTGCTGCACGGTAACCAAGATCCCAATAAGCACGACCTATTTTACACTCACGCAAAGTGATAAAGTCAGTCGGAGGACTCCATTGAGCAAAAGGCTTCACTTTATTATAAGCATCCATTCTTCGTAACCCGCACTGAAAACAAAAGCCGTACCAATTCTTATCATTGCTCATTCCCATCATGTGAAAACGAACGGCCTCGGTATTCAATCCGCCTCGACCCCAGGAAATCTTCATCGGTGCCGGGTCATAAGTAAGTATCCCAATATCATTGAGGTTGCGGATCCAAACTTGCATAACTTTAGGAAAAGTATCCATAACGACCATTGACCGTTCGACAAACCCCGGACGATAAAACTCATAATCGTCTTCAGTATGAAAAACATAATCTGATGTTACCTGAGAATATGCTTTGTCAATACTATCTATCAGGCCAAGATTCCGTTCATTGAAGATCAAAGTGTAGTTAGGCCATAGTCGTCTCATTTCTTCGTGCATCTCTTTATTACAGGAATCCTCGATGATTATGAACTGACTTACTGGGTAAGTATTGAATATCTCAAAAGAAGCAATTGTCTTTTTAAGCAAATCAAGACGATTGAATGACGTTATGACGACTGCTACTGTTTTCATTTTTTAACGAGTATTCCCAATCCATTAGAATCGGGATAGTTATAAAACTCAAAATTAAACTCATCGGCAAGTTTTTCACATGCTTTAAAAACTTCATTTGGAAAACTTACTGTATCATGAAAAATAACGCAATCAGAATGACTGAGGGCCCATTTGCCTGCATCATAGGTGACATCAAAACTATGGATCATATCAATATGGATCAAATCAAATCTCTCAAAAGGACATTGTTTTATAAAATCCTGGTACATTGATTGTATTAAATAAATATTTGGCCACCTCCATAGCCCCTTTAAAACATCATAATAATTACTTTCACGTTCAGTATTAATGTCGTCAAAATCAGATCTGAACGTATCAACGCCGATAACACGATTGAAATATTGAGCCAACGCTGACGTTGAATAGCCACGTTCAACGCCCAATTCTAAAGCAAGATTTTTCTTTATATTAAATTCCCAAATCATATCATGAAGAATCATAGGAATATCGCCCCATGCTGAAGGAACATCTGCAACTTTAATATCATATCTTATTTTGGGTTTATATTCAATCATAATATTTCCTCTTGCATGTTTTTAATAATTTTATAAATAGTTTTTTCACTTACTTTCATATCCTGATTTGTAAAGAAAACCGACACTCCTACATATTCACCTGATTTGCGGTAATAATCAAACCGGGAGTAAATAGAATAATGAGCTAAAATCGTAGGCGATATTAATCCTATCTTAACCTCCTTGCGGATAGTATCTAAATGTAAATTTATATATTCGAAACGACTCATTTTTTAGATATTTGCTCTAACTGAAACCCTCCTTGAACTTTTTGTCCTTGCATCTATATCTTCAACAGTCACTACCGGAGCAGGCATTTTTGCTAATGCTTTTGCAATATCATCAGCACTTAACCCTGATGAACTTGACATTGCGTTTAATTGAGGTTGAGTTAATTGCGATTGAGTTAAAATTGTCGACCCAACCTGTGGTGCGACATTATGAACTGAAGTTATTGAGGTTGGAGAAGATCCTTGAGACGATGATACAGATGAACTTGATTGATTGTTAGATTTTATATTTCCTGCCATCGCTGCAATAATTGTTGCTATATCAATCCCGGCAGCAATTCTATTTAAATTTATTGGAGCTTGGGCTTTTGCAAACGCAATAAAAAGTCGCTCGAAATATAAAGGTCCCGGTAAAACAGAAGCAGCGGCCATTGCTCTTATTGTTGTATTTGCTTTTGTTGTTTGGATTATAACTTCAGCTATTGCTAATACTCCATCAGCAATTAATGCAGCGTCTTTCAATGCTTTATCTTCTCCTGCTGCTGATTTAAGAAAATTTGATAATGAAGCAGCAATGTTCATTTCTGAGTCAGCTAATTCTTGTTTTATTTGCAATTTTTCCTTTGCTAATGCATTTTCTTGTTTTACAAAAGCAGAATTGTTATCATCAATGATTTTTTTCTTTTTATTAAAGTCATCTAAATCTCTTTGTGCAATTGTTATTTCATGATCTGTATTTAATTTATCCCGTTCATTTTGGTATTTTATATCAATTTCTTTTAACTTCTCCTGTTTTATTATTTCCTGATTAACACCAATAGCCATAACATTTTCGGCCTTACTTTTCTCTAATTCATAACGTGATTCTAATATATCTTTTTCATTTTGATAAATAGCATCTTCTAATATTGCACTGGCTTTGAAAAATTTTTCTTTTAATTCTTCGCGTTGTTCGTATGTTAATTTATCATCAACAAGTTGTCTTTCGAGATAAATCTTATTTTTATTTATCTGTGACTTCAATAACTCATCTGCGCCTGTGGCAATTTCTGAAGTAGTATTTGTGAAAGATTCATAAACAGCAATAATTTCATCATGAAGTTCCTTTAATGCTGTATTCATTTGTCTTGTAGTACGAATCAATCGTCCTGCTGATTCTGATTGAAGATCATATATTTTTGCATTTGCTTCAGCAAGACGTTTTGTATCAGCCGTGGTATTTAATCCAGCAGTTTTTAATCTATCAATATCCTGTTTTGTTGCATCACGTACTTTTATTTGATGTGCAATTTCGTCATCGGCCATTTTATTTTCTGCATCAATCGCTTTCTTGAGTGCTTCATATCGCTCAGTAAATGTTTTTGTCGTATCTGAATATTCCAGACGTGCCTGTTTGATTTGATTTGTTGCTTTCGCTCTTGGCTCAATCATTGCAATTTCTTCTTCTTCAAGTGCAATAAGTGTTCGGGTATAATCTTCAGCTGCCTTTTTTGCAATATCCATTTGTGTAGCAATAACTGCTCCAAATAAATTAGTTTTTATTCCCAACCATACGTTACTCCAAAATTCAGACCATTTAGATGTTTTTTCAAGCGACTCAACAGCATTTTTACCTACATCTGCAATAGCTCCTTTTAAAACATCAAGTTCAGCCTTCCATCCTGCTGTTTTTATTTTAAGAAGATCCATCCCCTCTTGAGTAGATTTAAAAAACAAAACAAAGGGTGCTGATATTGCCAATAGTCCACCTGCAATCAAAGCACCATAGGGGCCAATTTTAGCCAGAGAAGATATAAAGCCTTCGCTTGCCCCAGCAGCCTTTCCAATAGGCCCAGGGAGTGATGCAAACTTACCTAATGCCCCCTGGAGTGCTTCGCTGTAATTACCCACATTCAACCGATTATCATGTATTCCCTTTCCGAATTGATCCAATCCCTTCTTAGCATTATCGACTTCTTTTGATAATCGGATATACTTATCTGTCATTTTATAAGTACCGTCAGTATTCTGTATCATCAGACCGCCTTCAAGTTTTAAAGCTGTCTGTAATAATTGGTGTTGCCTGTATAATTGTTCATATGATCCAGACTGGGCTTTATTTGCAAGGGTAGCAAGATCTACCAACTTAGTATTATTTTTAACTTCAGTTTGAAGATCGCGTATCTTCGCTTGGTTAAGTACTGTCTGTTCCCTCGATTGAAATTTCCCTTTTGTATTGTTTGCCTGGGCAATTTGCTCATCTTCAAGGGCTTTTTTTGCTTTGACAAGTTGATCTATATATTCTTTGAGATTATTCTCAAAATCTATTAGATATTTTTTAGTCTCAACAGTATCTGCCATTTTACAATTTTATTAATTCTATTTCACAAAGTTGACCGGGAACATAATTATTAATCTTATTCACATAGAAATATGCCTTATATTGACTCAAATAAATAGGAATGTAATGTTTTAATCCAGCAACCTCATGAACAGGAAGATTAAATTTTGCTCTCCTTAAATTAGTTTTTGTCAATAACCGCGAAAGTCCTGAATAATTAGATGCCAATAAATAAGAGAATGAAGTTTCAATTGAAGATGCGAAATAAGGAGAAGTTATATCAGTTGCACCACCAATTACAACGGTTGGCCTTATTCCAAATGTTTTTTCATAAGGAGGAGAGGCGACTGCTTTTGTTTTATTTATGTAAACAATTCTTGGATCAATTGACTCTTCCTGATCATATCTTGAACTATTTATAGAAGGCACAGAAACAATTGCATAAGCCCCGCCACTCCATATATAATAAATATCAGTATCATTAGCATGGTAAGCCTTGTTTACCTCTCCGGTAACAGGAAACGCAGCCAAGTTTGCATAACTTTCAACCGGCATATTGTCCGCATTAAAAGTATTAAAGGCAATTCTCGAAACATTCACACTAAAAATATTATTTAATATAGTAACCATGTCACAAGTCGATACGGGCAGTTCAATGACATCTTTCTCCGGAGTTAAT
>Ga0210129_1000221_pt1 | contig 15265 bp, 22 predicted proteins | sample WestPond_Cattail_2_FD_185582 | JGI IMG/M metagenome (GOLD analysis project Ga0210129, IMG submission 185582) | Wetland microbial communities from the San Francisco Bay, California, USA, that impact long-term carbon sequestration -... | ecosystem: Environmental > Aquatic > Marine > Wetlands ... | reverse complement strand
TTCCTCGTCATATGGTATTTGGTGCCATTCTCCGCCGTCCGTTGTTTCTGTCACTGTATACGCGCATGAAACTGAAAAACCGTTTTTGTCTATCGCGTTAATAGCATCTTTATCCCATACCGTAAATTCTACGTATTGCCATCCATCGTCACCCCAGTAAGGTATTCCCGTTACAAGACCGCTTGCAGGATTGTGTCCAGGATCGTCGAAATTGAAACTGTTTGCTTTATTCGAACTATCGTGTTCATTCGGAATAAAGATAACAGGGCAATTTCTGAACGATGCGGACATATTATCCAACGCCGTTTTATCGACAAGGACAATACCCTGATGCATGTCGTCGTAAGAGATTATTCCAGGCTGTATGAATCGGCATTTATAGCTCTTAGGTTCCATTTCCTGACAGTTTCCGCCATTATCGTTTTTTTGTCAATATACATAAATTTATCGCTTGACAAGTATTGTATTATAATGTAATATATCCATAAGGAGTAACAAGATGAATGTATAAAGGAGGCGTAAAAATGTCAGATAAACAAAATCGCCCGCGCGTACCGTGTCGTTGTTCCGAGTTGTGTCAGACGTGGAACCGCGAAGACCGAGATTGCGAAATATACGGATGGAATCATCCGGCGCCGTCACACTGTTTTTATTATCAGAAATATCTCGAAGACGAAAAGAAAAAGGAAGGTGAAAAATGTACGAAACAAAAGCTGTAGAAGTTTCAAAGGATTGTCCTGTTGATTTGCTTCCGGGAGAGTTTATGTTTATTAATGGAAATATGGAAATGATGTATTTTCATTTACCGGAATCAAAAAATCATACAAACAAAAATGTATTATTGATAGGGAGTATTGATGATTCATGGCAGATAGTGCGTAATCCTGATAATACAATAACCGTCTCACCGTCTATACGTATGTCTGATGAAAACGGTGAGTGTTGGCATGGTTTTTTACGAAATAACGTATGGGAAGAAATATAACAAATGAAATACATAGTGCAACTGTATAGAAGTCATGCAGGAAAAGTTTTTATTGAAATATGGGAAGGAAAATTGTCTACAACATCAATAATTAGATTTGCCAAAAGGTTTAACACACGGGGAAGCGCATACATTGCTATTGGAAAAATGATGAATAAACATCAAGAGTGTAATTTTAATCATGCAAAAGTGATTGAGGTAAATGAATGAATAATAGAAAAAAAATAGAAAAATTCTGCAAAGAAAACGGGATTGAGATTATTTCCATCGAGTATCTACATGCCACAGAAATGGCATATGGATCAAGTTGTGACGCTCCGTACTGGTTAATATATGGATGGTTTCAAAATAAAGAAATATGCTTCGAATCAAGTTATACAGACGATACAGTACAACAGGCTGTTGAAGAAATGCTTGTGGAAACAAAAGAGGATTTGAATAATCCTGAAAATGGTAGCAGCTTATTTACAGGAATAACAAGATGAAAATAATATCAAAATGTACGTGTGGTGCAGAATTTGTGTAGTCACGCTGTATGTATCGTCATAATATAAATCAGATATAATAATGAGGTAAAAGAATGAAAAAGTATTTATTTGTTATTTTTCTTCTATGTTCTGCATGGGCGTACGCGCAGGACATGTACGACAACGCGGAACTTGTAACCGGCTGCCCTGCATGGATCCTGCGCGGTATCGCAATGGCTGAATCAACTTGTGACCCGTCTAAAGTTGGAGACGACGGTATCAGTATCGGAATGTTCCAACTGAATGAAAAATATCATGACGAACGAGTGGGAAAGTATGGTGAATATGACGCATATAATCCTGACCAGGCGGTACTGATTGCTGGTTACATCATGGCGCATAATCTGTCCGTTTTCCGTGATTACCGTAATGCAATCGCAGCTTACAGACAGGGAGTTGCAGGAGTTATCAAAAATGGGCGTACTGACTGGTATGTTAACAGGGTAATAAAATATGGAAAGTTATACTGACCAATATAACTTATGTTCTACGGACGTTTTAGCCGTATAAGCACGGGGCGCTTATACGGACACACGCCAAGCCCCGGCGGAGGTTACTATGGCGACAAGAGAAGATGACATTCAGACGCTGTCAAAGGCGATCCTTGAAATGAACGTGCTGGATACCGGCGACTATGGCTCTGGCGCGGCCTGTCCCTTCTGTTTGAAGGGCTGTATGCGTGATGCAAAGAACGTAAGCGTAATAGATCATGAGCTTGATTGCCCTGTGCTAATTGCAAAGGACTTACTCGCCGGGGCGTAGAACAACTGCTTCAACTCGACTCGCGGGTACGCTCGCGAGTTAAGCAAATGTTAGGCTGGCAAACAACCGTGTATCGGAATTCGGTCACTACATGGATAATTTGCGGGAAGAAAAGGAGTTTTGTATGGATATAATAAAGAATATAGAAGTACCAACTGGCAATATCCTTATCGTGCAAGGGGACAAGGGAAAGATTGAATGCCTGTCTTTGGGAGATTACGGGAAATCTGTTAATCTTAATCAGCATAAAAAAGTAATACATACCGACCTATTACCGCTTTCTGAAAAATGGGTTTGCACAATCTCGACACAATACGGGTGTTCGTCTGGTTGTAAGTTTTGCGACGTGCCGAAATGTGGCGCGGGAATAAATGCAACTCTTGATGATCTAATGCAACAAGTAATGACTGTCCGCGCAATGCACGAAGAAATAAGAACATGTGAGAGATTTAACATTCATTATGCCAGAATGGGCGAGCCGACATGGAATAACGCTGTATTGGATTCTGCCGTATTACTCAAATATGCCCTACCTGATTTTCTTGTGCACCCCGTCGTTTCGACAATGATGCCCGCGAAAAATAAAAGTCTTGAGCATTTTATCTGGAAATGGTGCCAGATAAAAAACGAGTATTACGACGGCGAGGCTGGTTTACAACTATCGATCAATTCTACAAGCCAGGAAGAACGGCGCGAAATGTTTTCTGGAAACGCAATGTCCCTGTGTGATATATCGGAAATGATGAAGCGTATTGATAAGCCTAAAGGAAGAAAATATACGCTTAACTTTGCTATAGCCGGATATACAATAGATGCCGAAAGGCTTGAGGGTCTTTTTAGCCCCGATGATTTTATCTGTAAGCTGACCCCAATGCATAAAACATCCGCAGCCTTGAAAAACGGAATAGAAACCGACGGTGATTATACAGAATCGTATCCTTACGAAGAAGACGAATACAACCTGAAAAAAGCCGGATTCGACGTATTGACATTCATTGCATCGAAAGAAGAAGACGAAAGCCGTATAACGTGCGGCAACGCTGTATTGGCGGATAAGAGTTTCTAACAACTGCTTCAACTCGAACATAAGAATAAATAAATGAAAATGAATATAACGCGGACTCTGTATAAATTTTTCGACACGCTGCCGGAAACTGATATTTCAGGCTGGCAGCTGTTCGATGAAATGCATGAAATGACGGGTAAAAACACTTACCCGTCGACGCTGATTAAAATGTCACGTGATTATGCCGACATCACCGGGAGTGATTTTATTTGCATCGACAGGCAGAAATCCATATATCATTTTAAGCCATCAGGTTTCACTATTGGAAATATGCAAATCTGCGGGAAGGAATGATTAATCCAGTATCCATATTTTTTGACACCGGCAGTTGTAATCTTCCCCGGCATGAGCACGTCTGCCGGTTCTCTGGTCTACAACCGGCGGATTGTCAAAGTCTATTATTTTCCCGTTCAGGATTTTGTGAGATTCACGTACTTTTTCATCGTGGCTTGTACTCCACTTGTAACGGCGTACACCGGATTCAGACGCGCGGTTCATTGATAATTTTGAGAAAAACAGCCCTGTTTCCTGTCGTGCGAGAAAATGCGCCTTGTTCGCTGAAATGTTGAATTCTTCCTGAATCATCTGCTGCAATGAACCATCTGTACCCGTTGTCTGATAATTCTGCACCATGTCACGCAGCCGCTGTATCTGTTCGTCCTGCCAGTTTTTAATATTTATCTGCTGATTTTCCGTGTATTCCTGCCGGAGTTTTTTTTCTACGCCTGCTGATATTTCCGGCATGACACCGATTTTGTACAAATCCTGTCTGATGTCGCCCTGCATAATGCTCATGGGCAGATTGTCACCAAGAGAGAGTGTTTTAATGTTCTGCTCAATGTTCTGCGCGCACAAATCAAGAGCGGTATTCATTCTTGAGATGATTTCTTTTCGTTTTCCATCTGCATAGATTGCCGCGACAAGTACATCAGGTGACGGTCTTCCGTGCCATGTGTTTGACCGCCTGTCGTATGTCGCAAACTGCGAAAGCTCTCGGGATATTTTTGCGCTGTATTTTCCGGTGAATACACCATCCTTATACTGTATGGAACCGTCACGAATTGCAGAAATGAGATATGAATATGACACGGAATTCAGGCGCACGTCTTTCTTGTCGATTGCCTGAATAAGCGGCGCGTAAAACTGCGAATAAAAAAACTGCAACATCCGTTTTTCAATCGGACTGTAATATTCCTGTTTATTTTCCTGCATAAAAATAGTTTATCTTTTTTTACAAAATAATGCAAATAACACTTGACATTATTATAATACAATGCAATAATGTAATCATAAGGGATGCAGAAAGCATCTAAGGAGTATGAAATGACAAAGATTTACTATAGGGACGAGGGTGTTAATGTGTTGGTATGTGAGGTGATTGGGCATGTATCGCTCATATGGGATGCCATAGCGCTGGCAGACATCGACATGGGCGAATGGGCTGCAAAACAGGGTTGGGATGATTACGATCCGAACTGTCTGAAAGCGGAATACACAGACTAAAGTCGAAACGGCGCTCACCGCGCCGTTTTTTATTTCATTAATTCATTTGCATCTTCATCCGATATTTTTTTTATTTTACCTGATAAATATATTGAATAATTCCCCTTACGTCCGTATACTTTTTTATTCCAATATCCAGAACCATATTTTGAAACAATTTTTTCTTTACCACTGCTTTCTTTTTTATTTTCCGGCATTTTAGAATCTTGGCTTGTTTCTTTTCCTGATAATTTATCTTTTACAGCCTGCACAAGATTATCATCAACCTGTATATTGTCCCAGTCTTTTGCTGATGGTTCTCCTCTTGCGTCTTGTGATTCACGTTTAGAAGCGACGGACATTATGGAATCCAATAATCCCCCTGCCATTGAACGGGTCATTTCTCCTTGTTCTGGCGGCCATCTATTACTTCCATGTCCAATAAGCCTGAAAGTTTCTTTTGTATTGTTAGGTATACCTTCTGGACTTTTTATTAAATCTGAATGTAAATTTTCTTTTTTAAAATAGTCAAAGATTTGAGAAGGAGCCTTTTCTAATATCTCATTATCCTTAGATTCCTCTTTATGTTTCAATTCTTTATATTCATCAACCTTTTTTTGTAAAGAATCTTTAGTTATTTCTCCATGTCCAAAATTTTGTAAATCAAATGCTATAGTATCTTTTATTTTGTTTTCTTTTTTTGACAAAGGGCGCCTTTGGCTTATTTCCGATGTTGTTTCTTTTGGTGCCGGGAGATATTTCTGCATATCTTTTGATTTGCTTTTTACAACTTTAAATTGTTTCCCTTTAAGATTTCCACCTGCACCGCCTACAACGTTACCATCACCGTCAAGCATTACGTGAGCACCTGACATAGTAACCCAGTGTTGCGCGTTAAATAATACAGCAAGCCCATTTTTATGTTTCGATTCGTGTTCTGCTCTGGTTATCTCAAACATCATTTTATTATCCTTCTGACCGCATTTGTTACGGCGTCTTTTATTCCGCCTTTTGACACCATGTATTTATTTATGCTGTTGCTCTCGGCCGGCATGACTGATTCTGATCCGTTCGGTGGTGTCGGTGTCTCATTTGCGTATGCGGCAAGTTCAGCGCTGATGATTTCCTCTTTCGCCAGTTCGTCGGCAATTGCTTTACCGTTTGTGACTATTCCTCGGTCATACAATCCATAAATGGTATTGCCGCGGGATTCTTTTATCTGCGCAGATTCAAGTTCCGGTGTTTCTTTCAGCTTCGGGAACGAGAAACGGAAGTCAGGGCAATAACCCCAGATATTATAACACGCAAGCTCAATCATGCGGCGAATATCCGGTCTCATTTTGAGCTGGATTTCCGATTCAATCATCTGGTTGTAATTGTCAAGGTCGCTTTCACCGGTAGAGAAACCGGACGCAGAAAGCCCGAACAGTTTTGTCATCGGCATACGGAGCGCAGAAGCAACACCGATACGGTTCTCTCGCTTCACGTCGGCAAGCCCTGTGAATGTCATTGTTTTTGATTCAAACTGTTCATCCTGGTCGAGTACCAGCGCGTTGACATAATTTTTCATCTGATTTGCAAGCTGGATGCGACGTGTAATTGTCTCTGTTCCGCCGGCCGTCAAAAGACGATTTGCCATGTCCTTTATGTGGTAAATGTCGATTTTTGATTCATCAAGAATCTCGTAAAGGACATCATCTGTTTTGAGATAATTATTCAAATCGCGTAGCATTCTTTCGCCTTCACTCATACCCCAGCCGCGTAACTGGCGGCGGATATAAGATGGAGCGCGTTTTCCCATGCCGATAATCAAATGTGACTTGTCTATCTTCTGCCCATTCAGATAAAAAATATCTGCGTCGGTCATGTCGTCATACGTGAGGTAATCCGGCTGTTCTGTTGACGTTGTTGATAACTGCCAGCGGTCAATGTCATAGAATTCAATCGGTGCACGATACAGCCGTTTCATGTTCAGCGGAACTGTCGGATCCTGATCACAGTTGATTACAAGCGCGCCGCCACCGTACAGACGCACCCATGACCGATAACTTTCAAGATGGCCGAAAATATTATTCGTATCAAACCAGTCAAGGATAGCGTCGATGTCCTCTGGCTGGAGTTGACCTGATTCAATCTTGATACCTTTCGCAAGCCCATCCTGAATCGGCAACTGAATAGCTGTCTGGAATAAGCCCATGCCGGAATACATATACGTGAGGATAATCCGGTTCAGAGTCACAAGGCTGTAATTCTGTGAATATGCAATCGTGCCATAGCTTGAAAGCGAACTTCCGCCGGTTGCAAAGTTCATCGAGGTTGGATCGATTGACAGGGAAGCTGCAACATCGGTCAAGGAATTGTTTATCTGTGTTCGTGCGTGTTTTCTATTAGCCATGCTGTAAAAATATCATGTCAAGCACAATTGCGCAATATCACTTGAATCACTTGACAAAAGCCAGTATTGTATTGTAATATAATACAACTTAAAGATAAGGAGGAATAAATGAAATTTGATGTGAGTAAAGTCCGCTCTGAATGGAGCGATGAACTGGAAGGGAAAAAAGGGTGGTTCAGTAATTTTATTACAGACAGGAGCCAAATCAATCTGCAATACTATGTCGAAAACGAAGTAAAGGGCGATGTCCATGATATGATATATGGTATATGTCGTAGGAATGATTCGAATACCAATATATTTAGAATAGACGGATTTGACGGACACTACTTTACCTATTTTTATCCAGATGATAGAGAAGATAATACTATGGAATTACAGGAATTTTTGAATATGTCAGGTACTTATCTTGATATCCAAAAAGATTATGTTGCTATTAATAATCTTGAAGTAAAAGATGGATGCGTATTAATCAGTATTACAGGCAGAGGGAAGACAACGGAAGATGCTATTATTGATTTATGCAAACGGATAAGCAATAGAACCGTTGTTGCTAATGCATATTTAGAAAACAGGAAGGAATACAATCTTCCTAAAATAATATATAGGAGAACAAATATTATGGAATTCGACAAAAAAAATCTGTTCATAGCGGGTTACAATGATGAAGAAGTGAATATTGGAGATGAAGGATTTGTGGGAATATCCATAGAACAAATTAAAAATGATATAAAGAATAATAAAAAGACTGTGGGTATTATTCAATCTAAAATAACTGGATATTTTGGGCTGAATAATAAATCAAATACATCATATCAAATGTTTTACCGCACAAAATGCGCCCCACAGAAAAAGTACATCCCGTGGACTGATAAAACAGTGCCGGATGATTTGTTACTCAAGATAGTGAAAGATAAGGCTCTTCCTAACAGAGATGTTATTACAGGAATTGATAAAGGTGAAGAATATCCGATTAAATTCTCGAATACATTGGTCACATATAAATGGCTATTTAAGCAATGTGTTATGGATTCCGACGGTACTCCATGTGGTCAGGAGGTAGCAGAATGAATATAATGATTTATGTTGTTTTTTTAATTGTTGCATGTATACTTTTAGGATTTTCAATTGGCTTCCGATTTGGTGAAAAAGAAAAGAACGCATCCAAAGAGGTTGAAGATTTTCAACGTCCTCAATTATGCAAATGTGATTCTAAAATTATAAAACCTTTTTCTTTCAAAATAGAAATACCTGTTTATATACAAAATCAGGAAGAAGAAGTAATTAACAATTATATTTTGCAGAAACTATTTAGTATTCTTAAAGGCACAAATATAAGAGATTTTGCATCATGCACATACAAGGTAAGCCCTGAAGAAGTGAGCTTTACAGGTAAAATACTCTACATAGAACCAGACAGTCTCAACTTTGATATATCACCAGAAATCGCCACTCTTCCGAAATATTGCAATTCCTAAATGACATCAAGAATTGACAGACTGTGCCTTGTCATGCTCCACAGCATTTCAAGGCAGTCTGTCGAGTGGTCATCTCCGTCCTGTAGTTTCGGCAGCGGGTGTTCGTTTTTATCCCTTGCCCATGCAAGAGTGGAGAATTCGCGCACAACATCAGTGCTGCCGTCAATGATGTGAATCTTATACGCCTGTAACTGGTTTGCTGCTTCCTCTTTGTACCCGGTATGTTTTTCAACACCTTTTATTTCAGCAAATCCGCGCCGGTACAAATCTGAAATAATATCAGGGCGTGCACAGTCGGCAATTATCAAATCCATCCTGTCGACACCGGCTTCAATCAGTTTGTCAAACATTGTATCAGGGTACAAATCAGTGAGATACACAAGCTGCTTGATCCAGATTTCATGTGTCGCTTCCCTGCTCCAAACGCGGATTGCCGCTGTTGGATCATTCGAGAAACCAAAGTCAAGACCAATTCCAAGCGATTCATTAATAATTTCAGGCGGAACAGATTCGACAACATCCCAGTTGCGGTACACTGCGCCGGATATTTTCGTAAACTCACCAAGTGCCCAGAGTTTATATTTTTCGGGATTTGATTCTTTGTAACCTTCGAGAACTTTTTTGGTTGCTTCAGGGCAAAATGCATTGTCTTTGTACCAGGTACGCAGAACAAAAACCCTCCCCTGCGGTGTGTCAAATACGGCGGCTTTCGACAATTCGTGCGGATGCTGCAAAAATCTGCGCTGGAACCAGAACATTGAACCGGGTATCTGCGGAACAGGATTGTGCGTCAGAAATATACGCGCCTGATAATCAGACGGGGAAAGACCTGCGTCGAGAGAATCAAAATCTGCTTCTGAAAGTTCGTTCGCTTCCTCAAGGTGAAACATTGTAGCGCCAACAAGTGATTTCATCTTTTCAGGGTCATCACATCCAAAACCGCGAAATCTGCTTCCGTTCGGTAGTTTTATTTCAAGATTTGTTGTGTTTACGTGCACCCCTATTCCGTTACGATAAAAGAAATTAAGATACTCTGCAAAAATCGAATCGCGGACAGTGTTACCGACTTTGCGCATGAGCGGAATAAAATGATTTGGCTGTGACATGGCAGTCAAGCAAATAGCCTGACAGACATCATGTGACTTACCGGAACGACGGCCGCCGTATATCTCAAAATACCGGCAGTCTGAACGAAGTTCGCCATGAGAATCAAATAGTTGTCTGTAAACTTTATTCAGTACAATCTGCGGCATTATTAATTTTCTTTTTAGTCATCTGAATCTTCCGCCGGTTTTGTCTTATCAGGGTCAGCAAATGAAACAACAAAACTCCGGTCATTTCCGTTGCTGTCGGTTACACCGACTTCCTGTTTATCGCGCCATTCTTTAGGTTTTCGGTTTTTAATCCAGAAAATCTGCGCAGTGACATTTCCCGGCACGTGCTCTTTGTATGTTGCTATCTGAATTTCCTGACAGAAATTGCCAGTGCTTACAACCATTGGCTTTTCGGCGTCATAGTCATACCCGGTTGCCCTCTTGTAAAGCGATTTCTCAACAAGTTCATCAGCTTCATCTTTCCAATCTTTCAAATGCTCAAAAAACTCGGGATGACTGACTTTCCATCGGGCAAACGTTCTCGGGTCTATTTCAAGTTCCTTTGCCATCTGCGCGTCAGTAAGTCCTGCTTTTGTCATCCACTTGACCGCAAGAATTGACGTATCATTGAATTCAGTGTGTCTTGACATTATGCTGTACCTCAAAATATTTTGCTTCTCCGCTGTTTCGTTTTGTCAGCACCGATTGTACCTCTGTACTTTCCCCGGGCTTTTTCATCATGCGTAAAAGTTTACCGCCTTTTTGGATTGTGAAATACCGTGCAGACTTATCCGGCGCGGCTTTACGCTCATGAACATATTCTCCGCCGGGGGCAATAACCTTCGAGCCAATTGCTCCTTTCCCGCCTTTTGCCGTTGTAACGCCATTTGTTCGTGCGGCACGCTGGACGCTGTAGGCAATCGCGACCGCCTGTTTTGGATTTTTACCCGCGGATATTTCAGCCTGTATATTTTTCTGTTTTGCTGCTTCACTTTCACTTTTAATCAACGGCATATTTCACCCCCGGGGAAAATGTATCACAAAATCAAGAAATTATACAGCACCGAACATTTCATACTGTTTTTGTTTTTTGTCTGTTATTTCCTGTTCAGCAAAAATATCAGGTTGACTGCATGGCAATATTTTTTCATAAAAATCTTTTACGTATTGCTTTTTAAGCTCAAAACCGTATGATTTACGCCCTAAATTCTTAGCCGCAAGCAATGTTGTACCGCTCCCCGCACAGCAATCTATCACAACATCGTCAACGTCGGTAAAAATGCGGATAAGATTTTCTAGCACCGGTACCGGCTTTTGTGTCTCATGCACTTTTGGCGTTATGATATCTTTTATCCAGTCCATACAGTTAAAAACCATTTTACCGTCATTGTTGAATTTAGGTAATTTATCGCGGTAAAAAATAAGACCGTATTCGCAGTTCCCCACGACGCGCATATTTGCCTTTAATACCTGTGCAGAAAAATTTTTACGGAACACAAGATTGATATAATGATTAAATCCATATTTTTTTGCTTCCTGTATTAATTCAAACTGTTGCTCGAAAGCACAGAAAAGAATCATACAAGGAGCCTTACCTGTCTCTTTCGGTTCTTTAATAAGCAGGCTCGAACAAAAATGAAAGAATTCTGCAATGCGGAATCCCGCTTTTGAATCGGTATCAAAAAATGCTTTATGCGCGAACTTTGATTCTCCGTTGTCGTTGTCTCCTCCGTTATACCACATCGGATTACTTCCGTAAGCAGAATCGCCAAGCTGATACGGTATATCAGTCAAAATCAATTGTGCTTTCAAAATATCGTGCGATTTCCAATTCTGAAAGCTGTCGTTGTATAGTGCTATACGTTCCATCATTTTTTTAACTCCACTGCTTTAGCAAGCTCGCTTGTCTTAACAACCATTATCGAATCGCTGTCAAACGCAACTTGACACACGCCGTTTACACCGGATATCTGTACCGTACCGATTCCGTAAATATCGTGTACTACTCTGTCACCATCGTTAAATTTCATTTTGTTCATTCCTGTTCATGTTTTAATGCCTTGCGTGTAGGTACACACGGTACCTAGAATCAACAATTTACGCAAGGTTGATACTTTTACCATCCTACCACAAAAACTACGTTAAAATGCCTGTTTTTAACTTTTCACATGATTTCCTGCATGGAACAGATCGGACACGTCGTAATGCTTTTCTTTCCCCGCTTTCCAGCGCATCCAGAAATTATGATACTGCACCGGGTCGCCGTCCTGTATGGTGTACTGGCAGTCGATGCACACACCGCCTGACAGCCGGCCGCCGCATGACGGGCATTTTCCGGCAGTACTTAATTGCAGCAGAATGAGATTCATACTCCCGATTGCATCGGAAACTGATTTGACGTCCATGCGCCATGTTGCCGGGTAATGCGTCACGAGATAATTAAACAGCCTATCGTAGTCCATTGGTTTAACTTTGCTGATTATGTCTGACACCATGTCACATACAGTCTGCGTCGAAAATCCGCCGTAGTATTCTGCAAGCTTCTGAATAAACATTTCCGCGCTATTGATTTTCATCTGGTTTTACCTCCGGGTAATACTTCGCGATTTCGTCCTCACTGTATCCTGCCGCCCTCATGTTGGCAATTGATTTCTGTTTAAGCTCAGCAAGTTTTTCATCGCTCATTTTGTAGCCGCCCTTTTGAGGTATGGCATTACATTGTATTGCATTTTTTTTGAAATGTCCGAAAGGGTCAGCCGCCTTGAAAAACTTCTCGACACCCTTTGCCATGAATCCGACGAATGACTGATACGGGAATGGCAGAGAATACTTTTCTCTGTCATTCAGGATTTCAGCATAATTGTCTATCGCATTTTTAATTTCTTCGTCGGTATAAAACGAAACAATAGCCATACATGACTGCCTGTCGATATCCGTGAAGTTGAAAATGTTCAGCCGCATAGGAATAAGCCCCTTGTCATTCCAATACACACGGAGAGAGTCGATTCTCTTTCCTGCATCATCAGCAGGAGAAACAGAATTCTGCTGTTCAGGAAAATCAGAAGATTTTTCTTTTACTTTAAAATCTGGATATGAATCTCTCTTTAACTCTTTCTTTGGTGTACTAGAGTTCAACGGTTGTGCAACTATAGTTGTAACATTAGTAACGTTTTTTGCTGTTTTTGTTACGTTTGTTACATCATTAGTAACGTTTTCTATTGATTTTTGCTTTATCCGATTTCTGAATTTTTTCTGACGTTCTGCTTCGTTACTGCTTTTCCCGATTAAAGTCTGTATGTCTGACATAAAAATAACGCCTGATTCTGCAATCGTAACAAGCCCTATTTTCGAAAAAACTTCGATCCCTGTTTTGACTGTATCGATGTTTGTATTGGTCACGGTCGACAGCATTGTAATGTCATAAGGCAGCATATTTTTGAATAAAAGAGCTCCATCCGATTTAAGAGAAAGCAGGCATAATTTCAGATATAAAATTTGATAATCTTTCCCGTTCTGCATGGAATCAAGAACTTTTATTTCCTCGGAATCGAAAAAAGTATCTTTTAGTTTCAGATAAAAATATTTTGACGTTTCACTCAAGGCCTACTCCTTCACAATCATTTTTATCGTATTAGGGGACTTTCTTATTATGTATTTTGTCATTTTTTTGTTACTCCATAAAAATTATTTTTGTCATCTTGAAATTCCGTTTTTTAGATATTCCAAATCTTTTTAATAAAGTATACAGAGTAGCCCAACATATCCCATACTTTTTGCAAACATCACCCGACTTCATTGTTCTGTAATCTTCTGCAAACTGCTTCTTGGAAATCTTTATTTCTTTCACTTTTATCACCTCTGTTTATATCTTATCTTTTTTTGGCATTCTTTGTCAATTGTTAAAACTTTCTTTTTTGTTTAAAATATAGGGAGTTAATTCTGTTGATACAGCCTTTACCGCTTCGGTAAAGATGTTTTGATTAGGAATTATCAATATTGCATTGCCTTGTTTTCACAGTTATAATTACGATATGGCAAAAATATTGATTCTTGGTAACGGATTGTCCCGGCTGCTTTTTGATAAGCAGATCCGCAGTTTTCACGGCGAAATATGGGGATGCAACCGCGTTTATCTTGATTACGGTGATGTTTTGACGCTCATTTACGGTCATTCCGATGTTGTGCACGAAGCCGGACTGTATCGTGATGCACATTATTTACATTACAAATTGTGCGGCACAAACGAATATCAGTTGTCCTGTAGTAATCTGTATCGGAAAGACAGCGGCACAACTCTTGCAGCCGAAGCGCTGACACGAGGATATGGGATAATCCTCTGTGGGTTCGATTTAGGCGGCCCCGATGTTTATTCTCCGGGGATCGAAAAACAGAATAAATCAATCTGGGTCGACAGGTGGCGTCTGATTTACAAGAAATTCGGTCGCAGTAAAATTGAATGGTGGGGACATGACCATACGAAATTCATTCTTTCCGGTGAGCGGCGCGACAAATATTTCAAAATGTATGTCAATGGAGAACCACATTTGCCAGAGGTGGAATATCAGAATATCATAAAGAGCACAAAAACGCAAAATGTACTCGAATCGGTACCGGTTGTTTATCTGCATAATATCGGAAAACGGCGCTGGCAGTTTTTTGAGTCAGACGAAATATTGCTTGACGGCGAAAGCATTATTCTGCCGCAATGCGTCGCAGAAAAATATAAATCAGAATATCCGAATGATTTTGAAATAATTTCTGTTGACAAGTAAATTATAATGTATTACAATACCTGATTGAGAGGTGAATGATGAAAAAATTACTGAAAGAAATTAATCTATGTGTTTCACATGAACTTGAACGTGCAAATGCACAATTTCCATTGTTTCATTCAAACTATGAGGCATATGGGGTTCTTAAAGAAGAACTCATGAAAATGAAATATGAGGAAAATATGGTTGAAATTTCCACAGACGATCAATACTGGAATGCAATCAGAAGCAACATGAGTAAAGATGCTATGGAAGGATATCTTTCCGATGTCCAAAAACATGCTGAAAATTGCGCAGCAGGAGCGTGTCAGGTCGCAGCGATGGCACAAAAAGCGATTGATAGTATGAATCAGGAGCAAAGATAAATGGCAAATATTACTGTGTTTAACAAAGGTAAAAGACCGTGGAATCTGATTGATTATACAGGCCGTGAGAATCGTGTAAATCCAGCAGAATCTATAATCATGGAAGAATCAAAAGGAAAAAGAATTATTGCTGATTATCCGCGCGATTTTACGACATCCGGCCCGGCGGTTATTGACAACACGGAACTCCAACGCCGTGAGCAGTCAGTAAAAGACAAAGAAGCTGCACTGAAAGACAGGGAAACGCTGCTTGATGCGCGTGAAAAAGAGCTTGACAAACTGGAAAAAGAAATATCTGAACGGGAAGAGAACATTGCAGGTGTTTCTGATTCCGCGTCG
>Ga0210129_1000220_pt1 | contig 15280 bp, 18 predicted proteins | sample WestPond_Cattail_2_FD_185582 | JGI IMG/M metagenome (GOLD analysis project Ga0210129, IMG submission 185582) | Wetland microbial communities from the San Francisco Bay, California, USA, that impact long-term carbon sequestration -... | ecosystem: Environmental > Aquatic > Marine > Wetlands ... | reverse complement strand
TATCCTGTGAGGTATTTATCTGTTTGATTTTATACTCGTACAAGGTACGATCTGCATATAAATCTGTTACATTAACACTGATCAGAGTATAATCGGATTCCGGATAATCCTGACGAAGAGAAGCAGTTGCATTGTCCAGGGACTGCATATCTTTGGCTGATTGAGTAGACGCCCCCTTGTCAGTCGGGATTTCGGTGCTTCGCGTAGATGTGGTGTTATGAGTCAGAGATGTTGTGAATTCATCTGGTGGAAGCGTTGGAGTAATTTCTGGCGCTGATATCAATGACCTGGGAATTACGAGTGGAGGTTGGTTCAGTGAATTTGAAAATGCTCCACTCACTATCAGTAATAGAACGGTACCTATTGCGACAATTATACCGATTACAACAATTTTTTTAATGAGGCGCCATCGCTTCTTTGCCTCAATCTTCTGCTTGTACCGTTCCGGGAGATATATTGAGCCTGTGTCTTTCGGATCTTTATTCACTACCGCCGCCTCTGATGATTATCTTATTATTATGTCTTTTACCAGTAAAAAAAGAAGGGGGAAAAAAGGTGTCAGGATAAGGCATGATTTATTTCATTAACGCGGGTAAAGAAAAAGAAAACGAAGAGAAACAGGAATGCCAATTTTTTCTTGTTTGTCACTTCAGTATGCTCGTCCAACCAGTGTTGGTTTGCCCGGTTTCCCGCACACTATACATATGCCATCTGCGGCGGAAACATATGGTGAACGTACATCGGTCCCAAGAATACTCGCGTTTGTCTGTGTTTCAACAGCGTCTCCACACCCTTTTTGCTGACACCAGTGGATCACTGCCACTTTGCCCTCGTCAAGTGTTGTATTGAGATTATTCAGAGATCCAACAACACAGAGACGTGATTTCATATTCTCTTCCGCACGGGCACGAATCGTATCCGTGATCTCTTCAAACACGCGTAATACTCCTGCTTTTGCCGATGCGAGATCAATGGATGTTTTCTCACCCGTACGTTTCACTGCTATCACTTTTCCTGCATCAAGGTCCCTTGGTCCCAGCTCAAGCCGGAGCGGGACACCCCGGAGCTCCCACCAGTAGTATTTCGCCCCGGGCCGCATATCACGGGTGTCAAGTTTCACCCTGATGCCAGCAGCCGTGAGATCTGTTTTCAGTTTCTGCACCGCAGTCATCACATCCTCATGGCGTTTTCCAATCGTAATCGGAACAATCACGACCTGGAGGGTGGCAACTGCTGGCGGGAGGATGAGTCCTCTGTCATCTCCATGAATGCTGATCAGGGCTGCAATTGATCGTTCCGATATGCCGTAACACGTCTGCTGCGCGAACTTCTGCTCACCGTTTTTATCCTCGTATGTAATGTTGAATGTCCGGGAAAAGTGATCGCCAAGATGGTGCACGGTGCCGATCTGGAGTGTCTTGCCATTTGGCATTATGGCATCAACAGCTATTGTGTAATCAGCGCCGGGAAACTTGTCCCAGTCCGGGCGTTTTGACACGAGTGTCGGGATGCAGAGTCCGTCATAGAATTCACGGTAGAGCCGGATTGCATCCTCGACTTGTTCTTCTGCCTCATCCCAAGTCGCATGAACCGTATGAGCTTCCTTGAATGACGTGATTTCCCTGAGGCGTATGAGCGGACGGGTCTGTTTCGTTTCGTACCGGAACGTGTTAACAATCTGATAATACTTAATAGGCAAATCAGCATGCGACCGAATCCAGAGGGCATACATAGGATAGATAGCGGTCTCACTCGTGGGACGTAATGCCAGTTTTACCTCGAGAGGTGTTGTGCCGCCATGCGTTACCCAGTAGACTTCCTCTTCGAATCCCTTTATATGCTCGGCTTCCTTCATAAATTCCTGTTCAGGAATCAGAAGGGGAAAAAGGGTTTCCTGGTGGTCACGGTCAAGGAGATCACGTAGTCTCTGGTATACATATTTGCGCAGGGCAAACCCATAGGGAAACCAGACATACAGTCCCTTGACCGGATAGCGGACATCCATGATCTCTGCCCGCCATAAAAGATCGTTATACCATGCAGAAAAATCTTCTTTTAACGGCAGGGCGCCCGCATCATCGTCCATAAATCAGATCCTTTAAACTACTAAATGTATGATTATTGGTGTAATAAAAGCCTCGACAAAGGCAGCGATTGCTACAAGCGGTAACACGTACAGGACGAACGTCCGTGCGAATTTCTTTGCATCTTCTGCAGTATCCGTTCCGTTATACCACTCATTGATGAGGGACTGGGCGAGCAGGATGCCGATTGCACCTGAAATGATAAACGCAGGAATCTCGAAAATACCATGGGGTAGGATTGCTGCAGCGACAAATGTGACAGAGTGATCTTTATGAACAATCTCCATGATTGCTCCAATGAGAATACCATTCAGGGTTATGATGAATATCGTAAGAATTCCAAAAGATGCTCCACCTAAAAAGAGCAGGATACATGCCTCAAGATTGTTGAAGAAAAGCTTGACAAATATATCAGTGGAATCTTTCCCCACTATCTGACCTGCGACCTCTTTTTCAAATAGTTTCATCAGATTTTCGCCGATTGCCGGATGTTGCATTGTTCCGACCCAGCCCACTATGATCGTAGCGCAAAAGAGGAGGAGTATTACAATTATTGCGTTTGTCAACGGGGAATTAGACATAGAGTACCATCCGCATCATATCCCGGATTCCCGGTGCAAGCCCCACTACTATCATGGCGAGCAGCACAAGGTGCCAGAACGCGGGATTTGCCTCTTTACGGTAGAGCTCCATGATATAGATTGCCGGGAAGAGCACGACCAGTTTTAACGGGAACATTACAAATGCGGTATGGGTCAGCTCAATAAGACCAGAACCGACGACATGTTGTTCGATATACCTGACTGACGGGTGAAGGTCTATCCCGTAACTCGTTGCACTTGCATCCAGCAGCTGACCGAAAATAAGTATCAGGTAAAGCGGATCGGTAACGTATTCCCACCGGAGGAGGTAGCGCATACATGCCCAGACCAGGAAGGTTGCGGTAAGTGCCATAAGGGGTATGATCGCGAGGATAAAGAGGTCAACATGGGCATAGTTGATACCCCATGCAAACAGAACGAGTAAAACGACAAAAGCCGACATAATTCCCGCGAAGGTATAAAATGTGAGAAAATTCTTCGTGAATCCCTGAAGGGTAAGGTAACGGGAGAGAAACAACATACTGATGGTGAAAAAAAAGAGCACGAAGTAGATAAGCGGTGTCACAAGTAAAAACTGGAAATCACCCGTAATCATACCGGTATCCTGCACAACACGCAACAGTCCTCCAAGAATCACATAGGGGAGTGTGGCAAGGATAAATCTGGCATCAATTTTAAATCCGATATCAGAAAGCCATGTCGATTGCGACATCCAGCGGTACAACAAATATACACCCAGGACCAGTATTAACGCATAGGTGAGCGTGTCAACTATGTTATAGGGTTGTCCCATCCTGATGGGATCGATGTAATATTTGTATATGAAATCACTAATCATCCTTGATCAGAATGAGCGCAGATGCAATAAAATTACTCAAACCAAAAGTTTTTGATAAGTCTAAGTGGATGCAGCTGCCACGCGACGTTATAATCGGGCACGATGTGTTCAGGCAGATTCCTTCGGTCTGTGAAGATCTCAAACTTGGTACCTCTGCCCTCATGATATCAGGAAAGAATACGATGAATCTTGCCGGAGAAAATGTCCGGCAGATCCTTGGAAAAGACTATTCAGTAAAGCCATTTATTGCAGAAGAGATCAGTGTTCCTGTCATTAAGAGGGCACAAAAAGCGGCAGCAGGGATGGACTTTGTTATCGGTATCGGTGGAGGGCGGGTCATCGATACTGCAAAAATTGTTTCTTACAATCTCGATCTCCAGTTTATTTCTGTCCCTACTGCTGCATCACATGACGGTATTGCTTCTTCCCGCGCATCAGTTCCGACCGTTGAGGGGCATGCATCGCTGGATGCCCAACCGCCAATCGCAATTGTCGCAGATACCGGAACTATCGCCTCCGCTCCGCACCGGCTCCTCGCAGCCGGGTGTGCGGACGTGATCTCCAACTACACTGCGATCCTGGACTGGGAGCTTGCACACAGGGTGAAAGGGGAGCCTATGAGTGAGTACGCAATAGCACTCTCAAAGATGACGGCCGAGATCCTGGTAAAGAATGCAAATCTGATCAAGCCACACCAGGAACAGTCTGCATGGTTCGTTACAACAGCTCTCGTATCCAGCGGTGTTGCGATGAGCATCGCAGGTTCATCCCGCCCGGCCAGCGGTGGTGAACACAAGTTCTCCCATGCGCTTGATAAGCTCGCACCCGGAAAAGCACTTCATGGTGAGAGTTGTGGGATTGGGACGATTATCTCCATGTACCTGCACGGTGGTGACTGGAGGGGAATCCGCGCATCATTAAAAAGCATCGGTGCTCCGGTAACCCCTGCTGAAGTTGGAATCGATGATGAAATTGCTGTGGAAGCGCTTCTTCTGGCAAAGACTATCCGTCCGGAGCGCTTCACAATACTCGACATGGGATTAACACGCGAATCGGCGCAGAATCTTGTAAAGATGCTTTACATAGACTGAGGTACAGTTACATGGCAGAGGCAAAAACGAAAGTGACGCTGGTGGGCTCGGTTCTGGCTAAACAGGGAATCGAGTTCATTTACGAAGGTGAAGTTGCCGGCTGTGATACCTGTAAAGTAAAAAAGGCATGCAATAACCTGCAGTCAGGAAGGAAATACCGCATTGTATCAGTAAGGACCACTCACCACGAATGCGCGGTCCATTTCGATGGTGTCATTGCCGTTGAGGTTATGGAGGCCCCAATCACGCTTCTAATTAATGCAGATATGGCTATTGTCAATTCAAAGATCAAACCAGACCTATCCTGTTCCAAGAGCGATTGCCCGAGTTTCCCGCTTTGTCACCCGGAGGGTGTGGTGGAAGGAGAGAAATACATCGTTGCTGAGGTACTGGGCAATGCTTCGGATATATGCGAGAAAGGGCGGGTGCTGAAGCTTGTCGATATTAAGCCGGCATAATCGTCCTACCAAAAAAAAGGATTAAAAAAATCGTTTTATCTATTTTTTCATTGAAACGTGGACCTTGGCCCCTTGTGCGAAAAGGTACTGATACGATTATCGTTTAAAGGATTGTTCTGCACAATACCAGAGCTGTTCTGCGCGATGCAGGATATTTTCGTAATCTTCAATATCCCTTATCCACCGCTTTGGAATTGCTTCAAACCCCCAGTACGCCCCGGCCAGTGCACCGCAGCAGGCACCGGCGGTGTCGGTATCGCCCCCGAGATTAATTGCCGAAAGGATTGCACCTTCAAGAGTACGGGCGTTCATGAAGCAGGAAAGGGCTGCATGCGAACATAGTACGACGTCAAGCGAGGCAACCGGGGCATACTCTGTATAGTTTCCGAGTATTGTATGCACTTCCCGAATCGTACACAGCGATCGTGCATGACTGTATGCCTTCTGACGGGAAACCCCTCGGCACATATCGCTTACCATCACGTTCAGCCAGGCAGAACAATGCGCGGCAACCGGATCAAAGTGTGAAAGCAACGAGCATGCAAGACTTACATCGTAGATGTAAGGAGAGGGATAGAAGATGCCAACAGGGAATCCTCGCATTACACTTCCATTGCTTCGGCTTCCGTGCTGTCGTTTGTGCACCAGCCACGCGGCCTGATGCGGCAGGGTGCCGGATTTGACCAGCGTAAAGAAAGCTGAAGAGGTCGGGCCGTACCATTCCGGACGCTTCTCGTACCCGCAAAGTAACCTTAAAATAAGGTCATTTTGGTTAAATCCCTTTAATGCAACGAGCGACTCAGCGATTGCCATTGCCTGTAAAGTATCGTCCGTAATCTGTCCTTTTTTCCGGGAATGCCGCCCTCCGGGAAGCATTTCGGTCACCCACGATTCAGTTCGGGCGAATCCTTCCAGGGGCGCACCCAATGCATCCCCAATTGCCAGCGCAACGAACGATCCCAGAGCATGCGGGTTTCCTGTTATAAACCTCACCAAAAAGGTATATGTGCATCACAGGAAATAGAATCAGCTTGCAGAAGGTGATAGTGTGCAAAAGGAAGAATTGCTGCATTTACACATGTTGATGATTCACATCAAAAAGTACTACGAAGGCCTCACCAATGAAGAAATCGGAACCAACCGTTATAATTCCCTTGAAATTTCTCCGGTCCATATTCACAAGGACAAGAAAGCCCACAAAGATGCTCTTCTCACGCTGGGAGATGAGATTGTGACCCATATCCACGGGCATCATATTCCTGTGGTGAACTATTCTTCAGAGACTGCATCCACAAAAGTTGCAGCAGAACATTAAACCAGTCATGGATGAGGAGATAGCGTTCCGGGAGATGATCTCCCGCATCCTCACCCTTCAGCCCGGTGATGATGCTATCGTTGCAGTGAAGATCGATATCTGCCGGAAATACAGGCTGCCTGTTGTTCCCAAAAATTCCGCCATTCTTGCGATCGCCCAACCGGAGGATCGGGAGATCCTCCGGAAGATCCTGCTGGTGAAACCCACACGGACCCTTTCGGGAGTAGCTCCCGTCGCGGTGATGACATCTCCATCACCCTGCCCGCATGGTAAATGCCTGCCATGTCCTGGTGGACCTGACCACCCGTACAAATCCCCGCAAAGCTATACCGGTGAGGAGCCTGCAGCGTTGCGGGCCCGGGAGCATTCCTACGATCCGTTTGCCCAAGTGCATGCCCGGCTTGAACAGTTTGAACTCCTCGGGCATCGTGTAGACAAGGTGGAGCTGATCGTAATGGGGGGTACTATGACAGCACGGACGCCGGAATACCAGGAGCAGTTTGTATCACGCTGTATCGAAGCGATGAACACCTACCCTGGTGGGACAGCAGAAGTTGAGCCACGAAGTGTGACCGCTATGCAGGCAGATAATGAGATTTCTGCTATCCGTTGCGTTGCGATCACGTTCGAAACCCGCCCGGACTGGTGCGGATCCGATCATGTTGATCGGATGTTGCGACTTGGTGTAACCAAAGTGGAACTTGGTGTGCAGCATGTCGATGATACTATTCTGTCGTATAACCGACGAGGATGTACCGTGGCAGATACGGTGAAAGCAAATACTCTCCTCCGTGACGCGGGCATGAAAGTTGGTTTTCATATAATGCCCAATCTCCCCGGCTCGACTATTGACCAGGACAGAAAGATGTTCGAGACAATCTTTACTGATCCCCGTTTCATGCCGGATTTCCTTAAAATCTATCCTACACTTGTCACCCCGGGATCTGAAATTGAAGAACACTGGAAGCGGGGTGCATACCAGCCCTACGATGAGGAGGACATGATCGATCTGGTCGCCTACGCCAAGTCGCTGATCCCTGAGTATACACGCCTCCAGCGGATCCAGCGCGATATTCCCGCAAAACTGATCGTTGCCGGTTCCCGACACTCCAACTTCCGGCAGCTTGCCCAGAACCGTCTCAGGGCAACCGGCGGGCGCTGCCGCTGCATCCGGTGCAGGGAGATTGGGAGACTTCCTTCCCTTTCAGAATCAGAAATCCGTGTGTTGAAGTATGAGTCCTGCGGTGGACAGGAACATTTTATCTCCGCTGTGTCTGATGATTCAATAATCGGATTTTCACGGCTCCGGTTCCCTTCCACTGTATACTGTGCTGAGCTTGAAAATGCCGCAGTCCTGAGGGAGCTCCATGTATATGGAAGCCTCGTACCGGTGGGGAAAGATGCTGAGTCTGAAGAATGGCAGCACAGGAATTTTGGAAAAGTGCTCATCGCCCGGGCAGAAGAGATTACCGTTGACGCTGGTTTCTCCTGTCTGGCGATTATGAGTGGTATCGGTGTCCGCCCCTATTACGAAAAACAGGGATATGAACGTAAAGGACCTTACATGGTTAAGGAGTTGTCATGAACCCGGCGACAACCGAATTTCTCCGACAACGCTTCACCGATTATTATAAAAAAACCATTCTTGTTGCTCCTTCATCGCTTGAGCAGAGAGAATGGGGTTTTGTGCTGTTCAACCCGCATTCAACCAATCTCAGGATGCGCCGGCATATCGGTTTTTCAGGAAGGGATGAACTATTCCAGTTCATTCATAATCTCGTGCCTCAGCATGCCTACTACTCGACGGCATACTACGAGAAACCAGATGCGGGAACCATGGCAGAAAAAGGCTGGTGCGGGGCAGATCTCATTTTCGATCTCGATGCAGACCATATAGTACGAGGTCCTTATGATCAGATGCTGGCCAGAGTCAAAGAGGAAACTGAGAAGCTTATAGCCATGCTCGTGATTGAATTTGGTATCGATTCAAAAACTATTGAACTCGTCTTTTCCGGTGGTCGAGGGTATCATGTGCATGTCAAGGATATCGCTTTTCGGGGATGGGGAAGTGCAGAACGACGGGAACTGATTGACTATGTCTGTGGGATCGGCATCGATCCCGTGGCAATGCTTTCAGGAAAAAAACCTGCATCTTCGGGATGGCAATTGCGATATCGTGAAACGCTTCTCGAATATATTCACTGGGTTGGAACTCTGACTGATGAGGAAGCAATCGTGCATCTCACGGGAATTGAGGGAATTGGTAAGGATTCAGCAACCACATTCCTGAAAAAACGCGAGGAGATTATCACTTTGATAGAACGCCATCCAACGGGCATGATCGCAAAGAACCGTGTCCTCCATGCAATTCTCATTCAACAGGAAGGGGAATTTAAAAAACGTCTCCTTGCCCGTGCGGCTCTTGCGGATGAGCCTGTCACCACGGATACAAAAAGGCTGATACGAATGCCAACATCGCTGCATGGAGGAAGCGGCATGCGGGTTCAACCCCTTGAAATCCGCGATCTCCACGACTTTGAACCGCTTGTAGACGCAATAGTCTTTTCAATGCGGGATGTCAGGGTTGACCTTATCCAGCCGGTCACGATACCGATGCTCGGAAGTACTTATGAACTCCAAAAAGGCATCAATACAGTACCGGAAGCGGTAGCAGTGTTCCTCTGTTGCCGTGGCATGGCGGAAATCAGCTAAAGGGAGAAGACACATGGGGCCAATGGGGTTGGACGATCTGCGTATCATCCTGCTTTCAGAGCGGGAGACGGGAAGACTTACTGCAGTTGCTCCCGATCTCTTTGACAGGGGGCATGCTTCACTTGCCTCCCTGATTAGCAAGGTGTACGCTTTTGAAGACCCGCTTTCTGAAGAAGCCCGCTCCCTTATCGAGGAAACACTAGCGATAAAAGAGACCCTTCGTGAGCTTTTTGCTCTGCGTTCACGCAAAATTCTTGCGCTTACCATCATGCATGCGGAAGGTAATTATTATGATCGCGAAGAAGTGAAACGGATGGTCCCTGTTGAGAAAGAGATGTTTGAAACAGTCACTGCCAGTATTGAACAGTGCAAGGGAATCCTTCTTCATAATGTGCCCCATCGTCAAAAAAATATTGTTACACCCGAAACAGTCGAAAGTGACGAATCCGAGATGGTGCAGGACGAAGATTCGAGTGGTGCAGAAGTCCTTTATGCAACACCCAAGACGGATGCATCTCTCTCGCCACAATGTGTTCTTGTTCGGGTACTTGAGGATATGGAATCCTTTATGGGGATTGATGGGAGGATTTATACTCTTTCAAAGGGAGATATAGTGACGCTTCCTGAGCGGAATGCTGCGGTCTTAAGTGAACGCAACATAGTCTTAAATATGAACCTTTGTAAATAATATTGGTATTCTATATCAAAATTATCGGTGAAAATTTTATGAAAATGCCAGCAAAATTCAACACCTATTGCCCCCACTGCAGAAATCATCAGATTCATGAGGTCGAGAGGGTAAAAAAAGGCAAGACAACAGGCCTTCACTGGATTGACCGCCAGAAGGCCCGCAGAGGAAAAGTAGGCAATATGGGAAAATTCTCAAAAGTGCCCGGAGGCGATAAGCCGACGAAAAAGATAAACGTGCGTTACCGCTGTGTCACCTGTGGAAAAGCACACCTGCGCAAGGGTTACCGGGTCGCAAAGTTTGAGCTGACGGAGTGAGCACTAATGGTACGTGAGATTCGGGAAAACCGGAGTAAATTTTTTAAAGTAAAGTGTCCAGACTGTGAGAACGAGCAGACGGTATTCGAAAAGGCAAGCACTATCGTGAAGTGCGTCGTCTGCGGGCACGATCTTGCGCTCCCCACCGGGGGAAAGGCAAGTATTAAGGCTGAGATCCTCTCAGAGCTCAAGTGAATTTACCCATGCTTGACAGAGAATGGCCTCAGGAATCTGAACTGGTTGTCTGCACTGTACAGAACGTCAAGGATTTTGTGGCGTTTGTATCACTGGATGAGTATGGTGGACGCCAGGGGCTTATACCCATCTCTGAAATTGCTACCGGGTGGATCAAGTACATACGTGACCACATTCGTGAAGGACAGAAGATTGTCTGCAAGGTGCTCAACGTCGACAGAACCCGTGGTCACATTGATCTTTCCTTAAAAGATGTCAACGAACACCAGCGCCGCGAGAAAATACGTGAATGGAAGAACGAGAGTAAAGCCCAGAAGTGGCTGGGCTTTGTAGCAGAACAGAGTGGCGAACCAGCCCCAGCTCTTGAGAACGAGATTTTTAGTAAATACGGGGCTTTCTATCCGGTATTTGAAGATCTTGTGATTGATAGCGAAACAACTCTCAAAAAACTAAATCTCTCAAAGAAGGTTGCCGAGACACTCCTGAATGTTGCACAGGAAAATGTAAAAGTCCCGAAAGTTGAAGTAACCGGGCATCTTTACCTGACTTCTACCCTGCCTGATGGAATATCCGTTATCAAAAAAGCATTGAAAAGTGCTGAACCAAAAATTGCCGGAGTTGAAATTGAGATCCTGTATCTTGGCGCTCCGACCTACAGAATCAAAGTGACCGCACCTGATTATAAGAAGGCAGAGAAGGCAATTGAGAAAGCGGCCAATGCAGCGATCTCTGTCATGGAAAAGTCAGGTGGCGAAGGCAAACTCGTCAAGAAACCGAAGTCCGGGAAGAGTCAATGAGCGGTCACATCCGTCACTGCGCAGAAGATCGAATTTATACCCTTTCTCCCACGTGCCCGGTATGTGGCAAACCAACTGCGATTGCCCACCCGGCACGTTTTTCTCTTGAGGATCGGTACGGGAAATACCGGAGGCTGGCAAAAAATGATTGAAGAGATCTCTGTCGGGTATCTCGATGGTTTCAGGGAAAAGAACCTTGTCAATCCTGTTATGATCGAAGGCCTCCCCGGAATCGGGCAGGTGGGCAAACTGGTTGCCGAATACATGATCCACATGCTGGGCGCCGAGAAGATGGGGGAGATTCATTCGATCTATTTCCCTCCCCAGGTTATCCTTGAAGAAAATGGTCTTGCACGGTTGGCACGAAACGAACTCTATTATTACCGGGCAGCAGGAAAAGACCTTATCTTTCTCGTCGGTGATCACCAGAGCACCTCAAACGAGGGGCACTATCTCCTTGCCGACCAGTACTGCGGAATCGCGCAGGATCTTAAGGTGCAACGCATTTTCACGCTTGGTGGATTCGGTGTCGGTCACCTGGTAAATGAGCCCAGGGTGCTGGGAGCTGTGAACCGCGCGGAGCTCCGCCCGGAACTCGAAGAGGCTGGTGTCACATTTGATCGTAATGAACCGGGTGGCGGGATCATCGGCGCAGCCGGACTGATGCTTGGACTTTCTGCAAAACGCGGGATCGATGCAGCATGCCTGATGGGCGAAACGAGCGGGTACCTTGTGGACCCCATGAGTGCGGCAAACGTTCTCGCGATACTCTCAAAACTGATTGATGTGCCGGTCGATCCTACAAAGCTCAACGACCGAGCTTCCGAAATGGAAAAAGTCATCGAAGGATTAGTCGAAGGCAATAAGCTGCAGAAGGATGAAGAGCTGAGCTATATCGGTTAATATGCTAGCGAACGCCGACCTGCATATACATTCCCCGTATTCGATGGCCGTCTCCCGCTTTATGCAACCGGAGCACCTGCTTTCAGCCTGCCTCACAAAAGGTATCCATATACTCGGTACCGGTGACGCCCTCCATCCCTTGTGGCGGAAAACCTGGGAACCGTTCCTTGAGAACGATGCCGGCACTGTGATCCTCCCGACCAGTGAAGTTGAAGACGAACACCGGGTGCATCACCTGATACTGGCAGCGGATTTCTCACAGTTCAATGAACTGCAGGGACTCTTAGAAGGAACATGTAAAAGTTTTCTCACCAGTGGTCGTCCGCATATCTACCTGTCTGGTGAGAAAATCGCCGAATATGTACACGAAGTCGGGGCACTTATTGGCCCGGCACATGCGTTTACTCCATGGACAGCGATGTACGCGTATTTTGATCGTGTAGCAGATTGTTACGGCTCCCAGTCGATCGATTTTCTGGAACTCGGTCTCTCAGCCGACAGCTCGTACGGTGCAGCGATTCCGGATCTTCGCAATGTACCGTTCCTCTCAAATTCGGACGCTCATAGTCCGCAATTGGAGAAGATTGGCAGGGAATTCAACCGTATTCAGATTGCAGATCTATCAACCAAGAACGTGCTGGCGTGCATCAGGAACGGGGCCATCGAGATGAACGCCGGGTTTTTCCCGGAAGAAGGAAAATATAACCGGACGGCCTGCACCCGATGCTTTACCCAGTATCCGCTGGAACTGGCAATCCAGTATAAATGGCGGTGCCCGGCTGATGGGGGCATCATCAAGAAAGGTGTGTATGACCGTGCTCAGGAGCTTGCTTCCGGTAATAAACCCAGCAAACGTCCGCCCTATCTCCATATTATTCCCCTCGGTCAGATCATCCAGACCGTAGAGGGAGTCTCATCGCCGCACACAAAGAAGTGCAGATCTCTCTATGAGCGTTTCATCAGCGCGTTTGGCAACGAGATTGAGGTGCTTATCAATGCCCCGGTTACCGAAATCCGCGCTATCCATGCTGAGACCTCAGATGCAATCGAGGCTTTGAGGAACGGGCATGTCACCCTGCACCCGGGCGGCGGTGGAAAGTACGGTAAATTCTCGTTCGTCTGATGTCTGTCACAACCTGGAATTGCATCGATGCATTTTATCGTAAATATTAATGAAACAGAACACCAAAATAATTAGTCAATGCTCAAAGTACATCGGGATATCTGTGGATATTGCGGTTGTTGTGTGTCAGTCTGCCCGGAAGGCGCCCTTGAACTGATTGATGCGTACCTCTGTGTGGAGAAGAGTTGCACGAGCTGTGGGATCTGCGCAAAAGTCTGTCCTCTTGGTGCTCTGGAGGTCGTGCATGAAAAATAAGTACGATATTCTGGTCATCGGGGGAGGTCCGGCAGGTGCGGTCGCAGCAAAAACTGCAGTGGAGAAGGGACTCTCTGCTTGTCTTGTCGAAAAGCGTCCGGCAATTGGTGCCCCTGTCCGCTGTGCCGAGGGTATGGGGAAGGATGCTCTGCATGAGTTCATTGATCCGGACCCAAAGTGGATCTCAGCTGAGATGACCGGGGCGAGCATCGTGGCTCCCGATGGTTTTTTAATGAAACTCGAATCCGGACTCGCAGGCAACAAAGTCGGCTATATCCTTGACCGAAAATTCTTTGATCGTGAGCTGGTCTGGAAAGCGGCTGAAGCCGGGGCGGATGTTGCAGTCAAGACCCGCGCATCAGCCCCGATTATGGAAAATGGAGTTGTCAAAGGTGCAAAGATTGAGTGCTGCGGGAAAGTAACAAATGTTACTGCAGATGTTGTCATTGCTGCAGATGGTGTTGAATCAAAATTCTCAAAGTGGTGTGGTATTGATACAACCGTACCTGTCGGTGAGATTATGAGTTCCGTCCAGTATGTCATGGCAGATGTCGATATCGATCCGCAATCGACTGTCTTTTACCTGGGTAACGAAATTGCACCCCAGGGCTACCTCTGGGTTTTTCCGAAAGGTGAACGGTCAGCAAATGTCGGGGTAGGTATTTCCGGTAAAAAGAGCCGGGAAGGCCACCGGGCAAAGGATTACCTCGACCGGTTTGTAAAAAAGACATTTCCCCACGGGAAATCCATCGAATATATCGCTGGCGGTGTATCAGTCTGTCGTCCTCTTGATTGTACTGTTGCAGATGGTCTGATAATTTCCGGTGATGCAGCCCGTGTCGTTGATCCGCTCACCGGTGGTGGGATCTATAACAGCATGTATACCGGAAGACTTGCTGCTCAGGTAGCCGCGGAATGTATCAGCAATGGCGACGTTTCGAAAAAGGAGCTTATGGTATATGACAAAACCTGGCGGACATCAAAAATGGGGAAAACCATCGAGCGTAACTACCACATAAAAGAATATCTGATCAAACAGTCCGATGACAAACTGAATGAGATTATCCATTCCGTATCAAAACTGAATCTTAAGGAGTTCACCACAATGTCTTTATTAACAGAGATTATCCGTGTGAACCCGAAACTGATGCTCGAGCTGGGTGCGCTTGCGGCATCAATCCGCTGATTTTTTCAATTGCCTGTTGAGGAGGCGGAGACAATCATCTTCAGCTTCTTTTTTCGTGAAAACCGTGAAGATATCATTCGGCTGGATTCTGACATTGCCGCTGGGAATGATCAGTTCGCCGCCGGATCTGCGGATTGCGATGAACACGAAATCTTTCACTTTAAGCTCTCGGATCTCATGCCCAACTATGGGAGCACCCTGCTCGGCGACTATATCGAAGATAGTCCCACCAGGGATCGAGGCAAGCTGCTGGAGCTGGGGGTTCTGCGTCCAGTAGTAAAGGCGTGACGCAACGAGCTCGTCAGGGTTCTCGCTGATCCTGACCCCGACTTCCTTGAAAAAATCCGAGTGCGAGGACTGATTGACGATAGAAACTACGTTTTGAACATGGAACTTTTTTGCAAGCCAGCAGGTCATGAGGTTGACGGCATCGTCGTTCGTAGTTGCGATCAGGGCATCGGCCCGGTCGATTCTTGCCTCTTCGAGAATGGTCTTGTCCGTTGCATTACCCGTTACGGCAAGTACATCGTAGTGCTCAAGGACCTCGCTGCACCGGGACTCATCCTGGTCGATAACGACCACGTTGTGCGCATGCTCAACCGCATGCTTCGCAAGATTCCTTCCAATGCCCCCAAGCCCTACGATGATGATGTACATACTTACCGGTTACCACCACCGGCATTGAAATAATTTGCGCATCCACCTGTTCGTGTGAT
>Ga0210129_1000219_pt1 | contig 15325 bp, 16 predicted proteins | sample WestPond_Cattail_2_FD_185582 | JGI IMG/M metagenome (GOLD analysis project Ga0210129, IMG submission 185582) | Wetland microbial communities from the San Francisco Bay, California, USA, that impact long-term carbon sequestration -... | ecosystem: Environmental > Aquatic > Marine > Wetlands ... | reverse complement strand
GGTTCCGGTGCGCCCCGGCAAGCCGCGGTGCGGCGCCGGCTTGAAATCCAGCCACATTTGCAGCGCGGCATAAAACAGAAAGGCGACGAAAAACACCTTCAGCACCGTCGCCGACATCTGCGCCGCCAGCACCGCGCCGGCCAGCGTTCCGAGCACGATGCCGGGTGCAATGTGCCGCACCAGCGGCCATTCGACAGCGCCGTGGCGATGGTGCGCCCGCACACTGGACAGCGAGGTGAACAGGATCGTGGCAAGCGAGGTGCCGAGCGCCAGCTGCGGTTCCATGCCGGCGGCGAGGTCCTGCGCGTGCAGCATAAATATCAGCACCGGCACGATGATGAGCCCGCCGCCGACGCCGAGCAGGCCGGCGACGAAGCCGACCGTCAGCCCGAGGGCGGCATAGGCGGCCAGCAGCTCCGGACCGGGCATCACAGATGCTTGATGATGAAAGCGTACTCGGCGGGATCGACCGGGGTGATCGACAGGCGGTTGCCCTTTTGCAGGATACGCATGTTGGCAAGCGCCGGATAGCCGCGGATTTCGGACAAGGGCATCAACCGCGTTTTCTTCACCAGCCTGACATCGACGTTGAACCAGCGCGGCGTTTCTGGCGTGGCCTTGGGGTCGAAGTATTTGTTCTTCGGGTCGAACTGGGTTGCGTCAGGGTAGGCCTGCACGCTGACTTCGGCCAGCCCGGCGATGCCCGGCTCGGCGCACGACGAATGGTAGAACAGCACCTTGTCGCCGGGCTTCATCTGGTCGCGCATGAAATTGCGTGCCTGATAGTTGCGCACGCCATACCAGGCGACGCTTTGCTTCGGCATGGCGGCGAGGTCGTCGATGCTGACGTCGCTCGGCTCGGATTTCATCAGCCAGTAACGCATGTTGAGTGGGGCGTGTGGGTTGGGGGGAAGGGTTCAGGCGCGCTTGATCAGGGTGCCGACACCTTCCGGGGTCAGCACTTCCAGCAGCAGGGCGTGCTCGACCCGGCCATCGATGATGTGCGCGGTCTTGACGCCGCTGTTCACCGCGTCGACCGCGTAGCCGACCTTGGGAATCATGCCGCCGGAAATGGTGCCATCGGCCATCAGTTCATCGACTTCGCGCGGGGTGAGGCCGGTCAATAAAGCTCCGGATTTGTCGAGCACGCCCGGAGTATTGGTCATGAAGATGACCTTTTCCGCCTGCAGCACACCGGCGATCTTGCCCGCCGCGACGTCGGCGTTGATGTTGTAGGCGTTGCCTTCCTTGTCCGCGCCCAGCGGCGCGACCACCGGGATGAAGTCGCGCGCGTCGAGCACCTGGATGATTTCCGGATCGATGCTGGTGATCTCGCCGACCTGGCCGATGTCGAGCAGTTCGTCGGCCTTTTCCTTGCTCGCCACCAGCATCTTCTTGGCGTGGATGAAATTGCCGTCCTTGCCGGTCAGCCCCACCGCCTTGCCGCCGTGCTTGTTGATCAGGGTGACGATGTCCTGGTTGACCAGTCCGCCCAGCACCATTTCCACCACGTCGAGCGTTTCCTCGTCGGTCACCCGCATGCCCTGGATGAATTCGCTCTGCTTGCCGATGCGCTGCAGCAGCCCGGCGATCTGCGGGCCGCCGCCGTGCACCACCACCGGGTTCATGCCCACCAGCTTCAGCAGTACCACGTCCTTGGCGAAGGCTTCCATCAGATGGCGTTCGGTCATGGCGTTGCCGCCGTACTTGATGACGATGGTCTTGTCGTAGAAGCGCTGGATGTAGGGCAGTGCCTCGGACAGGATATTGGCCTTCTCGGCGGCGGTATGGAGAATGGTCATGGCGGCTCCGGATAAGATGGCGCGGATTTTACGCCAATAAAAAAGGCGGCGCGTGGCCGCCTTTTCGAGCACCAAGGCCGGGTTTACTGCACCGCCAGCCGTTTTGCCGCGGCAGCGGTTTTCTTCGGCAGCACCAGTTCCAGCACGCCGTCCTGATAACGGGCGCTGGCAGACGCTTCGTCGATCTCGTTCTCCAGCGCGAAACTGCGGCTGACGCGTCCGAAATAACGTTCGCGACGCAGCACCTTCTCACCTTCCTTCTGCTCGGCGTTCTTTTTCACCTCGGCGCTGATCGACACGGTGTTGCCGTCGATCGAGACGTGGATATCTTCCTTGCTCACGCCGGGTATGTCGGCGTGGACGGCATAACTTTTTTCATCCTCTTTCACATCCATGCGAATTTGCGGCATATCCTTGTCGACCTGGACCGGGCGGAAAAAGCCCCGGAACAGATTGTCCAGCGGATCGGTCACTTCAAACGGATCGGTCACGCTAAACGGGGTATGACGGGTGATATTGGCCATAATGTCCTCCTTAAGGTTGACGAACGTTGCGGGTGTAAGCAATCTGGGGCGGATCGCTACCATTTCAAGAGCCGGGATATTGCTTTGTGCGCCGAACCTGAAGTGACCCTGTCCCGTGAATTCAGGACCATGGCCCATCCATGACCGAGCTTGACCCCCAAACCTGGCTGGCCGCGCACGGGGATTACCTGTTCCGGGTGGCCCGCCGCCAGCTGCATTCGGACGAACTGGCCGAAGACGCGGTGCAGGAAACACTGCTGGCGGCCCTCGCCGCCCGCGCCCGTTATACGGGCGATGCCAGCCCGCGCACCTGGCTGACCGGCATCCTCAAGCACAAGATCGTCGACCTGATCCGCCGTCAGCTGCGCGAAGTCGAACTGCCGCGCGATCAGGACGGCGAGGAAGCAGTCGACCTGCTGTTCAAACAGGACGGCCACTGGGCCGAGCCTTTGCGCCCCTGGGGCAACCCGCACACCGAAGCCGAATTGAGCCAGTTGCGGCGCGTGCTGGACGAATGCGCCGACCGCCTGAAACCGGTGATGGCACAGGTATTCAGCCTGCGCGAGGTGGCCGGGCTGGAAACCGAAGAAATCTGTAAGGAACTCGACATCACGCCGACCAACTGCTGGGTGCTGCTGCATCGCGCACGTCTGTTCATGCGGCAATGCCTGGAGTTGAACGGATTCGCCAGGGCGGGTGCCGCATGAAATGGATGCCGACATGCAGGGAAACCACGGCGCTCGCCTCGCGCGCCCTGGACACACGCCTGTCGTTTGCCGACCGTATGGCGCTGCGGCTGCATCTGGCAATTTGCGACAATTGCGCCCGCTTCAACCGGCAATTGCAGGAAATGCGCCGCCTGTTTCGCGAAGAGGCGGCGGACGATACGACGCCAGGGCTCGCGGACGACGCCCGGCAGCGCATCGCAACCACATTGCAGAAAACGCTCGGTGCATGAGCCTTTTGCAAGAAACCGGATCGCTCCGGTGATTTTTGATGTCCTTAAAACCTGTTAGGAGACAACACATGTCCAAGAAAACCCTGATCGCCGCCGCTGCCGGCTCCGCTTTCGTTGCCGGCATGGCAGCCGCCCCCATCGCGTCGGCCGCGGAAAATCCCTTTGCGCTGAGCGGGCTGTCGAGCGGCTACCAGGTGGCCCAGGCCGCAAAAATGAGCGACGGCAAATGTGGCCAGGGCAAGTGCGGCGGAATGAAAACCGCTGCGCCTGAAGCCAAGTGCGGGGCCGCTTTTCTGGACACCAACAAGGACGGCAAGATCAGCAAGGATGAATTCATGAACGGGCACGCCGCCATGTTCGACACCATGGACACCAACAAGGACGGCTCCCTCGACAAAACCGAGATGAGCAAGATGATGCAGGGCAAATGCGGCGGCATGAAGTAAGCGGTTGACCGGATGCCCCCCCTGCGCCTGTCCGGCGCGGGGCTGGGTTTCAGGCGGGAACTGCTGCCTGCTCTGAAAACCCGTGTCCCCGACGCCATCGCATTTTTCGAGCTCGCTCCGGAAAACTGGATCGACCTGGGCGGCGCGTATGGCCGTGAGCTGCGCGGCTTCACCGAACGCTACCCCTTCGTCTGCCACGGCCTGTCGCTGTCGCTCGGAGGTCCCTCCCCGCTCGACGAAATGCTGCTGCGCAAGTCGCGGCAGTTCATGGATGCCCACGGCATCGCCCTGTTTACCGAACACCTGTCGTACTGCTCGGATGACGGCCATCTGTACGACCTGCTGCCGATTCCCTTTACCGAAGAGGCGGTGAAATACGTCGCTGCGCGCATCCGCCGCGCGCAGGACATCCTGGAGCGCCGCATCGCGATCGAGAACGCCTCGTACTATGCCGCCGCACCGATTGCCGAGATGGACGAAATCACGTTTATCCGCGCGGTCCTCGCCGAGGCCGATTGCGACCTGCACCTGGACGTCAACAACGTCTACGTCAACAGCGTCAATCATCGCTACGACCCGCTGGCGTTCATCCGCGCCATGCCAACCGAGCGCATCGTGTACCTGCACATGGCCGGTCATTACAAGGAGGCCGAGGATCTGATCGTCGACACCCACGGCGCCGACGTGATCGACCCGGTGTGGGCGCTGCTCGATGAAACCTACCGCATCCACGGCGTTGCCCCGACGCTGCTGGAACGCGACTTCAACATTCCGCCGCTGGAAGAACTGGTGCGCGAGGTTGAACGCATCGCCCGCATCCAGGCCGCTTATCGCCCGCATGAGCAAGCCGTCCGCGCTTCCTGAATTCCAGCGTTACCAGCTCGCCTTCGCCGCACATATCCGCGACCCCGAGGCGCATCCGCGCCCGGCCGGCGTGGATGCGCGGCGCATGAAGCTCTACAACGAGCTGCTCTACAACAACGTCGAAGCTTTCCTGCTGGCGTGCTTTCCGGTGTTGCGACAGATGCTCGGCACGCGCAAATGGACGAAGCTGGTGCGCGCATTTTTCAGCACGCATCGCAGCCACACTCCCTACTTCCGGCAGATTCCCGACGAGTTCGTGCAGTTTCTGCAGAACGAATCGACCCCACCCCAGGGCTACCCGCCGTATCTCCTGGCTTTGGCGCATTACGAATGGATCGAGCTGGTGTTGTCGGTATCGAATCGCAGCGTCGATGGCGCAATCGATGCCGCGGGGGACCTGCTCGACGGTGTGCCCGTGCTGAATCCGGTGCTGGCCAATCTGCGCTACGACTGGCCGGTGCATCGCCTCGCGCCGCGCCGCAAGGTGCGGGCTGCCGAGACGTATTTGCTGGTGTTTCGCGACCCTGCCGACGCGGTGCAGTTCAGCGAGATCAATGCCTTCACCGCACGGCTGTTGGCGCTATTGGAAGCCGGCACGCTCAGCGGACGGGCGGCGCTGGAAACCATTGTGGACGAAAGCCGCCATCCCGACCCCGCACTCGTCCTGCTGGCGGGCGGCGCGCTGCTTGACGATTTGCGCGCGCGCGGCGCAATTCTTGGCGCGGGTCGGGGTATTCAAGGCACTCAAGCGCGTCAGGATTCAGCTTAGCGCTGAATCGCAGGCGCGACCGCCTCAGTGTTGGGGATGCTGCATGGCGCCGCTGTCCGGGGCGCGGGCTTCAGCCTTCACCTCGACCTTCTGCTTCTTGCCGCCCGACTCCACCACCAGGGTAAGCGGGATGACCTCACCGGCAGCAATCGGCTGCTTCAGGTTCATCAGCATGATATGAAACCCGCCCGGCTCGAGCGCGACGGTCTTGCCTTTCGGCAGGTCGATCGCCTTCACTTCGCGCATCTGCATCACATCGCCATCCATTTTCATTTCGTGCACTTCCACCTGCGGCACGGCCGAACTGGATACGCCGATCAGCTTCGCATTGGTGTCTGACTTGATCTGCATATAGGCCGCGCTGACAGGCTGCCCCGGCATGGTGGCACGCGCCCAGGCATTGGAAACGGTCACATTCGCGGCCACAGCCGATTGCACAGCCAGGGCACTCATTGCGGTGAAAATCAAAACATTCAGTTTCATGCTGTTCTCCAATGAAATTCGATACGAAATCGTAATGCCGGCGCAGGCAGTCCGCCCGCCAGCGTTTGGGGGGGTGCCTGAACAGCGCTCTAATCGCCAGTTGTCGCTTACCCGCCCCGATTCCCGGCAGGCGGCAGGATTGTCTGGCCCGGTCGTGCCGCCTGACTCACGGGCAGAACATCCTCCGCGAGGCTGTATGCACAGGCTCAACATGACTTCCCTTCCACGTTCGCCGAAACGATAGGCAATCGGGGAACAAAATACGATGTGGCAAATTGCCGCACCGTATTTTTCCGCCAACCCGGTAAGGCCCATCGGGTTTGATGCGGCCATACCGCTCTGCGGCGGCCACACACTGCTTATATCTCCCCCGGGCTTGCGACTTCAAGCCATGCGATCCGCCACTTGCGACAATCTGCCGCATTCTCGTGCATGAACGATTTCCCTAGACTCCGGAAAATTTTAACCACAACAATCGTAATCATGCTGCTTACCAAAAAGCCGGTCACCCTCGCTGTCTCGCTTGCCCTGTCGACAATCTGCAACAACGCCGTCGCGCAGAGCGCTTCGATGACGACATCATCAGAACCGCTCATGACCGTGGTCGTCGTGGGATCGGAACCCGCAGACGTCGATCTCAACAGCGTGACGCTGGATGCCGCCACTTTGCTGCCCATGCGTGCGGCCACCAGCGATACGGCCACCCTGCTCAGGGACGTTCCAGGCATCAGCTTCTACGGCGCCGGTGGCGTTTCCAGCCTGCCGGTGATTCGCGGTCTGGCCGACGACCGCCTGCGCACCAAGGTCGACGGCATGGACCTGATCGCAGCCTGTCCGAACCACATGAACCCGGCCCTTTCCACCATCGATCCCACCCGGGTCGACACCGTCACAGTCTACGCCGGCGTCACCCCCGTCAGCGTCGGCGGTGACAGCATCGGCGGCACCCTCATCGTGGAATCGGCCACACCGCAATTCGCCAAGCCCGGCAAGGGTCTCCTGACCCAGGGCGAGGCCGGCGCCTTCTATCGCAGCAACGGCAATGCGGTGGGCGCCAATGCCTCCATGACGGTGGCAAACGAAAAGCTGAGCCTGAGCTATACCGGCTCGATCGCCAAGTCCGACAACTACAAGGCGGGCGGCGACTTCAAGACGTCGACCGCCACCGGCCGGGTCGGGCACACGCTGCCGCTCGACGAAGTCGGCTCCACTGCCTACGAGTCGATCAACCAGGCGCTCGATCTTGCGCTGCGCAACGACATTCACCTGTTCGACCTGAAACTGGGCTATCAGCACATCCCCCACGAAAATTTCCCGAACCAGCGCATGGACATGACCGACAACACAAGCAGTCAGGTCAATCTGGGGTATACCGGCGAATATGAATGGGGCGTGCTGAAGGCGCGCGCCTACTATGAAAAAACCGATCACGAGATGGACTTCGGCGACGACAAGCGGTTCTGGTACGGGACGGCCTCGGGGGGGAACACGGCGGTCGACGGCGTCCCGTGCTCTCCGATTGGACCCGCTTGCGCCGCAGGCATGCCGATGGACACCGAGGGCAAGACCACCGGTCTGTCGCTCAACGCCGAGCTCCCGCTTTCCAGGCGCGACTTCCTGCGGGTGGGGGCCGAATACCAGGCCTATCGCCTGGACGACTGGTGGACGCCTTCCGGTGCGATGATGTGGCCCGGCACCTTCTGGAACATCAACGACGGCAAGCGTGACCGCTATGCCCTGTTCGGCGAATGGGAGGCACAGATCAGCCCGCAGTGGATGAGCCTGCTGGGCATTCGCTATGAAACTGTGGACATGGATACCGGCAATGTCACCGGGTACGCCGCCACCAACATGATGGGCAGCAACCAGTTGACGGACAGCACCAACTTCAACGCGCAGGACCACAGCAAGACCGATCACAACCTGGATCTGACCGCGCTGGCGCGCTATAGCCCGGACGCCACGCAGACCTATGAGCTCGGTGTCGCGCAGAAGACCCGCTCGCCCAATCTGTATGAGCGCTACACCTGGTCCACCTGGTCCATGGCGGCGGTCATGAACAACTTTGTCGGCGACGGCAACGGCTATGTCGGCGACATCAACCTCAAGCCGGAAGTGGCCCGCACGCTGAGCCTCGCCGCCGATTGGCACGCTGCCGGTGAGAAGCCGTGGGGGGTGCGCGTTGCACCCTACTACACCTTCGTCAAGGACTACATCGATGCAGCCTGCAACGGCGCCAGCTGCCCCGACGGGCAATTCAACGTGCTCAAGTACGTCAACCAGTCGGCGCTGCTCTACGGCGTCGACGTCTCGGGTCATGTCCTGGCCGCGCGTACCCACGGCTATGGCGATTTCACCGCGAGCGGCTTGCTGAACTATGTGCGGGGCGAAAACCGCGATACCGGCGACAACCTCTACAACATCATGCCTTTGAACGCGAAGCTGGCGTTGACCCAACAGCTGGGCCGCTGGAGCAATACGCTGGAAGGACAATTCGTCGCGGCGAAAACGGATGTCTCGGACGTCCGGAACGAGATCGAAACCGCGGGTTACAGCCTGTTCAACCTGCGCAGCAGTTACCAGTGGAAGCAGGTCCGTGTGGACGTCGGGATCGACAACCTGTTCGACAAGGACTATGCGCTGCCGCTGGGCGGCGCTTATCTCGGACAGGGCACGACGATGTCGATCAACCCGCCGGCTGGTATTTTTCCGCAGTGGGGGACGGCAGTTCCCGGCATGGGCCGTTCGATCTATGCAGGCGTGAACTATCAGATCTAGGACCTTGCGACCGAAATCATTGCAAAGCCCCGTGCATTGCACACGGGGCTTTTCTCTTCCGTAACCGTCTGATTCAGCAGCAGATGCCAAGCGGGTTCTGCAACGGGAGGGTCTGCCGTCCGCGCCATCAGGCTTGAAAATGGAGTATTGGAGCGACTCGCCGCAGGTCACGGTTTCAGGCGAGGGGCCGCCCAAAAAAAACCCGCCGTGACGGCGGGAAAATGGAATCATCGCTCGCTAAGGCGACGCGGCACTCTAGTCCAGAAGCACGCCGCCCACAATTGGACAAATTGCCGCACCCCGCAGCGTCCGCCGGCGCGCGCATTACAATGCCGCCATGACGTCACCGGCCGATTCCACGCTGCTTTCCACCCTGCCCGCCCGCGCCCTGCTGGGGCGCCTGCTGGCCGTGCGCGTGTCACTCATCGCTGGCTGGACAGCAGGCATCGCCTGGCTGCACTGGGGCCTCCACATCCCGATGCCGCTGCTGCCGATGGCAGCGGTGCTGGCGCTGATGGGGCTGTTCGCGCTCTCCACCGCGTGGCGGCTGCGGCTGGAGATACCCGCCACGCAGATGGAGTTTCTGGCGCACCTGCTGGCCGACCTTACCGCGTTTGCGGTGCTGGTGTTTTTCAGCGGCGGCGCGACCAATCCCTTCGTTTCGCTGATGCTGGTTCCGGTCATCATCGCCGCGATCAGCCTGCGCCCACGTTGGGTGTGGCTGCTGGCCGCGGTGGCCGGCACGTATTACGCGCTGCTGCTGTTTGTCTACCAGCCTTTGGCAGTGGCCGATCCGGTGGCTGCCTACGGCATGCACCTGGGCGGCATGTGGTTCAACTTCCTCATCAGCGCCGGACTGATCGCGTTTTTCGTCACCCGCATCCACGCGTCGCTGCGCGCGCGCGACCAGGAACTGTCCGATCTGCGCGAAAAACAGCTGCGCGACGAGCGTATCCTCGCGCTCGGTACGCAAGCGGCGCTGGCGGCGCACGAGCTCGCCACCCCGCTCGCCACCATCCAGACCACCGCGCACGAACTCGCCGCCGAATTCGCCAACGACCCCGACATCGGCGCCGACTGCCGATTGCTCGAAAAACAGGCCCAGGCATGCAAGCGTATCCTGACCCAGCTCGCCGCGCGCGCACAGGACACCGCGCCGACCGTGCTACCGATCGACGCCTGGTTGAACGCACTGCTCGAACGTTGGCAGATGCTGCGCCCCGACGCACGGCTCAACACGAATCTGTCCACCGATCAGCGCGACTTCATCCCGCCCGATGGACTGGAACAAGCCATTCTCAATGTGCTGAACAACGCCGCCGACGCCGCAGCCGCCCCGGTTGAGTTCAGTGCCGTCGCCGCAGACGATGCTCTCGTCATCGACATTGCCGACCGCGGCCCCGGTTTCACGCCCGAGCAGAAAAACCAGGCCGGACGCGTGCTGTTCAGCGGCAAGCCGGGGCGTGGCTGGGGCATGGGCCTGGCGCTCACCCACGCCACGCTGGAGCGGCTCGGCGGCACGCTCACGCTGGTCGAGCGTGAGGGTGGCGGCACCCGCGTGCGCATCACCCTGCCATGGAAACCATCCGTATGAACATGAAACTGCTGATCGTCGAGGATGACCTTGATTTTGCGGCCGCCCTGTCGCGTGCCATGAAGAAACGCGGCGTCGATGTTGCGCTGGCACACCATGCAGAGGAAGCCCTGACCATCGCTGAAGCGTTTGCCCCCAGCCACGCCGTCGTCGATCTGAAACTGCCCGGCGAATCGGGGCTGAAAGTCGTCGAAATGCTGGCCGCACGTGTGCCCGTCCCCGCCATCATCGTGCTCACCGGTTATGCCAGCATCGCCACCGCGGTCGAAGCGGTGCGGCTGGGCGCCCGGCACTATCTGGCGAAACCGGCGGACGCCGACGAGATCCTCGCTGCGCTGCTGCGCGACCAGCCCGACGCCGCGCTGGATATCAGCCCGGAACCCTTATCCGTGGCGCGGCTGGAATGGGAACATATCCAGAAAGTGCTGAACGAGCACGACGGCAACATCTCGGCCACCGCGCGCGCGCTGAAAATGCACCGCCGCACGCTGCAAAGAAAACTCGACAAGCGTCCGCCCAGAGAGGGCTGAAAGATCAGTGCCCGGTGCCCCAGTCGACCCAGCCGGTGTAAGCCGTCAGCAATACCAGCACGCCGAACACGATGCGGTACCACGCGAACACGCCGAAATCGTGACGGCTGATGAAGCGGATCAGGCCGCGCACTGCCAATAAGGCGCTGATGAACGAAGCCGCGCCGCCCATCGCAAACAGACCGATATCGTCCGCGCTGAAAAGGTCACGGTTCTTGTAGACGTCGTACAGGGTGGCGGCGAACATGGTCGGAATCGCCAGGAAAAACGAGAACTCAGCCGCCGCCTTGCGCGACAAGCCGAAGAACAGTCCGCCGATAATGGTCGCGCCGGAACGCGAGGTGCCGGGAATCATCGCCACCGCCTGCGCGAATCCCACTTTCAGGGCATCGCGCCAGTTCATGTCGTCGACCGTCTCGGCGCGCACGACATGCTTGCGGCGCTCCGCCCACAGGATGAGCACCCCGCCGATGATCAGCGCAGAAGCGACGACGATCGGATTGAACAGGTAGTGCTTGATCTGCTTGATGAACAGGAAGCCCAGCACCGCTGCGGGCAGGAAGGCCACGATCAGGTTGGTCGCCAGCCGCCGCGAGGCCGGCTCGATGCCCAGGCTCACCACCGCGTGCCCAAGCCGGGCGCGATATTCCCACACCACCGCCAGAATCGCCGCGAACTGAATGGCGATCTCGAACACCTTGCCCTTTTCGTCATTGAACCCGAGCAGTTGCCCCGCCAGGATCAAATGCCCAGTGCTGGACACCGGCAGAAATTCGGTCAGCCCCTCGACGATGCCGAGGATGAGGGCGTGAAACAGCAGCGTGGGGTCGGTCATGGCATCGCTTCGGACATGAAAAAGGCGCGCCAACGGGGCGCGCCTGCGGATTATACGGCGGGCGGATTACACCTTGCGGTAAACCTCGGCGCCCTGCCTGACGAATTCCACCGCCTTCACTTCCATGCCCTTCGCCAGCGCGTCGGCTTCATTCAAGCCTTCCTTCGCCGCATACTCGCGCACGTCCTGGGTGATCTTCATCGAGCAGAAGTGCGGGCCGCACATCGAGCAGAAGTGCGCGACCTTGGCCGATTCCTTGGGCAGGGTCTCGTCGTGGAAGGACTTCGCCTTGTCGGGGTCGAGGCCGAGGTTGAACTGGTCGTCCCAGCGGAACTCGAAGCGCGCCTTCGACAAGGCGTTGTCACGGATCTGCGCGCCGGGGTGGCCCTTCGCCAGATCGGCCGCGTGCGCGGCGAGCTTGTAGGTGATGATGCCTTCCTTCACATCATCTTTATCCGGCAGGCCGAGGTGCTCCTTCGGCGTGACGTAGCACAGCATCGCGGTGCCGTACCAGCCGATCATCGCGGCGCCGATGCCGCTGGTGATGTGGTCGTAGCCGGGGGCGATGTCGGTGGTCAGCGGCCCGAGCGTGTAGAACGGCGCCTCGGAGCAGGACTCCAGCTGGATGTCCATGTTCTCCTTGATGAGCTGCATCGGCACGTGGCCGGGGCCTTCGATCATCACCTGCACGTCGTGCTTCCATGCCACCTGGGTCAGCTCGCCGAGCGTCCTCAGTTCGCTCAATTGCGCCTCGTCGTTGGCATCGTAGATCGAGCCGGGGCGCAGGCCGTCGCCGAGCGAGAAGGCCACGTCGTAGGCCTTCATGATGTCGCAGATGTCCTCGAAGTGGGTGTAGAGGAAGGATTCCTTGTGGTGCGCGAGGCACCACTTGGCCATGATCGAGCCGCCACGGGAAACGATGCCGGTCATGCGGTTGGCGGTCATCGGCACGTAGCGCAGCAGCACGCCGGCATGGATGGTGAAGTAGTCGACGCCCTGCTCGGCCTGTTCGATCAGGGTGTCGCGGAACATTTCCCATGTCAGTTCTTCGGCACGGCCGTCGACCTTCTCCAGCGCCTGGTAGATCGGCACGGTGCCGATGGGAACCGGCGAATTGCGGATGATCCACTCGCGCGTCTCGTGGATGTTCTTGCCGGTGGAGAGGTCCATCACGGTGTCGCCGCCCCAGCGGATCGCCCAGGTCATCTTCTCGACCTCTTCCTGGATGCTGGAACCGAGCGCCGAGTTGCCGATGTTGGCGTTGATCTTCACCAGGAAATTGCGGCCGATGATCATCGGCTCGGATTCCGGGTGGTTGATGTTGTTGGGGATGATGGCGCGGCCGCAGGCGATCTCGCTGCGCACGAACTCGGGCGTGATTTCGTTCTGCAGGCTGGCGCCGAAGTTCTGGCCGGGATGCTGGCGGTTCATCAGCGCGGCGAGCTTTTCGCCCAGCGGGCCGGTCTGCTTCAGCGATTCCAGATAGGCCACCCGATTGTTGTTCTCGCGGATGGCGATGAATTCCATCTCCGGCGTGATGATGCCCTGGCGCGCGTAGTGCATCTGGGTGACGTTCATGCCGGCCCTGGCGCGGCGCGGGGTGCGGTGGAGGCCGGGAAAACGCATCGTCGCCAGTTCGGGATTGGCCGCCTGCTGGCGACCGTATTCGGAACTCAGGTCGGCCAGCACCTCGGTATCGCCGCGCCCCTCGATCCAGCGGGTGCGCAGCGCGGGCAGGCCGGTGCGGATGTCGATCTTCGCCGCCGGGTCGGTGTAGGGACCGGAGCAGTCGTAGACGAAGATCGGCGGATTCTTCTCCCCGCCAAAGCCGGTGGGGGTGTCGGCCTGGCTGACTTCACGCATCGGCACGCGGATGTCAGGCTGGCTGCCCTCGACGTAAATCTTGCGCGAATTGGGCAGCGGCTGCACTGCCGCCTCATCGACGTGGGCAGTGGCAGCAAGGAATTGGGGGTTGGCGTTCATGGCGGCGCTCCAGAAAAACAGGAGGCGTCGGAGGCCTCGCTGCAATAATCACAGGAGACCTGTCGGCCTCGCTGCATCAATCCACGGGAGGCCACATCGGCCTCCCTACGGCGGGATCAACCGCATCAGGTTCGAAGGGTATGTCTCACTCCATCCGGCAAAACATCCGGCTGGAGACCCCTGGCGAGCGGGTCAAGTTAGCCGAAATGTGAAATAATTGCAAGGCGGGACACCGTCTAACTTATTGAGCCGTAACTTAATTTTCTTTAGCAAGGGCACCGAATGGACCTGGAACAGGCGCGCTACAACATGGTGGAACAGCAGATCCGCCCCTGGGACGTGCTGAGTCAGAACGTGCTCGATCTGCTGCACAAGGTACGCCGTGAAGATTTCGTACCGGAGGCGCACCGGGCCCTGGCCTTTGTCGACATGGAAATACCGCTCGGCCACGGCCAGTCGATGTGGACGCCGAAGCTGGAGGCGCGCGTCATCCAGGAACTCGACATTCGTCCCACCGACGGCGTGCTGGAAATCGGCACGGGCAGCGGCTACCTCACCGCCCTGCTGGCGAGCCAGGCCGCCTACGTGGTATCGGTGGACATCGTCCCCGAATTCACCGCCGCCGCGACACAAAAACTGCGCGCGCACGGCTTCGACAATGTCGTGCTGCACACCGGCGACGCTGCCCGCGACTGGCCCGACACGGCTGGCTTCGATGTCATTGTCCTGACCGGTTCGGCCCCGCTGCTGTCCGAAGCGTTTCGCCGCCGCCTGAACGTCGGCGGGCGACTGTTCGCCATCGTCGGCGAACCCCCGGTGATGCAGGCGCAACTCATCACCTGCACGGCGCCCGGCGCGTTCCGCAGCGTGACGCTGTTCGAAACCTGCGTGGCGCCGCTATTGAATGCACCGCACCCCGCTGCTTTCGTGTTTTGAGCGCATGCGCCAGTTTCGTCCCACCGAACTCGCCGTTCATATCCAGGCCGGACATACACCGGTCCTGCTCGATGTGCGCGAGCCGTGGGAATGGAACCTGTGTCGCCTTCCGGGTGCGATCCTGATCCCGATGCGCGAGCTGCCTGCCCGGTTGCAGGAATTGAACAAAGACGCCGAAACGATTGTCATCTGTCACCATGGCGTGCGCAGCTACCATGCAGCCCGCTACCTGGAAACGGCAGGGTTTGGTGACGTCATCAACCTGTCGGGCGGCATGGCAGCGTGGACGGACGAAGTCGATCCGTCCATGCCACGCTACTGACCCAATTACCAAGAACTGGATCCATCATGCAACTCAAACCCCTTTATATTGCGCTGACGCTAGCCATGGCGCCCGCGGCCCAGGCAGCAAATCTGTCCGATGTTTTCCGCGATGCGCAGGCTTACGACGCGCAATACGCCGCCGCCCGTGCCGCCTATGAGGCCGGCCAGGAAATCGCGGTGCAGGGCCGCGCCGGATTGCTGCCCAGTGTCAATCTGGGCGGCAATGTGTACTACCAAAGCATCAGCGGCCAGATAATAGAAAGTAACGACTTCGACTCCAGCCAGGTCGCAATCAATGCCTCGCAACCGCTGTTCCGCAAGCAGAATTGGGTGCATTACCAGCAGTCGAAGGAGCAGACGAAGATCGTCGGGATCCAGTTCAGGGCGGCCGAGCAGGACTTGATCCTGCGGGTTGCGCAGGCCTATTTCGATGTGCTGCAGTCACAGGACAACATCGCCTTCATCAATGCCCAGAAGGCCGCCATCACCGAACAGCTGG
>Ga0210129_1000218_pt1 | contig 15329 bp, 14 predicted proteins | sample WestPond_Cattail_2_FD_185582 | JGI IMG/M metagenome (GOLD analysis project Ga0210129, IMG submission 185582) | Wetland microbial communities from the San Francisco Bay, California, USA, that impact long-term carbon sequestration -... | ecosystem: Environmental > Aquatic > Marine > Wetlands ... | reverse complement strand
AGCGATGGTGCCCGGTTTGATATCGACTTACGGTCTAAGCACATTCGCTGGGCCGGTAGCTTGCAAGCCTTGGCTCACGACTCTGGCCCGGTTACTAGCGTCCTTTTATGAGGACTGCCAGTCTGGATTTGGTTTCAGATATCCCTTGTCTATTCGCGTTGAAGGATACGTTCCAGTATCAGGACGAAAACATGAAAATATCAAATCAGATAAGTTTTATCGTAACTATACGCCTGACATTTTTGTCATAGCCACGAAACGAACAATACTCGGACTTACCGACTGCGCGTTTTTACGCAAAAAAAGTGCTGCTAGGTTAGAAATAACACAAAGCCGAATACGCCCTTGACATTTATCGACGACATTTTTGTCGCGTTATTCTATGAAATATTTCAGGCGTTGCGAATTTGCAGTTGTCAAAAACATCGCGAAAATAACGCGATGTTATGGGACGCGTGTCTAATACTGCCTTGGCACGCTTCGTGCTTGTCAACCTATCGCTTAGTTAGTCCTATGTTACGCCACGGTATTGCGTAACTTAAACTTGGATAGACGCGCCCAAATTTGGGCATAACTTAGAATGGGAGGAGTATATGAATCGCTTAATAATAGCGTTGGGAGTAATTTCTGCTTTTGCGCTTGGATGTTCTAAAGGTACATCGGATAAAGGTTTCTTGGCAAGTCTCACGGTTCTGGGCGACGACGACGACGGAAATGGCGGAGCTGGTACCGATGCCAGCGTAGTTGATAGTGGGGGAGGTGCCGGTAAAGCTGGTATTGGTAGTGGTGGTAAGGGCGGAAGAAGCGGAACAGGAGGGATTGCCGGAAGAGCCGGGGTCGGCGGCACTAAAGCGGGTGCCGGGGGCGTGGTCGCTGGTCGAGGCGGCGTAGTCGCTGGCTCTGGCGGCACCGGTGGCGTCGCTGGTGTAGGCGGTGCTTGTGAGTGTCCATGGGGAGGTGGTCCTGCGACTTGCGACGGCGGAAGTTGCTGCGCTGTAGATGATGACGCAGGCCTATCGGAACAGGAAGCCTTGGCGAACCCAACGTTTGCTACACAAGCGACACAAACGACTGGATGCGGCGAGTGCGGTGCCAATAATCCGTATTGGACATGCGTTGCCGCTGGCTGTACCTGCAACTTGGGTGTCCTTTGCGGAATCGGGGTTGGCGGACTGCTCGCACAAACCTTGTGTTCAGGCGGTTGGGCCGCTGTCGCCGCACTTCCTGCATGGCAAATTGCGGCGATTGCCGAAGAACTGAGGAAATCGGCGATTCCTGCGGTCTGTTCCGTGGTCAATGCGTGCATGTTGTTCTATTGTAACCGAGCGCCAATTTGTTGATCCCGTCTTCGGAGACGCGTCGTGGTGTGCGTTTGAGGAGTTTGGTCCAAGCATGATGCTTCTGTCCGCGTGCGAATACGTTAGCAACGACTGGATTGTGGTTGAAACTCATACCATTACTCTGTGTATTCTACGCCCCACTTGTTTCGAGCGGCTTTTCAAACCGCAGCACTGTCTAAACGACAAAAAAATGCGTGATAACGACGCGGTAAAAGCTTGCGGCCGGGGGACGGAAATTCAACAACGCTGGCGTTCGCTTTCGACCGGAGGAGCTTAGAATGAAAAAGGAAGCGTCAGAACAGGAACAGACCTTTCCTTCTCGTCAAGGTTCCTCAAAGATGCATTATGGGAACCTTCCAATAAGTACATAGCCAACCCGGCCACGCTCCACCCGAAGCTCCTCCAAGGAGTGCGACTCTCCCAACCTCGCCTAGGGTTGTCCGGGAGTGAACCCGTATCACCCTACGGCGAAATTGCTTGAACGGAAGACACGCCCCTTCGCGCCCATATCGTTTAACGCGGTACCACTCATGGCGATTCTCGCCGGTAACAGCGTGTCACCGGTGATAGTTATCGTTCAGCGCATGAAAGGGAAACGGTTTATTCGCGCCAGCAGTGTCTTCCACCGGCCGGGGCTAAGGAGGGAAGGAAGAAACAGCAATCCATATGACTGCTACGGCGATTGATTTGTTCGGCCAAATTGGCTTTATACTATGTAGACCGGAGACGCTTTAGCACCTGTTTTCGCGTCATTGAAATCATGCGAACGCATCTCGTGTGTCAGGGACAATGGTAGTTCCCAAAGCATTGCTGTCAGTCGCTTACTCCGTCCCGCAGGTCTACTTCGGTAAAACTAAGGGGCGATCTCCGTACGCTTCGTCGAAGGCGCGCCTTATTTCGTTTTTATCGGGCTTGCCCTCGCGCTTATCGATACAATCATTAAGCGCTTTCACGGCAGATTCTTTTTCGGCATACTTTTCGTCAGTGTTGCGTTCGGCCGTCTTTGTCTCTTCCGATGATGGATCCTTGCGTTTTTCGGAATCCAACGCTTTCTCAGTTGCAAGCCATTTACGTGCGGAGTCGACCATCTTATTCGCCTCCTTGCGACAACCCCGAGACTCCGATTTGGCCCAGTCGATATCGTCGAGGACCACGGTGTTAACTCGCGCGACTTCGCCCGGAGACATTCCGTGATTCTCTTTTTTAAATAGCCACGTCGCGAATAGACGTTCGCATTTGTCTTCGAGATCCGCTATGTGTGTACCGTCATCTTTACCTGGCGCGTTATAGGCGTTGAAGATGTTTTGGATACTGATTTCTGCGCTGTGGCACGGTTCCGATTGGCGTTTTAGCCACGCTCTTGCAACGACAAGTAAATACTGCTCGCGCTCGTCGATGTTGTATCCATGAATGAGCGTCATGAGCATTTTGTCGATCTGCGCCGCGCGCCGGTTCGGTGTCGAACAGTGGAGGACATCGTTATTGTCAAGCCAGCATTGGTCAATCACGTCGTCTTCGTCGGCGATGGCGGTACCTGTGTCGACGCAGATAAATAGACTAAAAACCAGAGCAGCCATAAGTCGTGAATGCATTGGCAAAAATTCCTCCTTCCCCTAGCGTATACAGCCATCGTAAAGCAATGTCGTTGAAGTCGTAATAGGCAAACCAATATCGTACCTTGTATTACAAAAGGTTGTATAAACTCGCGCGAGACGTAAGGTTAGCAAAGATTTCGAACCCAAATTCACGGTCCGCCTCGCACGCAGCGCACCGCGAATGAATCCGTCGCTACCAACGTCGATAACATTCGCATAGAGCCCTCGCAATTAAGTACGAGCGGAGTCGACTAAACACGAACCCTGTAGATCTACAGCGTACCGGTGAGGTTAGGTATAAACCTCGCGTTCTTTGTGGTATAATTCGAGTAAGGGTAGGCGGAGGTGAAGGCTAATAACGCCCTATACCCTACACACGGGTTTGACGATTTGATGAGCCGCATCTGGCTAGCCTGGATTTCCACGGACACTATTTAAACTAACGTCTGCGTAAAAAGCCGGATCATTTCGATCACTTACGCCGTCTCATTTCTGTACTGTATTATTTTATTATCCCTAAACTGCGAAGTGAAATGGCAAAAAATATCAAAAAACGCCGTGCTTTTTAATATTCTAAGACATTCTAAGACTGCGGAAATCCCTTTATTGGATCACTAAATGCGTAACAACTTTTTTCTAAAAAGGCGTCGATTTCGATCACTTTGAGTCCTTCGTAGTTATCGGAATTCGGCTCCGTGGAAATCCAGGCTAGTCAAACTGGCGGGCGCTGACTATCAAGCCACCAGACCGAGCGAGATGCGATATACCGGACGGTGATTGCTTACTGCTCCGCCTTCATATAGCGACAAATATCTTCGGTCCCTATGCTAGACTACCTTCGCCAGCTCCCGTTCAACTAGCATCGCCGCGACCTGCGCTGGCGTGACTTTGCGTCCATCAGTGCTCATCTCCTTGGAAAGACGAAACAGCCCTTCCCATATCTCTTGTTTGAACGGCACGCAGCGACGTTCTGTCCAGTCTGGGTCCGTTGGCCGTCCGCCCGTCGATTGAAGCCGACGTACGATTTCTTCTCTGAGGCTGAGTAGGCCGAGCGGGCCTTGATGTGAGGTTGTTTGGACTTCCACAACCCTACTTGCGCCAAGCGCTTTGGCGATTCTTTCTCTGTCGTTTGCCTTTCGTTTCATGACCCTATCTCCTTACTCATCGTACTTGGAGATGCCGTAGTATGCTCCGTCGATAACAATGCCGATTTCACCTTGGCCAGCTTCGCGTCCCATGGTGTGGAGAAAATGGCGCAATTCTGAAAGACTCTTTGCGGTGACATCGTTCGGTTTCGCGTAGCTGACGACCATCACTGACTCATCCCATACGAGCTGTCCGTTGCGATCGTCATCGCGCCATACACCGCGACCGGGCGGAAACGCGGTTGCGCCACGGAAAAGCTTTCCAAACACTTCGAGCGCCGCGGTGACCCATTTCTCTTGCTTGATGGCGCGACCGTCACGGTTTTTGCTCGGTACGAAAAGCGTAAACTGCGTCGTCCCGCTGGGAAGATTCGAACCGATACGCTTGCCGATCTCTTTCATATTCTTTTAGTGTACCACTTTCTGATCAGAAAGCTAACCACTACCTTCATCCGTCCCAGCTGAATCTGGTGACCTTGAAGGTAAACCGATTGACATCACTCCAGAACATTCAAAAGACAATCTCGTCTCTTTCTCAAGGCGTTGTCCTTTCCCGGTTCCAGACCCGTCCATGCAGGTAGAACGTCCACGAGGGAGACGTTCTCCGGGTCCGCTCTGGCTCCGAAAAGAGGCCGGGCGGAGTCCAAACGGAGCCGGGGCCTCTATTTGTAATTCCTTTGAATTACCTTTGGTTAAGCGAATTGCGCATATTTTCGAGGTTTTTGGGTACTTTTAAAACAAAGTTGACGGACTGGGAGGTTACACATGGCATGAATTGACGGACTGGGAGGTTACACATAAAAAAAATGACGGACTGGGAGGTTACACGGCCTTTTTTTGACTAGTTTGGCCCGGTCTTTGCTAACCATGCCTGGACGGTCCCAACACGGTCCGGAGGAATTGCCTTCGTCCCGTTCTCCCACTGGTTCACGAGTGGACGTGAGACTCCAAAAAGTTTGGCAATTTCGTCTTGAGACAACCCACGTTCTAGACGTCTCGCTCGAAGGAGGTGGTGAAGCGGCCTCGCCGTTTCGCCATCGCCTTGGACATAGGTCACCTCTCCACGAGCCGCTCGCCGGGCTTGTTCCGCCTCCTCCGAGCTCGAAGGAAGTCTCCACGGGTGAGGCGTATCGCCACGTTTCGCGGCCTCTCGGGTTCGTCGCTCCCATAGTTTACGGCGGTCCTCTTCCCAGGTTTCGGGAACAAAGAAATACCACCTAGATTTCTCCTGGAGGTCTTTCGCCGGAAGCTTCGTAGCTTGTTCGAAAGAGAGCCACTCGTCTTTCAACCGAACGGCGGTCACGCCTCCGAGATACTCCATCACGATAGCTTTTATGTCTTCGAGGGTTTCCTTTACTATTTTGTTTCGAGACGAGTTGGCTCGTCCCGGACTGAAAGAGCGTCCCGTAACCGACACGAGGCCTTCCGTATGTTTCCCGCCGGTATTGGACTCACGGCTCTCGGTTCCGGAAAGCCTCCACCCGTTCTCCGCATAACGCCAAAAGTTTCCAAGAGCTCCCACAAACCGCTTTTCTGTTGGGAGGAGCGGACAGAAAGCGGAAGTGTAAATTCGCCGTCCTTTATTGTCCGTGGACTGTTCTTTCGTGGCCGGCCTATTTCGCTCTTTACCTTTAGCCGTGGAGTTCCCTTTGGTTATGTTGTGCTCAAGGAAGGCCACGAGCTTTTCCCGTTCAGGAGAAAAGTCCTCCGCTGAATTATAGAGAGCTCGTCCCGCGTCAAAGTCCACATAAGAGCCGGCGGGATTTCTTCGTTTTTTAGCCTTTCGGTCATATCCCCACCCGAGTTGCGCTTTTTGTTCTTCCGTATGTTTTTGAGTAAAGTCTAGGTTTACTATTTCATTTCCAGCTTCTATCCTTCGCTCTCCGCTCTGAAAAACAGTCAAGCAACCAAGAAACCCAGGCATAACAAAAAACAGATAGTCTCCGTCTCCATGCTTGCCAGGTCCCGCCGGCTCATAACGCCACTCTCCGATAAAAGAGCCGTAAGCGTTCACGGTTGTTGTATCGAAGCTATTCACGCTAAATTCGCACCTACGGCAAGCCTCGAAAACCGTTTCTATGTGAGCTTTCCAGTCCTTGTCCTTCCATAACTTTAGAAGCTCGCGGAAGACCGTGGCGTGGATACGAACCGCAGTGGTTTTCTGTCGCGAGACTTGTCCAAGAATAATTTCCATAACCCGGTGAGCGTCTTTTATGGCTCGTGTACGGCGCTTTAAGAGTTCTATTTTGGCTTGTTCGGTTTCTCCGTTATCGAATAGAGAACGTTGACGACTGTTCCGCTCATGTTCTGCAATTTGCTTTTCAGTATCAGCTATCCATTTTGCGGTCCACGGCCCGGCCAACCCATACCAAGATAACTTTATTCGGAGAAAACCTTTCCCGTGTTGGAAGAGACGGACAAACCACTCTTTCCCATCTTTCGGGTCTCTCCACCGAAAACCTTTGGCGAGGCCCTCGCGTATCTCTAATTCGTGCTCCGCTTTACTGGTTAGTTTGTATTCCTCGCCACCGTTTTTTGAATACCGTCTCCTAATCATAGACGGGAAGGCTTCCTCTCCCAGTTCTTCTCGAAGTCTATGCACCTCACGAACTAGTAGCTCATGCCATGAAGGGCCAGGGTTGCGCGGTAAACGTCGTAAATGAAAGCCTTCGTCAATAATTGATAATGCCTCGCGGTCCGCGATAGCTCGTCCAACGTCAATGGGAAGACATGAGTCAATAACGTCATGATTGCCGATATCCACCAGGAGGTCTTCCGTTTTGGTACTACTCGCCTCCAGCGGAGGACTTACCAAACCTATTAAGTAAAGAAGCCTTTCGCTTGTAGGAATAGGTTGAATATAAGAGCCAAAAGAACGAAAGGGTTCTTGCGCTTCTCCGGTCCAGTGCTTAAGAGCATATTTGATAGCTTCAGGTAAGTAAGGTGAAAAGACGTCTTCTGTAATTCGGTCGATACCCGGAAGTAGCTCCTTATCCCAGAACCGCGCGCGTCTTTCTTTGTCCCACTGAAGGTGAGCCTTGCCTTCGAAAAGAACTCCACACATAACCGGCCAGTAAATTTCTCGTCTTTCTTTGCGATTTACCAAAGGCCAGAACGCGGAGAAGGCGTGAACCCTGTAAGGATCTCCTTCATGTTCTCCCTCGAAGACAAGACAAGGGTCCACTTCGTTCCACCGCTCTACCGGCTCGAACCCGCCGGTAATAGGGTTAGCTATTACGCCAGATGGATTTCCAAAGACGGTGGGTAGAAAGAGGCCCATTTCCACCTCTTTCTCTTTCCGTTCTTCTTTTGGTAGTTCATGGAGACGATCCTCTAACGTTTGGGTGTAGAGTTTAAAGGTTTTCCCGTCCTTATATCCAAGGCCTACTCCTTTCGCGAATTGAGCAAGGACAAGCGGGAATAGGGTTTCGCTTGCTTTCCCTGTTTCCTCGCCGGCTCGCAATAAAGCGGCGAACTTTTGTAGGAGTGTAGGAAATTGGGACTCAAAGGCGGGCTTATTCGTCTTCCAATTCCATGGAATATTCCAGCGTAGCTCCGCGTAAGGAGACTCCCAAGTAACCTCCGGAGCCTCCGTTTCGCTTTCCGTGAGCTCACGTAACCGGACGAGCGTTCGTCTTATCGCGCGGATAGATGCCACGCTAAGGAGTAACCGGAGGTCCTTGTCCAGCTCTGCACTACTTGGGTCCATTGAAACTCTAATTCTGCGAAACGAACCCACCGTTCGGAACGTCCGGGTTGTTTACGTTTACGTCGACGTCCGCTACCGCCGGCGGAAGAACGTATCCTCCGGAGCGGTGGACTTGCATACGTTCGAGCTCGTGGAGTGCGCGGTAAAGGGAGCGTTCAAGGTGGGCCTCGTAACGGCTGAACTTGTCCATTTCTTTCAGGTCTTCGAGTAAAAGGTTTTTGGTACGTGCACTTTCTAACCGTAGACGGGTATTTTCGAGCGACCGTTGGACTGCGCCTAGGTCCCGACACGTCTTTCCACGCACGTTCAAGAGAACGTTTAGCGGGTTATCCTCTTTGAAATTTTCCGCTACTTTTTCCGTAATCTTCTTTATCGCTTCCCACGCGGACGGGCCGGTGTAACCTTCCCACTCGAAAGGGTCTATGCCTTCGGGTATCTCGAAAAAGCTTTCCCAGTCTTCATAACAGCAATAGTTACTAACGCTACTAACCGCGATAAACGCGTCACTTGAGCTCACTTCTTCTAGCGCTTCGTCGGAATCGTTCACGGCCAGGATAAACCGTTTGAGCGCTTCACTGTCTTCCTGAAGCGTGGATAAGTAGGACTCCATGTTAGGTATCGTTTTACAGTTCATAGGGGAGTCCGATGCGTCATTTTGTAAAATGTCTTCGATAATATTATTTGTTTTTTGTACTGCACCTTCTCCCGCGAGTTTCTGGGCTTGTGAGAGCGTCTCATTCTCGTATCTCGCAAGCCTAGCAAGGCGCCAAGCTATAATAGCTATCCGTTCCACGAGTATGGCCTCCACGTGGTTGTCCGGTTTGAGCGTGTCGAATATCGCGTCTTTATGGGCTTCCCAGTCCTTCGCCTTTTCCACGCAAGGGAGGACGAGGGCCTTGGAGAGTAAACCGTGGCGGAGAGCGTTTTTCGAGCTCTTCCCCCTTCCCGCGAGGCTCGTGGGTCCAGTGCTCTTTTGAGCGTTCTGCTTATTGGCTTCTCTCTTGGCAAGCGAGGTCATACGTCCTCCTTTATGTCCCTATCGGCCTCCCACCTTTGAGCTCGCCCTCGAAACGCGGGAAAGGTTTGCCTTTGTTGTATTTGTCCCGTAATACCTTGAGCTCCTTTTGAATAGCTCGCTCCACGAGGCGAGCCATAGTGAGCCGCTCTGGAGGCCCGGCCAAAAACACCACCGCGTCTCTGCATTCTTCGACTACGGGTGTAGGTAGGTGGAACGTGGCCCTCGTCTTCGAGGTGGTCGGCTCCAGTTTCACCACCTCCGCCGTCTTCGTTCCTGGGCCTCGCCGGCTCGCCTTCGTGTCGCCCATAAGGTTATCCAAAGGGTCTACTCCCATAGCACTTGTTTTTTTCGCACTCATTTACGTTCTCCTCTTATTTAGTTCTTTCGCCGCGGAGCGGTAGTCCTCCGCTCCCGCGCTTTCCGTGGCGTACAACGTTATTGGTTTGCTATAGGAAGGAGCTTCCCGGAGCCGGATATTTTCACGTATCACGGTCTCGAATACGTCCTTCCCAAACTTTGCTCTAAGAGAGTCCACCACCTCGCTCGCGAGCCGGGTTCTGGAATCCACGCGGCAAGCCAGGAGTCCGGCCAGGGCGAGCTCCGGGTTCAGGCGCTCTCTTACCCTGTCCACCGTTTGAAGGAGGCTCACGAGCCCGGAGAGGGCCAGTACGCTCACCTCCACGGGAACAAGGAGCTCGTGACACGCCACGAGGGCGGAGACGGACAGAATGCCAAGAGCCGGCGGACAGTCCATAAAGACATAGTCCCACTTGTCCGGGAGCTTCCGAACCGCGCGGCGAAGTAGCGTCTCCGCTCCCACCTCGCTCGCGAGCGCCTTGTCCATACCCGTGAGCCAGGCGGATGAGGCTATCACGTCCACGCCGGGAGCCGTACTACCCTGGACGAGCTCCACGAGCTTCCTGTTGTCGGTAAAGACTTCGAGTAGTCCCTTGCCGCCGTCCGAAACTCCAAGCCACTGGGAGGCGTTCGCCTGGGCGTCCAAATCCGCCACGAGGACGCGTTTTCCGGCCTCGCCCAGAGCCGCGGCGAGGTTCACCGCGGAGGTGGTCTTCCCGGAGCCGCCCTTTTGGTTCATTACTGCTATCGTCCTCACAACTTTTCCTCGTTATCGTTTGAAACGTTTGCGTTTGCCGTGTTACTTGTGTTTATTGCGTTACTGGTGTTACCAGTGTTGCTTACGTTTATGTCGTTACTTGTATTTACAGTGTATAGCGCTTCTACGCTACCTCTTTTATGCGTTATACCGTGTATATCTGAAGTGCTGTTTGCGCTATCTATCTTTCTAGCCTTTACGAGAGTGAGCTCCGTGCCCGGGGCCTCGAACAATTGGGCGAACGTCCAGTGCTCCGCCTTCGCCCTTTGGACAAGCTCGCCCTCCGGTCCGCGTTCAGGAAGTGAATACCAATGGGAGCTCCTCCCGTCCTTGCGAACCACGAGCGCCGTGGCGAGCGGTAGGCCCTCGAAGAATCGAACCTGAAAGCCTAGAACCTCCTCACGAGCCACCTCGCCCAGGTCCTCCCAGTCTGAAGCGGCGAGTCCTTGGGGTTGGACCACCATACGGCGGAGACTTTTGAGAGCGAGGCTCACACGCCCTCCGCAACTATCGGGTCACGGAGTAAGTGGTAACGTCCATGGAAGGCGAGCTTCGCCCACTGTCCCACCTCGCCGTAACGGTTCTTGAGCGTTCCTACCTCGAAACGAGTAATATCCGGACGTGGCCTTGAGCTCTTCACTTCTGTCCGGTAGTCCGCGGCGTAGTTCAGTAAACCAAGAACAAGGTCCGCCTCTTGTTCGCTCCCTCCTTCGCGAAGTTGGTTCAACTCTGGGCGAGCCTTTTGGATAACCTCTAGTGCTTCCGCATATGGCTTCTCCTTGAACATTCCACCGTATCCGGTCGGAACGGCCTCTCTGTTTACCTGGGCTCCCACAACCACCGGAGCACTTATGTCTACCGCGAGGGCCTTTAGGGCTCGCCCTACGGTGGATATTTCTATGTCCCGGCGGTCGTACGAACCCTCTGGAGCCGGAACCCTTTGGAGATAGTCCACGAGAACGCCGGCCACGTTGTAACGTTCCTTAAGGTTTTTCGTGTGCCCCGCTATTTGTCCCACGTCCCACGCTCCTCGGTTGACGATTAAGAGCCTGCTCTCCCACGTCTTGAGACGCTCCCTGGCTTGTTCGAGGACTTTCGGCGAAGGCCACCCATACTCTGGGCGAGAGTCGTAACCCGCGCGGAGAAAGTCCCGTATCTCGTTTGAGTCCCAGGCATTTGCTATTTGCTCCGTAGTAAGTAGTCCTAGGAGACGGTGGTAGATACGGACTTCGGGTTCCTCGTGGGAGTACATGACGTATAGCTCGCCCCCATCCTCCTCTTCCGCCTTCCGGAGCCAATTGGCGAGCAACCCCACGAGAAAGCTCGTCTTACCGTGGCCGGTCCGCGCTCCCACCACCGTAAGCTCTCCCGGGCTGAACTGGACTCCAAGCTCGTCCACGGCCTCCCACCCGGAAGGCTTTCCCGCCGGGAGCGCGTGGCTTTCCCGCTCAAGGCGCTCCACGCTAAACGCCGGCGGCTCGTCCACAATACTCACGGAGAGCTTGTCCACCGTGGAGCGAAGGGTGGCGAGGGTTTCTGTTACGGGTTTACCACTAACCCGCTCCCTCTGGGCTTGTTCAAGAGCGCGGTCCAGTCCCTTCTCCCGTTCCTCTTTCGCCTTCCGCTCCGCGTGACTTTGAGCACGGTCCGCGAGGGCTTCAGGGCCTTTACCCGTTCTCTCTGAAAGTAGACGAATGAGCTCGTCCGCCTCCAGTCCCGCGCGTGGCCCTCGAAGGCTATCGATAAGGTCCACCACCCTGTCCACGGCCGTATCCTTGGCGACGTTATCGCTTTCCGGACTAACGCCGGCGAGCTCGTCCAGGGCCAGGAAGGTGGCCCCCGGCTCGTGGGTTTTCAGTACGGCGCGAAAGGCGTCCAGTCCCTTTAGGGTCACGAGGGAGTCCGGGTCCACCTTATCGTTCGTCCCGCTCTTTCCCGCGGCCTCCTGGAGCTTTTTTGGGTCTATAACGTACACGTATGGTACGTTGTCCACGTTTGCTATTTTTATGGCTTCTTTTACGGTTCGCCGCGTGGCGTCCAGTCCTGGATAAACGAGCTCGCCGTTCTTCTCCCGCGGGTCCCAGTCCAGTGAGAGCGTAACGCTCTGGACTCGCTCCTTCTTGAGAGTCTTGAGCATATCAACAGAGGCTCCCAGTCCGCCCAGGGCGGCCACGTTCTGGAGGCCCTCGTGGTGGAACCGCAAGGCGTCTATTACGCCCTCCACGAGAACGAGGTTCTTACGTCCACCTTGGGAGAGGGCTTCACGGAGGAGGAACGGACACGGCTTTTCTCCACCGTGTAGATACAAATATTTAGGTCCAGTCTCGCTCTCTGGCTTCCCGGTAATATCGCGAGCCCAGATAGTCGCGAGCTTCCCGCGGTGGTCTCGCCACGGGTGGACTATTCGTCCTTTCCACCGTGAGTCTCGAACGAGTCCGGAGGCGTTTATATCGCCGTCCACAGACTCGTCTTTGGCCTTAATCTCCTCTATAACCGAGTCCGAGTAGAACCCGAACTCCCTGTCCACGAGAGCCTCCGTGGGAAAGCCTCGCCGCTCCAAATAGGCCCGGGCCTCCACGCCTTGCTCTCCTGAGAGAGCCGCGCGCGCGCGTAAACAGAACGTCTCCAGGAGCCTCTCCCGCCGGTTCCGGACGTCCGTTTCCCGCCGTTCCTCGTCCGTGACAGGCCGTTCTATCGGAGAGGCGTCAACGCCGGCGAGCTCCGCGAGCTTCTTTATGGCGTCCACGTAGGCGGAGCCCGTGGGCGACGTTCCGCCGTTTACGTAAGCGGTCCACGTAGTGAATCCTTCGCCGTGGACATAAAATCCATGGGGAAGGTTACACACCACCCGGCCCGGGCGAGCGTCTCCCGTGACGTTTACCCGTTGAGTGGATACCCACCCGTTACCTTTCCGCTTCCACCCGAACTCTGGGAAGGCGGAGTCTAGACGTGAATAAAGAGCCGGGAGCACTTCCTCGTCTAGGAAGGCGGACGGGTCGGATAAATGTTTACCTTGTGTACGTTGCATGTATATGTGTCGTTGAAACAAACGTTATAAATGTATACGTCATATCAAACGCGTACGTTTTATGTGTTGTGTACGTTTATGGAGTTTATCCAACGCCTCCCGCATACTGCGAACCCGGCTCCACGCGATATAACCCCACCCGGCGAGGTCCAGGGCCTCCTCTTCTATCTCCGCGAGGAGCTCCTCCGGCTTCCGGGGGAACGAGCGGTCTCCGTACAATCCTCGCCCTTTTTCGAGCCGGCTCCGTGCGGCCTCCGTGAACGCCTTGAAGGAAGCGAGGTTGTCGTCCTTCATTGCACGGCCTCCGCGGCCACGAGCCGGGCCACCACTCCTCCCAGGTCCGTACGGTTATCGTCATATCGGGTTAGAACCCTAACGTCCTTGTGGCGCGAAAACTTCTGAACCGCTCGAACATTTCCGTTCGTACAGTCTAGGGCTTGGGTTATCGCCGCGTGGCGGAGCCCGTGAGGCCACACCTTCAGGCCCACGTCCTCGCCTAGTTCACGAACAAGGTAGTGAACGCTCCGGGCGGAGAGCCTCTTGGCGCTCTTCGTGGACGGGTCCAGGGCAAGGAAGAGAGGCCCGGGCTCTTGTCCTCGAACCGCTATCCACGCTCCCAGTGCGGCCGCGGTGGGCTCCGGGAGGGTTATCGCTTCACGTCCAGTCCGCCCTTTCCCGAGAACGGCAACGGTTCCGGCCTTTAGGTCCACGTGCTCCAGGTCCAGTGACACCACCTCGCCGCGGCGAAGGGCGATATCGTAAAGGAGGTGGAGGATAGCACGGTCACGAGCGGCCTTCGCGTCCACGCGCGCGTCCAGGGAGTCCAGGAGCTTACGGAAGCCCTCCCGCCCAGGGCCGCGCGTATCACGGTAGGCTTGGCTCTTGACGCCTTCCACTTCGAGCGTCCAGCTAACCATACCGATAGTCCGGGCGAGCTTCACGAGGGAGCGTAAAGCGGCGAGCCGGCGATTTACCGTGGACGGAGCAAGTCCCACGTCCACCATAGAGTTTTTGTAGTTTAGGGCGAGCTCGTTCGCCGGTCCGTGGCCGTTCGTAAGTAGAACGCGCGTGGCCTCCTCCTGGCTCGCCACGCTTAGGAACCGGCGGAAGTACTCCAAGTCCATACGGTAGGCGTCCAGGGTTCGAGCGTTCCGCCCAGAGAGAAAGCTATCAAGGAGACGGTGAGAGGGCGAGGCGGTCCGAGTTATGGAAGCGGGCTCACGAACGGGCACAACAGTTAACATACTTTTAACGTATCATACGTTTACGTTTATGTCAAGTCATGTTTTTATGGGCCAAGTTGCTTCATACCATGCTTCTCCGGTTTGAAGTCTTTGGTAAACTTGGTTTTGTCGTCATATATGGCGATGGCGCCATCGAGATTGGCGCTCCCGAGGCGAGCGCCCTTGAAGTCCCGCTCCCCAGCAGCGTAACGCGCTAGAAGTTCCTTCGCACGACGTCTAATCCTTCATCTGTGCAAGCGGGTGACGAAGGTAGTGTTCGTTTAAAGTTTCGCAAAGTCGCTTTTCTTTAGTTCTTCGTACTAAGTCGAGAACATTTTCACCGCTAACGGTAGCAATTTTGTACTTCTTCGTCGAAGAGGCGCGGTTCTCAATATAGTCAGCCGCCTCCGATGAGAATGACGCCGATGTCCAATACTCGAACCAATGCGGTTTGTCTTTAAACTCTGTTTCTTGATTCATCCATTCGTTCCAGATAGGCAGACGCTCTTCGACCCACACTTTCACCTCTTCTAAACTCACTTCCCGACCAGGAGCGTGACCTTTGCACTCTATCGCAAGTATTTTTTCTGTTTGCACGTGGATTATATCGATCTCGGCTTGTCTACCATTGTTATTTATTTTTTTCCCTAAATAAAAGTGTCCTGCCCATAGGCGGTGCGCTGTGAATGCTACGATCAACTCGAAAAGCGGACCACGTAGATTACCGGCCGCGCCTTCGATGCGACCAAGACTATCGAATAAATTGCAGACAATATCAGGATTCACATCCACTCTCTTTGCCGTATCGGATAACGTCTTGATTAAATCCTTCAAAGCTTGACTAAGAGCGTTACCGAAAATGTTTTCTAGAGTGGTGAACAACAGTCCCTCTTGACGTCCGAGCTTGAACGCATCGGGCTTGAACCAATGCGCAACAAGGAAGGCGATAAACGGACGCGCCTTCGCTCGCGCTCGAATAATCCGTGTTTTACGCACAAAAGGCTCTACCAAATCGATTGTTAACTCTGTATCGAGCCACACGTCTGCAACGAGAAAACCGGGGTTCATCTTAGGCTTTGTGGTCGCCAAAGGTCTGATATATGAAGGCCCGACAAGATCAAAAAGAAAGTTAGAGAACTCCGGCTGGGGGTTATCCC
>Ga0210129_1000217_pt1 | contig 15382 bp, 17 predicted proteins | sample WestPond_Cattail_2_FD_185582 | JGI IMG/M metagenome (GOLD analysis project Ga0210129, IMG submission 185582) | Wetland microbial communities from the San Francisco Bay, California, USA, that impact long-term carbon sequestration -... | ecosystem: Environmental > Aquatic > Marine > Wetlands ... | reverse complement strand
CGGCTATTGTCGTCATTTGCAGGGGTTCGGAAAACCCGTGCAGTTCACCTTGTTCCGGTACGCACCCCGGATGTAAAAACGCCACCTCGACGGTGGCGCTTGTTCAGGCTAGCTCAACAATCAGTGCTGGGTTTTTGCCGGATTGCCAGCTTTGGGCGGGGTGATGAACGATCCCACCGGAACAACTACCTGTTTCGGCTTCTTGGGTTTCTTTGCTTCCTTGTTTCCACGTACTTGACCTTTTGCCATGCTCATTCTCCTTGCAACGGCTTCAGAAATGTCCGGCCGGATTGCGCATCGCGCGTCAACCCGACACAGCCCGATCATAGGCCGTTACGCTAGAAAACCCAGCTTTATATTCAGCCGGCCACGGATCCGGCAACCGCCACCATTCGATCTGGCGAATGGACCGGACCCTTTCGAGTGTTGCGCACAAGCCTCACCGTTGCTGAAACCTCCCTGCTGCCTATGGGGAAATGGGGCTTACTTTGTTAACATAAGCATATCAGCAATTGCTGCAAGCCCAAGCCCCGCGGATCCCGGGGTTTTCACACCAACAAGCAAGAGAGAAGAGCATGACAACAAAGACCTTCAAACTGGGCACCCTCGCCATGGCGCTTGCCGGATGCGCGCTGTTCGGTACCCCCGCCGCTGCCGAAGAGTCGACGGGCGATCAGTGGACCTTCGCGCTGACGCCCTACCTGTGGCTGCCCAACATCAATGGCTCGCTGAAATACGATCTGCCGAACTTCGACACCAATCCCGAAGTGGAAACCGGCCCCAACGACTATCTTTCCAACCTCGATATGGCCTTCATGATCAGCGGTGAAGCGCGCAAGGGCAAATGGTCGATCTTCACCGATTTCATCTATCTCGATTTCGGCTCCGAGGACAGCCATGTCAAGTCCTTCGGCGGGACGGATATCAACGCCACGATCGATCTGGGCACCAAGTCCTCCCTGTCAGGTGATCTCTGGACACTGGTTGGCGGCTATGCCTTGGTGCAGGAACCCGGCGCGACGCTCGATGTGATCGGCGGCTTTCGCTACCTTGGCATCGAAGCCAAAACCGACTGGAGTCTCTCGGCTACCATCAACGACCCGAATTCGGGTGAAACCCTGGCCGCATCCGGCAGCATTTCGCAGGACGCGAACCTGTGGGATGGCATCGTCGGCGTACGCGGTCACGTCAGGCTGGGGAACAGCAACTGGTCGATACCGTATTACGCGGACGTCGGCGCCGGTGACTCGGACCTGACCTGGCAGGCCATGGCGGGCCTGGCCTACAACTGGAGCTGGGGAGACGTGGTCGTGGCCTACCGCTACCTGTCCTACGACATGGACGACGACAAATTGCTTCAGGACGTAAGCTTCGGCGGCCCCGCGCTGGGCGTGACCTTCCGCTGGTAAGTCGATAGCCGGGGTCGGCCGCCGCGGCCGCGCTAAACCCGGCTTGCGGTCTGCCGCATCACATCTGCTGCCCGCCGCATCGCCCATCTCACCGGGACGGGTAAAGCTGCGCCGCCGTGATCGACGGCGGTCTGCGCATGGCGGGCTTCATCCGCCTTCATCTGTTCGACCACCGCGCGGCTTTTTGCGTCGGCTTCGGGCAGTTGCTGCAGGTGCCCGTCGAGATGCGCTTCGACCTGACGTTCGGTTTCGGCCAGGAAACCGAGATTCCATTTGTCCCCCAGCAGCCCGGCCACCACGCCGATGCCGAACGCGCCGCCGAACCACAGCGGGTTGAGCAGGCTTTTGCGGCCACCGAGCTCGTTGATGCGCGTCTCGCACCAGGCGAGGTGATCGGTTTCCTCCCGCGCGGCCTGTTCGAGCTCGGCGCGCACCTGCTCGTTGTTCGCAGTGAGCGCCTGCCCGGCGTACAGCGCCTGCGCGCACACTTCGCCGACGTGGTTGACGCGCATCAGTGCGGCGGCGTGCGCGCGCTCGGCATCGCTCAATTCAGCTTCCGGTCCGCTGCCGGGATAGGAACGGCCGGCGTGCGGACTGGCGAAGACGGTGCGCAGGCCGAGGTCGAAGGTGGTGATCAGTTGGTCGAGTTTGTTCATGGGTGCCTCGGTTTTTTCTTTAGCGAACTGGCCTGGAGTCGCTGAACGGGTCCGTTTCGTCATTCCGGCGAACGCCGGAATCCAGTTTGATCAAGCAACGGGACCCCGGCGTCCGCCGGGGTGACGACCTGTTTAGCGTGTTCTTAGGCTCGCGCCAAATCATTTCACGTAGTAGTTGAAGTTGGAATATGCCGCTTCGGCGACCTTGAACCACTGGAACTCGGTGTCGCGGAACTGCTTCCACGGACGATAGATGGCGGCGAAGTCGGGGTTGGCCCTCGCCTCTTCCTCGTACAGATCGAAGGTAGCACGGCGCGCGGCCAGCATCACGTCCTTGGGATACGGGTGCAACTTGACGCCCTGTCCCACCAGGCGCAGCAGCGCGGGAGGATTCTTGGCATCGTATTGCGCCAGCATCAGCTGGTTGGCTTCGCAGGTCGCGACTTCGAAGGCCTGGCGGTACGGCTCGGGCAGCGCGCGCCATGCGGCCTGGTTGACGTAGAAACTCAGTTGCGGCCCGCCTTCCCACCAGCCCGGGTAGTAGTAGTGCTTGGCAATTCTGTGGAAGCCGAGCTTTTCATCGTCGTACGGCCCCACCCACTCGGCAGCGTCGAGCGCACCTCTTTCCAGCGCAGGGTAGATGTCGCCGCCGGGCAGGGTTTGCGGCACCGCCCCGAGCCTGGCCATGATCATGCCGCCGACCCCGGGGATGCGCATTTTGAGCCCGCGCAGGTCGGCCAGCGACTTGATCTCATTGCGAAACCAGCCGCCCATCTGGGTACCGGTGTTGCCGCCGGGGAACTGCAGCACCTTGTATTTCGCGTAGAGCCCGCGCAGCGCTTCGATGCCGCCGCCGGCGTACATCCACGCATTCTGCTGGCGTGCCGTCAGGCCGAACGGCACGGCGGTGTCGAAGGCCAGCGCGAGATTCTTGCCGACGTAGTAGTAGCCCGCCGAGTGCCCGCATTCGGCGGTGCCGTTGCCGACTGCGTCGAGCACCTGCAGGCCGGGCACCAGTTCGCCGCCGGCAAATACGCGGATCTGGAACTTGCCGCCGGTGAGCGCGGCCACCCGGCTGGAGAGGGTTTCGGCTGCGCCGTAAATGGTGTCCAGACTTTTCGGAAAGCTCGACGCCAGCCGCCAGCGGATGGCCGGCAGCTGATTCAATTCACTGGGCGCAGCCTGCGCAGCCAGCGGCAGCATGGCCGCGACGCCAGCGCCCGCCAGAAAATCACGTCTTTGCATGGTTTCACTCCGGTCTGGGCTCGATTATACGAGCCGCAAGAGCAAAGCGCCGCGTGTTAAAATCGCGATTTTTCAAGCCCAGCATCAATACCATGTTCAACCGCCAAGACACCCTCGCCAAGACCGACCCCGACCTGTGGGCAGCGATTCAACAGGAAGATCGCCGCCAGCAGGATCACATCGAGCTGATCGCGTCGGAAAACTACACCAGCCCGGCGGTGATGCAGGCGCAGGGCTCGCAGCTCACCAACAAGTATGCCGAGGGCTACCCCGGCAAGCGCTACTACGGCGGCTGCGAATACGTCGACATCGTCGAACAATTAGCCATTGACCGGGTGAAGGCGCTGTTCGGCGCCGAGGCCGCCAACGTGCAGCCCAACTCCGGCTCGCAGGCCAACCAGGCGGTGTTCATGGCCTTCCTCAAGCCCGGCGACACCATCATGGGCATGAGCCTGGCCGAAGGCGGCCACCTCACCCACGGCATGGCGCTCAACATGAGCGGCAAGTGGTTCAACGTGGTGGCCTACGGCCTCAACGAAAAAGAGGAAATCGACTACGACAGGATGGAAGCGCTGGCGCGCGAACACAAACCCAAGCTGATCATCGCCGGGGCCTCGGCCTACGCGCTGCGCATCGACTTCGAACGTTTCGCCAGGGTCGCCAGGGAAATCGGCGCCATCTTCATGGTCGACATGGCGCACTACGCCGGGCTGATCGCCGCGGGCGTCTATCCCAACCCGGTGCCGCACGCCGACGTCGTCACCTCGACCACCCACAAGACCCTGCGCGGCCCGCGCGGCGGAATCATCCTGATGAAGGCCGAGCACGAGAAGGCGATCAACTCGGCGATCTTCCCCGGCCTGCAGGGCGGTCCGCTGATGCATGTCATCGCCGGCAAGGCCACCGCGTTCAAGGAAGCAGCGACGAAAGAGTTCAAGCATTACCAGGAACAGGTCATCGACAATGCGCTGGTGATGTGCAAGGTGCTGGTCGAGCGCGGCCTCGCCATCGTCTCCGGCCGCACCGAAAGCCACGTGTTCCTGGTCGACCTGCGCGCCAAGAATCTCACCGGCAAGGAAGCCGAAGCGCTGCTCGGCCGTGCCCACATCACGGTCAACAAGAACACCATCCCCAACGACCCGCAGAAACCCTTCGTCACCAGCGGCATCCGCATCGGCACCCCGGCGATGACCACGCGCGGTTTCAAGGAACTCGAAGCCGAACAGCTGGCGCACCTGATCGCCGACGTGCTCGACGCACCGACCGACGAGGCGGTGATCGAGCGGGTGAAGGGCGAAGTGGCAAAGCTGACGGCGAAATTCCCGGTGTATGGCTGAAAGGATCCAGGGGCTAGGAAATAGGGGCTAGGGGATGTTGCTTCGCGCCTTTTTAAAAAGCACGGCCGAAGGCCGCTCCTCCCCCTAACCCCTAGCTCCTAATTCCTATCCCCTAAAAAATGAAGTGTCCTTTCTGCGGTTCCCTCGACACCCAGGTCATCGACTCCCGCGTCAACGAAGCAGGTGACGCGATTCGCCGCCGCCGCCGCTGCGCGCAGTGCGACAAGCGCTTCACTACCTGGGAAACCGCCGAGTTGCGGCCACCGCAAATCGTCAAGACCAACGGCACGCGCGAGGATTTTTCCGAAGCCAAGCTGCGCGAGGGCTTTCGCCGCGCGCTGCACAAGCGTCCGGTTTCGACCGAACTGGTCGATGCCGCCGTCGACCGCATCCGCCAGCGCCTGCTGACGCTGGGCGAACGCGAGGTGCCTGCACGCGAAGTTGGCGAACTGGTGATGAACGAGTTGAAGAAGCTCGACAAGATTGCCTACATCCGTTTCGCCTCGGTGTACCGCAGCTTTCAGGATGTGGATGACTTCCGCGACGTCATCCGCGACATCGACCAGTCCTAATAATCGAAATGTCCCCTGCAGCCCGCTACAGTGCCGTCGACCATGCCCACATGGCGCGGGCGCTGCAACTCGCGGCACGCGGGCTTTACACCACCATGCCCAATCCGCGCGTCGGCTGCGTGATCGTCAGGGACGGCCATGTCGTCGGCGAGGGCTGGCATGAACGTGCGGGTACCCCGCACGCTGAAATCCATGCTTTGAAGGCCGCTGGCGAAGCGGCACGCGGCGCGACGGTCTACGTCACGCTGGAACCCTGCTCACACCATGGTCGCACCCCGCCGTGCGCCGAGACGCTGATTCAGGCGGGCGTGGCGCGCGTGGTGGCGGCGATGACCGATCCGAATCCGCTGGTCGCGGGCGGCGGCATTTCCATGCTGACGCTGGCCGGCATCCAGGCCGAGGTCGGGCTGATGGAAAGCGAGGCGCGGGCGCTCAACGCCGGCTTCATCTCGCGCATGACACGGCAGCGCCCGTGGGTACGGATCAAGACCGCTTCCACGCTCGACGGCAAGACCGCGCTCACCAACGGATCTTCGCAGTGGATCACCGGCGAAGCCGCGCGCGCCGACGTGCAGCGGTTGCGTGCGCGCGCCTGCGCGATTCTCACCGGTAGCGGCACCGTGCTCGCCGACAACCCGCGCATGAATGTTCGCGACGTCGACATCGGTCGTCAGCCGCTGCGGGTCGCGGTCGATTCCCTGTTGCGCATACCGGCAAACGCGGCGATTCTTCCCGCGCTCATCGCCTGCCATCACGCGGTGCCCGATGCCCGCGCGGCGCTCGAACAAGCGGGTGCGGAAGTGATCGAAGTGCCGGGATCAGATGACCGTGTCGATCTTGCTGCCCTGCTCACGCTGCTGGCGCAACGCGGCGTCAACGAACTTCACGTCGAAGCCGGCGCCGCGCTCAACGGCGCGCTGCTCGCTGCCGGAGTGGTCGACGAATGGGTGGCGTACATGGCGCCGATGGCGGTGGGCAACGACGCCCGCGGGCTGTTCGCGCATCCGCCGCTCGTCACGCTGGCCGACGCCGCGCGCTTCCGTATGATCGACGTGCGGCAGATCGGCGGCGACCTGCGCCTGACGCTGCTGCCGGTTTGAGCACGTTCAAGGATCATTTTTCCTCGGCGTCCGACCGCTACGCGGCCTACCGCCCCGACTATCCCAGCGCGCTGTTCGCCTGGCTTGCCGGTCTATGTGACGTGAGCGACACCGCCTGGGATTGCGCCACCGGCAGCGGCCAGGCGGCGCTGGGGCTGGCGCCCCATTTCAACCGGATCATCGCCACCGACGCCTCCGCCGAGCAGATCGGGCACGCCGAACCGCATCCCGGCATCGACTTCCGCGTGGCGCCCGCCGAAGCCAGCGGTCTGGCCGACCACAGCGTCGACCTCGTCACCGTCGCGCAGGCGGCGCACTGGTTCGACCGGCCGCGCTTCTACGCCGAGGCGGCGCGCGTGCTGAAAGCCGGCGCGGCGATCGCCCTGTGGGGCTACGGCCGTATGGTGCTGCCGGAGAAAATGGACGCGCCGTTCCAGCACTTCTATGCCGAAACCGTCGGCCCGTACTGGCCGCCCGAACGCGCACTGATCGACGATGCCTATCGCAGTCTGGAATTTCCGTTTGCCGAAATCGAGGCGCCTGCTTTTTTCATCGAGGTCGAGTGGACCCTGCCGCGGCTGCTGGACTACGTCTCCACCTGGTCGGCAGTGAAACGCCATCAGGCGACAACGGGATACGATCCGCTGCCGGCACTGCTCGCCGAACTTCAACCCCGTTGGGGCGATCTTGAAGCAGCCCGGCATCTGCAGTGGCCGCTGTTCCTGCGGATCGGCCGCAACTGAGCCTACGCGCGTACTGAAAAATCCTCGAACAGCGGCGCCAGTTTCTCGCCGACGTCCCGCAGCGGCCGGCCGCGCGAAGTATTCCATCGCAGGCCCGCGTCGCGGCATCCCTGGCTGCGGAAGGCCTGAATGACGTAATGCTTCACACCGCGCGCGGCAAGGTCGCGCGCCATGTCTGCCAGGTCCGTATCGCTCATCAATGCCGGATGCACGGTGGTGCGGATTTCATGCCTGACGCCCGAGTCCAGGACACGTTGCAAACCAGCCAGCGCACGCGCCCCGCTGCCGGGTGCGCCCGTGATGCGCGGGTACTCCGCAAACGGCGCTTTCACGTCCAGTCCCACCCAGTCGACCAGCGGCAGCACCGCGTCCAGTTTCTGCGGGTACATGCCGCCGGTGTGCAGGCCGATTTTGAATCCGAGCGCACGCACTTCGCGTATCGCGTCCGGCAACGCCGCCTGCAAGGTCGGCTCGCCGCCCGAAAACACCACAGCGTCGAGCAACCCCTTGCGGCGATGCAAAAAAGCCAGCGCCTCGCTCCATGGGATCTCAGTCTCCCCACGCGACGGGATCAGGTCGGGGTTGTGGCAATAGCGGCAGCGCCAGGGGCAGCCCTGGCAGAACACCACCGCGGCCAGCATGCCGGGCCAGTCGGTGGTGGATAGCGGCGTCAGTCCGCCGATACGAAGCATGGGGGAATCACCTGATTAGGCCAATATTGATGCGGTTGGATACCGTCGCCCCGGCGCAGGCCGGGGTCCAGTGGGACAAACTGGAACCGGCGCTTGTGCCCTCTGGGTATTCGCCGGTATGACGACTTATTGCGAGCAGCGGCCTTCGACGAAGAACTGCCGTTCGCGGTGCTCGCTCTGCTTGCCCTTGTTGAAGCTCGTCACCGGACGGTGGTAGCCCATCACACGGGTCCACACTTCGCAGCGGGTGCGCTCTTCATCCTTCAAAGCGGCGGCATTCATTGCCTGGGTCGGAACAGTCATGTCGTTCATTTAAGTCTCCTTGATTTATGCGGCAACAGCTTGCTTGCGCGACAGGGCTTCTGCGTCGCAGGTGGGACAGAATTCATGCTCGCCGGCGATATACCCATGTTTGGGACAAATGGAAAAGGTCGGCGTGATGGTGATGTAGGGCAGACGGAAGCGTTCCAGTGAGCGGCGCACCAGCTTCTTGCACGCCTCGGCGGACGAGATGTGCTCCGACATGTAGAGGTGCAGCACGGTGCCACCGGTGTACTTGCGCTGCAGATCGTCCTGACGCTCCAGCGCCTCGAATGCGTCGTCGGTGAACCCCACCGGCAGTTGCGAGGAATTGGTGTAGTACGGCGCGTCGGCGGTGCCCGCCTGAAGGATCGCCGGGTAGCGCCTGGCGTCTTCCTTGGCGAAGCGGTAGGTGGTGCCCTCGGCCGGCGTGGCTTCCAGGTTGTACATGTGCCCCGTCTCCTCCTGGAACGCGGCGATGCGCGTGCGGATGTGGTCGAGCAGGCGCACCGCGAAATCGTGGCCCCATTCGCTGGTGATGTCGTGTTCGTCAGCCGTGAAATTGCGAATCATCTCGTTGATGCCGTTGACGCCGATGGTCGAGAAATGATTGCGCAGGGTGCCGAGATAGCGCCTGGTGTAGGGAAAGAGGCCGTTGTCCATCAGCCGCTGGATTTCCTTGCGCTTGATCTCCAGCCCGTTGCGCGCCATGTCGAGCAACGCATCGAGGCGGCGCAGCAGCGCGGGTTCGTCACTCCGGTATTCGTAGCCGAGACGCGCGCAGTTGACCGTCACCACGCCGACCGAGCCGGTCTGCTCGGCCGAGCCGAACAGACCGTTGCCGCGCTTCAACAGTTCGCGCAGGTCGAGTTGCAGGCGGCAGCACATCGAGCGGATGTGGTTCGGCTTCATCTCGGAATTGATGAAGTTCTGGAAATAGGGCAGGCCGTACTTGGCGGTCATCTCGAACAGCAGCGTGGCGTTTTCCGATTCCCACGGAAAATCCGGCGTCATGTTGTAGGTCGGGATGGGGAAGGTGAACACCCGGCCCTTGGCATCGCCGGTGGTCATCACCTCGATGTAGGCACGGTTGATCATGTCCATCTCGGCATGCAGCTCGCCGTAGCTGAACGGCATCTCCACCCCGCCGACCACCGGGATCTGCTCGCGCAGGTCTTCCGGACATACCCAGTCGAAGGTCAGGTTGGTGAACGGCGTCTGCGTGCCCCAGCGCGACGGCACGTTGAGGTTGTAGATCAGCTCCTGGATGTACTGCTTGACCTGGGAGTAGGGCAGCTGGTCCTTGCGGATGAACGGCGCCATGTAGGTGTCGAACGAGGAGAACGCCTGCGCACCGGCCCACTCGTTCTGCAACGTGCCGAGGAAGTTGACGATCTGGCCGACCGCGCTCGACATGTGTTTGGCCGGCCCCGCCTCGACCTTGCCCGGCACGCCGTTCAAGCCTTCGTGCAGCAGGGTGCGCAGCGACCAGCCGGCACAGTAGCCCGCCAGCATGTCGAGGTCGTGGATGTGGATCGAGCCATCGCGGTGGGCTTCACCCAGCTCGGGCGGGTAGACGTGGTTGAGCCAGTAGTTGGCCACCACCTTGCCGGAAACGTTGAGGATGAGGCCGCCCAGGCTGTAGCCCTGGTTGGCGTTGGCGTTGACCCGCCAGTCCTGGCGCGACAGGTATTCGTTGATCGACGCTTCGACGTCGACCACCGTCTTGCGGTCCTCGCGCAGCTTCTTGTGCGACTCGCGATAAACGATATAGGCGCGCGCGGTCTGCAGATGATTGGCCGCGATCAGGCTCTGCTCGACCACGTCCTGGATGCGCTCGATTTCCGGCGGCGAACCGCGCAGGCTGTGGATCAGCACTTTCACCACCTGGGCGGTCAGCAGATCCGCCTCGGCCCCGCCATATTCACCGCTGGCCTGGCCCGCACGCAGCAGCGCCGAACGTATCTTTTCCGCATCGAAACCGACCCGCCGTCCGTCGCGCTTGAGCACCTCGCGCGGCAACATTTCCACAACCGACCCCATACCCACATCTGTCATGACCATCTCCTCGGTTATCAACATTTTGTGTTTTATGGATACTGACCATACGACATCTTGTGCCCATGTCAAGACGAAATTCAGGTTAGGATATCTTGATAAACTTAAGCACACGCAATTTCAACCCCTTGCGGAGGGATGGCATGGCTACGATTCTGGGATTTCTGGGCAGCGACCACCGCGCCTGCGACGATTTGTTTTCATCCTCCGAAGCCGCCGTGGCGCAAAACAACTGGGATAGCGCACGCGACCTGCATAACCGCTTTCAGGCCGCCATGGCGCACCACTTCTCGATGGAGGAAGACGTGCTGTTTCCTTCATTCGAGGCCCGCACCGGCAACAGCATGGGGCCGACCCAGGTCATGCGCATGGAACACGCGCAGATGCGCAGCCTGATGCAGGACATGGCGCGGGCAACCGCCGAGTCCGATCGCGACGGCTATCTCGGCCTGTCGGAAACGCTCAACATGCTGATGCAGCAGCACAACCTGAAGGAAGAGAACATGCTCTACCCCATGTCCGACCGGGTGCTGGGCGGCGAGTGCGACGGTCTGATCCGTTCCATGGAAGCGGTTGCCCCGTGATCCTTCCCTGCTTATCCAAAAAAACATGACAGCGGATATAAGACCGTTCGAGCCGAGCCTGTCGAAGCCCCACTGCCATGCATACAGCGCTTCGACAGGCTCGGCGCGAACGGATCGTTGTCGTGGATAACGAAATCCTCGTCGACGCGCGCGATCTGGAGCCGCCAGAGCCGATGGAAAAGGTGATGCAGACGCTGGCGCTGCTGCGCCCCGGCCAGGCTATCCGGCTGCTGCTGCACCGCGAGCCGTTTCCGCTCTATTCCATCCTCGCCGAACGAGGCTATCGCCATGACACGCGGATGGAAGCCGACGGCAGCTACGTCATCCTGATCCAATGCTGTTCACCCAAGCCTTGAACCGTTCGCCCTGAACCCTTCGACTTCGCTCAGGAGAGCCCTGTCTAAGCCTGCCCCGAGTCAGCCGAATGGGAGCTGCCCTTCGACAGACTCAGGGTGAACGGCACGAGAGGACACGCCTAACCGAACAGTATGGAAACCCACCACATACCATGAGCCAGCCAGCCGGCCTCTCCTTCGAGCAGGCGCCACCGATCACGCTGCCGCTGCGCTTCTTTCTCACCGCCCCACTGTTTCTGCTGGCGGCAGCCGTCCTGATCGTGCTGGCGCCCGAGGCGCTCGCCTCGCGCTGGACGCCGCAGGCGCTCGCCCTTACGCATGCGCTGACGCTCGGCTTTCTGGCGATGGTGATGCTGGGCGCGCTCATGCAGATGCTGCCGGTGGTCGCGGGTTGCCCCCTGCCGGCTCCACGATGGGTGGCTGGGCTCAGTCACGTCTCGCTCGTCCTCGGAACCGTCTCTTTGATGGCGGGTTTTGTGACTGCCGAACCGGCTGCTTTCGGTGCCGGCATCGTCCTGCTCGGCGGCGGGTTCGCCGTCTTTCTCGCAGCAGCGGCCATCAGCCTCGTACGCGCAGTGTCCGGTATTACCGTCACTGGGATTCGGCTCGCGGTGAGCGGCCTGGCCCTCACCCTGCTGCTCGGTGTGGCGCTCGCGCTGCTACGCGCCGACTGGTGGGTCCCGCCTGCGCTAGAGGTGACGATTGCCGCGCATGTCGCCTTCGGTCTGCTCGGCTGGGTGCTGCTGCTGGTGATCGGCGTCGCCTATCAGGTCGTGCCGATGTTCCAGATCACCCCGCCCTATCCAGCTTGGCTAAGTCGCTGGCTGGCAAGCACGTTGTTTGTGCTGTTGCTGCTTCACGCCGGCGCGCCGTTATATTTTGATGCCGCCACACGCATGGTCGATGCCGGTCTCGCCGCCGGCATCCTGCTGTTTGCGCTCGCCACCCTGCGCCTGCAAGCGCGCAGGCGCAGAAAACTGCCCGACGTCACCCTCGACTACTGGCGCCTCGGCATGGCGAGCCTGATCGCCTGCGTGCTGGTATGGCTTGCGGCGCAATGCTGGCCGGCATGGGCAGACAGTGACGCCTATCCGCTGCTGCTGGGCGTGCTGTTCATCGGCGGCTTCGCAGTCAGCGTGGTAAGCGGCATGCTCTACAAGATCGTGCCCTTCCTCGCCTGGTTCCACCTGCAGGCGCAGCTGCAGGCGCGCGCGGGCAGCATTCCCACCATGAAACAGATGATCGCTGAACGCTGGATGCGCTGGCAGTTTCGCGTCCATTTTGCCGCCTGCTTGCTGCTCGTTGCAGCGGTGAGGTGGCCGCAACTGACTTTTGCCACAGGCAGCGTGCTGGCACTGTCGGCAAGCCTGCTTTGGCTCAACCTGCTGTCCGCCACGCGGCGCTACGTACACCATGGCGGACGCCTGAACTAGGGCGTCATGCGCCCGGTCCTGCGGCTATTTGCCGCAGGGATTCGCCTGGCCTGACCGATACAATCCCCCAGCAAAAAGGGGGAGACACCATAATGAAGCAGGCAGGAAAACGGGTCATTGCGGGTTTGTTGATTGGAATCAGCGAAGCGCATGCAGGCTGCGGCGCGGCATTCTGTTCAACGGCGAATGACTGGCTGACCCTGACCCAGGGTGTACGGCCCGGCTGGCTGGTCTGGGGACAACTGGAATATATCAACCAGGACCAGTTGCGCGAAGGCACCGAAAAAACCTCCCTCGACCAGATCGACGAGCCGCACGAAGAAATCAAGACCATCAACCGCAACGCCCTGCTGGGCGGGGAATACGGTTTCGCGCAGAACTGGGCCGTGGGCCTGATCCTGCCCTATTCGAACCGCGAACACCTGCACATTCATGACCCTGGCGGCACGGGGGAACTGGAAAGCTGGCAATTCGACAATCTGGGCGACGTGCGCCTGAAAGTGCGTTACCAGTCCGCCGGGCATATTGCGAACGAATTGTCGTGGACATTGAATGGCGGCCTGAAGCTGCCCACCGGGAAATACGACGTCCAGAATTCGGCGGGGGAAACTGCCGAGCGCAGCGTGCAGCCCGGCACCGGCACCACCGACCTGCTGCTGGGGGGCGGCATCGCCTATTCGCCCCTGTCGATGCCGGTCAACCTGTTCGCCAACCTGCAACTGCAATCGCCCCTCAACGAGCGGGACGGCTATCGGCCAGGCTGGCATGCCGGCTTGCAGGCAGGCGGCCAGTACCCGCTCACCGGCAGGCTGGATCTGGTGCTGCAGGCCAACCTGATGCATTCCGGTAGCGACAGCGGCGTGAATGCGGAACCCGATGAAAGCGGCCGCACCCAGGTCGCCATCGTTCCGGGGCTGACCTATTCATGGCCGAATGGGATGATGCTCTATGGCATGCTGGAACTGCCGGTTTACCAAAACGTGAACGGCATCCAGCTTACCTACGACTATGCCGTGTCGATGGGGGCGAGCATGGCGTTCAGATGACGGGCGTCCCGATCCCACTTCCGGCGCACTCGTTTTGATTCATCCGAGATTGTCCATTAGCCCGTCATTCCGGCGAATACCCAAAGGGCACAAGGGCCGGAATGACTCAGTTTTGTCTAATGGACAATCTCGGTTCATTGCTGGTTTACCATGTGCACGCTGTTTGCCGCAGACGGCTGCCCTATCCTTCCAAAATACCCGCAGTCGTCGCAACGCGGCTTTCGCACTTGCTGCCATCAGCCACCCTGCTCCACGCCACGCGGCGCTTTGTCCATCTTGGCGGACGTTTCACTTGATTCACTGGCCCGCCTGCGGCGACAATCGGCACTGGGCTGCGGCCCGGCACAATCGCCGCTCCAGCCTGTCAATGAAATTCCAAGGATCAGCATGAAACGCGTGGAAGACTTTCGCCTGCACTTCGGCAAGCAGGAACTGGTGCCGATCGTCATCGGCGGCATGGGGGTGGACATCTCGACCGCCGAACTGGCGCTCGAAGTGGCGCGTCTGGGCGGCATCGGCCACATTTCGGACGCCATGGTGCAGACCGTGTCCGACACCCGCTTCGACACCAAATTCGTCAGCGCCAAACTCAAGCAATACAAGCACAACGTCGCCAGCAGCGACAAGTCCTCGGTGCAGTTCTGCCTGCCGACGCTCGAAGAGGCCACGCGTAATCACGTGGGCCGGACCATGGAAGCCAAGAAGGGCTCCGGCATGATTTTCATCAACTGCATGGAAAAGCTCACCATGAACGCGCCGCGCGACACGCTGCGCATGCGCCTCACCGCGGCGCTCGACGCCGGCATCGACGGCATCACGCTTTCCGCCGGCCTGCATCTCGGTTCGTTCGCCCTGATCGAGGACCATCCGCGTTTCCGCGATGCCAAGCTCGGCATCATCGTTTCCTCGGCCCGCGCGCTGGCGATGTTCCTGCGCAAGAACACACGGCTCAACCGCCTGCCGGACTACATCGTGGTGGAAGGGCCGCTCGCCGGCGGCCACCTCGGCTTCGGCCTGGACTGGGCGAAGTACGACCTCGCCACCATCATGGCCGAAGTGCTGGCTTACCTGAAATCCGAACACATCGACATCCCGGTGATCGCCGCCGGCGGCATCTTCACCGGCAGCGACGCGGTGCGTTTCATGGAGATGGGCGCGGCCGGCGTGCAGGTGGCCACGCGCTTCACCGTCACGAAGGAATGCGGCCTGCCCGACGACATCAAGCAGGAATACTTCAAGGCCAGCGAAGACGACATCGAAGTCAACACCATCTCGCCGACCGGCTATCCGATGCGCATGCTCAAGGGCAGCCCCGGCATCGGCGACGGCATCCGCCCCAACTGCGAAGCCTACGGCTACCTGCTCGACGCCAAGGGCAACTGCGCCTACATCGACGCCTGGAACCGTGAAGTGGCGCTGCACCCGGGCGTGAAAAAGCTGTCAGTCAAGGACAAGACCTGCCTGTGCACCCACATGCGCAACTTCGACATCTGGACCTGCGGCCAGCTGGCCTGGCGCCTGAAGGACACCAGCGTGCGCCACGCCGACGGCAGCTACCAGCTGCTCAGCGCGCAGCATGTATTCGAGGACTATCAGTTCAGCACAGACGGGCAGGTGCGGCTGCCGGTGCCAAGCCCGAGCTGATCGAAAGCAGTTGCTGCGGCATGGCCGGTGGCTTTGGCTACGAGGCCGGGCACTACGACATCTCCATGCAAATGGCCGAAGCCAGCCTGTTGCCCGCAGTGCGCGAGAAGCCCGACGCGATCGTGGTGGCCGACGGCACCAGTTGCCGGCACCAGATTGCGGATGGGGCGCAGCGCGAGGCGCTGCATGTGGCGAGGTTGCTGGCGG
>Ga0210129_1000216_pt1 | contig 15414 bp, 12 predicted proteins | sample WestPond_Cattail_2_FD_185582 | JGI IMG/M metagenome (GOLD analysis project Ga0210129, IMG submission 185582) | Wetland microbial communities from the San Francisco Bay, California, USA, that impact long-term carbon sequestration -... | ecosystem: Environmental > Aquatic > Marine > Wetlands ... | reverse complement strand
GCGGTGAGCAACCAGGTCAACGATGTGGAGCATGCCGGCCTGATCATGGTGATCGGCTCCAACCCCACCGCCAACCACCCGGTGGCCGCGACCTGGATGAAGAACGCCGCCAAGCGCGGCGCCAAGATCGTGCTGGCCGACCCGCGCATCACCGACCTCGGCAAACATGCGTGGCGCACCATGCAGTTCAAACCCGACACCGATGTGGCCATGCTCAATGCCATGATCTACACGGTGATCGAAGAAGGGCTGGTGGATGAGGAGTTTGTGCGCAACCGCGTCAACAACTTCGAAGCCCTGAAGGCCAACGTCAAGGGCTACAGCCCCGAGGCGATGGAGCCGATCTGCGGCGTGCCGGCCCAGACCATCCGCGAAGTGGCGCGCGAGTTTGCCAAAGCCAAAGGGGCCATGATCCTGTGGGGCATGGGCATTAGCCAGCACGTGCACGGCACGGACAACGCTCGTTGCCTGATCGCGCTGGTCACGGTGACCGGCCAGATCGGCAAGCCCGGTTCCGGCCTGCACCCGCTGCGCGGCCAGAACAATGTGCAGGGCGCCAGCGACGCCGGCCTGATCCCGATGATGTACCCCAACTACCAGCGCGTCACCAACAAGGAAGCACACCAGTGGTTCGAGAACTTCTGGGACACGCCCCTGGACGACCAGCCCGGCTACACCGTGGTGGAGATCATGCACAAGGCGCTGGCCCCGGACAGCGACCCGCACAAGATCCGCGGCATGTACATCCAGGGCGAAAACCCGGCCATGAGCGACCCCGACCTGAACCATGCGCGCCACGCGCTGGCCTCGCTCGAACACTTGGTGGTGCAGGACATCTTCATGACCGAGACCGCCTGGCTGGCCGATGTGGTGCTGCCCGCCACCGCCTGGCCGGAGAAAACCGGCACCGTCAGCAACACCGACCGCATGGTGCAGCTCGGCAAGCAGGCGATCGACCCGCCGGGCCAGGCCAAGCCGGACCTGTGGATCATCCAGCAGATTGCCAAGCGCATGGGTCTGAACTGGAGCTATCAAGGTGAATTCGATGGCGTGGCAGCGGTGTATGAAGAGATGCGCCAGGCCATGCACGCCGCCATTTCCGGCATCACCTGGGAGCGGCTGGAGCGCGAATCGAGCGTGACCTACCCCTGCCTGAGCGCCGAAGATCCGGGCCAGCCCACCGTCTTTATCGACAACTTCCCCACACCGGACGGCCGCGTGACGCTGGTGCCGGCCGACATCATTCCGGCCAACGAACGGCCCGATGCGCAGTACCCCTTCGTGCTGATCACCGGCCGCCAGCTGGAACACTGGCATACCGGCAGCATGACGCGCCGTGCCAGCGTGCTCGACGCGATCGAACCCATGGCCACCGCCTCCATGTGCGGCGCCGACATGACCGAGATGGGCCTGCAGCCCGGCGACGTGGTCACCGTGGCCTCGCGCCGCGGCCAGGTGGCCATCCACCTGCGGCGCGACGACGGCACACCGCGCGGCGCGGTGTTCATCCCGTTCGCCTACTACGAGGCAGCGGCCAACCTGATGACCAACGCGGCGCTCGACCCAACGGCCAAGATACCGGAGTTCAAGTACTGCGCGGTGGCGATTCGCCGTGGCGGCGAGCCGGCTGCCATTCAGGGCTTCGGCGCGGCGACGGCAGCGTGAGGATGTGAGCGGGTGACCCGGGCCGGGTCACCCTTGTTGCATTGGCGGCAAACACCAGCGCTGCGTAGGGTTGGCTTATGCAGGGGCTTTCCTATCCTGTACAGTGGCGGCTGTCATGAGTACACGCAACCCCTCCATCGAAGTCGCCGTCGTCATGCGCCGGGAGCGCATCACCGGTGAAATGAGCCGCTGGCAGACCTGGCGCTGGGTGCTGGCCGAGGTGGTGGCGCACGAGCCGGGCTTTGGCGAGCAGCCGCGCCTGCTGTTCAAGAGCGAGAACGAGGAACGCTGGCTGCATCCGGGCTTCACGGTCGAGCTGTTCCGCGACGATGCCGAAGGCTATCACCTCAACGTCACCACGCCGGCCCCCTGCTGGTTCGTGCTGTGGCGCATGGAGGAAGAAGCCAGCATCGCCGATGAACCGCTGGCCCGCCCGGCCATGGTGTCCCTGAGCTACCACGATGCGGGCCGCTGGCTCGATGCGCAGGAAACCGTGGAACAGGTGCCGGCGCCGGCCGACGTGATCGACTGGATGCAGTCTTTTGCCGCGGAGCACTATGTGGTGGAGCCCAAGCGGCGCAAGCGGCCCGAGAGTTTCAAGCCGCTGACGGACCGGTTCGGCAATCCGGCCGTGATCAGCGCCGACAAGAAATTCGGAGCGGACCATGGCTGATGGTTTTCTCGGCCGCTGGTCGCAACGCAAGCAGGAGGTCCGTGAGGGCCGGCCGCTTGCGGAGCCGGTGCGGCCCTCACCCCAACCCTCTCCCGCAGGCGGGAGAGGGAGCCAGTCCGGGCCTTCACGCCAACCTTTCCCCGGCGAAGGGCCGCAGGTAATCCACCAGGAGGGCTCGTCCCCTCTCCCGCAGGCGGGAGAGGGCAGGGGTGAGGGGGCTGTCAATGTCCCCGCGCCCACGCTCGAAGATGTGCAGGTGTTGACGCCGCAGTCCGACTTCAAACCCTTCATGGCGCGCGATGTGGACCCGGAGGTCAAGAACGCCGCGATGAAAAAACTGTTTGCCGATCCGCATTTCAATGTGATGGATGGCCTGGACACCTACATCGACGACTACTCCAAGCCGGACCCTCTGCCGCTGTCGATGATGCGCAAGATGGCCAGTGCCCAGTTTCTCAAGCTGTTCGATGACGACGAGAAAGCCGAACCCGCGGAGCAGGCCTCTCGCAATGAGGCGGGGCCCACCGCGACCCCGGTGGCAGTGACTGCAACCCCGCCCCAAGACCCGAGCGACCCCGCGCCGACCGCGGGCCCCCAGAGAGCGACCCAAGACCATGCCCACACTGATTTGCGACTGCAACAAGACCATGCCGCTGGACCCGAAGGCCCTGGGCGCGGTGCTGGATGAAAAACTGACGCTGCACTCCACGCTGTGCCGCCGCGAGGCGGGCGCGTTCGAGCAGGCCCTGGCCCAGGGCGGGGAAGTGGTGGTGGCCTGCACCCAGGAAAGCCGCCTGTTTGCCGAGATGGCCGGGCAGACGCCGGGCGCAGCCGGCGTGCCGATCCGCTTTGTCAACATCCGCGAGACCGGCGGCTGGAGCAAGGATGCGGCCCAGGCGATGCCGAAGATCGCGGCCCTGCTGGCCGCCGCCCATTTGCCCGATCCCGAACCGGTGCCCACCGTCACCTACCAGAGTGCCGGGCGCCTGCTGATCATCGGCCCGCTCGACGCCGCCGAGCGCGCCGCCGACCTGCTGGCCGATACCCTGGACGTGACCCTGTTCAGCCTCGGTGCCGGCCCGGATGGCGGCTCGCAGGAGCGGCGCTACCCGGTGCTGTCCGGCCAACTCCAACGCCTGAACGGCTGGCTCGGCGCGTTCGAACTGAAGTGGCAACGCAACAACCCGATCGACCTCGATCTGTGCACCCGCTGCAATGCCTGCGTGGCCGCCTGCCCCGAGGGTGCGATCGGCTTCGACTATCAAATTGATAGCGCCTTGTGCAAATCGCACCGGGCCTGCGTCAAGGTGTGCGGCGTGGCCGGGGCGATCGACTTCAACCGCGAGCCGCAAGCCGAGAGTGAAAAGTTCGACCTGGTGCTGGACCTGCGCGCGACGCCGGCCTTTACCCAGCATGCGCTGCCGCAGGGCTATTTCCGCTGGGATGGCCAGAACAGCCGCACCCTGATGGAACTGCGCGGGTTGGTCGGTGAGTTCGAAAAACCCAAGTTCTTCGTCTACAAGCAAAAGCTCTGCGCCCACAGCCGCAACGACAAGACCGGCTGCAATGCCTGCATCGATGTCTGCTCGGCCTCGGCCATCAGCAGCGAGCGGGATCGGCAGCGGATCTTGGTCAACCCCAATCTGTGCGTCGGCTGCGGCGCCTGCACCACGGTCTGCCCCAGCGGCGCGCTCACCTTTGCCTACCCGCGCGCCAGCGATCAGGGCAGCAAGCTCAAGACCCTGTTGTCCACCTATGCCCGTGCCGGCGGCAAGCAGCCGGCGTTGCTGCTGCACAGCCAGGAAGCGGGTGTGCGCCTGCTGGGCGACCTCGGCCGGGCGGCCCGCATCGATCCCGCCACCCGCGGCGTGCCGGCGCGCGTGCTGCCGGTGGCGCTGTGGCATACCGCTTCGCTCGGGCTCGATGTCTGGCTCTCGGCCGTCGCCTACGGTGCGTCCAACGTCTGGGTGCTGATGACGGGCGAGGAAGCGCCGCAGTACCTGGAGGCGGTGCGGGCGCAGATGAATGTGGCGCAGGCCATCCTCACCGGCCTGGGCTACGGCGGTGAGCATTTCCGCATCCTGCACGCGCGCGATGCGCGCGACCTGGCCGCGTTCGATGCCGACCTGCAGGCGCCCGCGGCCCAGAGCGTGGCCAAGGCGGCCGGCTTTGCCGTCCAGGCCGACAAGCGCGCCACGCTGGAACTGGCGCTCGATCACCTGGTGGCGCAAGCCCCAGCATCCGGGGCAAAGCCCGAGCTCATTGCCCTGCCGGCGCTGGGTTCGCCGCTGGGCGCGCTGGCCATCAACAAGGACAGCTGCACCCTGTGCCTGAGCTGCGTCAACGCCTGCCCGGCCAGCGCGCTGCAGGACAACCCGCAGTCGCCGCAGCTCAAGTTCATCGAGAAGAATTGCGTGCAGTGCGGCCTGTGCGTCAAGACCTGCCCGGAAAAATCCCTGTCGCTCGTCCCGCAACTGCTGCTCACGCCCCAGCGCGGGCAAGCGGTGGTGCTCAACGAAATGCAGCCTTACGCCTGCGTGCGCTGCGGCAAGCCCTTCGGCACGCTGAAAGCGATCGAGGCCATGGTAGGCAAGCTGGCCGGCCACGCCATGTTCCAGGGCGCAGCGCTGGAGCGGCTCAAGATGTGCGGCGACTGCCGGGTGATCGACATTTATACCGACCAGAACGAGAGCCGGATTACCGACCTTTGATGGCTGTGTTCCCGCAGCCCGACGGAGCCTTGAATGACCACCAAACCTGAACCCTCCGATGCCACGCTCGTGCAGAGCAGCGCGCTTGACGAAGAGACCGCCCGTGCCGAACTCTACGGCCTGCTGGCGGCTTTGTACTACGCGCCGCCAGCCCCTGAGTTGCTGGCGCAATTGCGTGTCGCCACCACCGAGGCCCCGGCGGCCGGCGGCTTTCTGGAGGAGCCCTGGCGCGCCCTGGTCGGGGTCGCGCGCGAACTGGGCGACGAGGCGATTGCGCGCGAATACAACGCGCTGTTCGGCGGCGTCGGCAAGCCCGAGGTGTACCTGTTCGGCTCCCATTTCCTCAGCGGTTTCCTGAACGAAAAACCGCTGGCCAAGCTGCGCAGCACGCTGGCCGGCTTCGGGCTGGCGCGGGATGAAACCATGCCCGAGACCGAGGACCACATCGCCTATCTGTGCGAGGTCATGCGCTACCTGATCGCCGGTGACGACGTGGCGGTGGCCAACCTGACGCGCCAGCGCGAATTCTTCAGCGAGCATCTGCAGCCGTGGGTGATGCAACTGTGCGATGCCGTCAGCCAGCATCCCAAGGCCCGGTTTTATGCCGCCCTGGCCGAATTCACCCGGGCCTTCATGGGGGTGGAGATGCAGGGCTTCGACATGCTGGCCTGAGGTCAGTAACGATGCGGCATTCAACTTCCCTCCCTCGCCCCTCTGGGGAGAGGGCTGGGGTGAGGGGCCTCCTCAGGCTCGGCGCGGCTCCATCGGACCTGTGCGATCTTCAGGTGCAATCGGCTCGACCAGCAGCCAGACGCGGAAGGTGGCACCCGCCGTGTCCTCGCCCAGCTCGCTGCGGTTCAGGCCCTCGATGCTGCCGCCATAGCGCTCCACCAGGCCGACACTGATCCACAGGCCCAGCCCGTTGCCATCGATCTTGGTGGTGAAGAAAGGGCGGAACAGGCGCTCGCGCGCATCGGCGCTCAGGCCGCAGCCGCTGTCGCAGACCTCGATCAGAACGCCGGGCCGGCCCTGGCTGTCGCGCTGGTCGCGGGTTCGCAGCAGCAACTGACCGCCTTCGGGCATGGCCTGGAGGGCGTTGATCAACAGGTTGATCACCACCTGCTGCAATTCCTGCCGGTTGATGCCCACGGCGCTCGTGGCCTGCAATTCGCGCACGACCTGGATGCGGGTGCGGGCCAGCAGATGCCCCACCAGCACCAGCGAGTTGTCCAGCAGGGGGTTCACGTCCACGGCCTCGACATAACCCGCGTACTCGGTCGGGCGGGCGTATTGCAGCAACTGGGTGACGATCAGCCGCATGCGTTCGACCTGCTGGTCCAGCAGATGCAGCTCGGTGCGCACCGGCAGGGCGGCGTCGCCCAGGGTTTCGCGCATCAGGTCCAGATTGCCCTGGATCACGGCAATCGGGTTGTTGATCTCATGGGCCACGCTGGCGGTGAGCTGGCCGATGGCGGCCAGCTTTTCCGACTTGATGAGCTGCTGTTGCGCCTGCCGCAGCGAGGCGGTGCTCTGCGCCAGTTCGCGGGTGCGCTCAATCACTTTGACGTCCAGTTGGTCGGCCCAGCGCTGCAGGGCCTGGGTCTTGTCGTCGATCACATTGAGCAGCTGGTCCAGATGGCTGGCCAGCACGCCGATCTCGTCGCGGGCTTCCACGGCCCCGACCCGCGCGCCGGTGTCGCCGTCCTCAACGCGCTGCATGGTGCGGTTCATCTGCTCCAGCGGCCGGAAAATGCTGCGCGCCCAGCGCACGGAAAACACGGCGGCCAGCACCATCACGACCAGGAAGATGGCGACGATCAACGCCAGCATGCCGTACTTCACCAGCCGGAAGGGCTGCTCCAGATAACCGACATACAGCATGCCCACCCGGCGGCCTTGCGCATTGAGCAGCGGCTCGTAGGCCGAGACATACCAGTCGTTGACGACGAAGGCGCGGTCCAGCCAGGTGTTGCCGCGCGTCAGGACGGCGTCGCGCACGGCCTGCGAGACGCGGGTGCCGATGGCGCGCTGGTTCTGGAACAGCCGCACATTGGTGGTGATGCGCACATCACCCATGAACAGCGTGGCCGTGCCCTGGCTGTCAAAAGGGAGTGAGCCGTCCGGATAGACGATGCGGTTGATGTGGTCGATCAGCGGCAGGTTCTGGTTGAGCAGCACGCCACCGCGCAGCAGGGCCTGGATTTCGCCCCGGGGTCCCGTCACCGGCGTGGTCGCGAGCATGACCAGGGCGCGGTCTTCGATGCTGCGGCTGTCGGGCGAGGCGCCGCGCGTCGGTATCAGCGGGATGTGGATGCGAGCGGCCAGATGGGGGGCCAGCGCCAGCAGGTCGGGGGCATCGAGCAGCGCCAGGTTGGCGTGGCGGGCATCTACAGCGGTGCCAATGGCCGCATCGCCGGTGGCGGGGGTGTGGAATCGTGTCAGGGCGGGCGGCTGCTGGTGGTTCCTCCAGTCAGCGGTCAGCAGGGAGCCGTCCGGGCGGTACAGGTTGATGAAGTCAAATCCCAGCCGTTCGCGCTCCCGGGTCAGCAAGGCCTGCAGGCCGGACAGATCGTGCCGGGCCAGCGACAGATGCAGCAGATGCGAAGCGGCCACCGCGTCGGTGCCGGAGCCTACTTCGCCCAGCACCTGCTCGAAGTAGCCGCGGGCCACGGCCAGATCGCTGCGCACCTTGGTGATCAGCAGACGGTCATAGGCCGCATTGCCCCAGATGACCAGGGCGCCGACCAGCAGCGGCAACACCACCAGCAGCGGCAGCAACGCCATGGCCAGCAGCTTGTTGCGGATCGAGCTGGCGATCCAGCGTGGCGTCAGCCAGGCCGGCAGGGCTGCAGGCACGGGGGTCACGGCAGGGCCCATTCGGCGCAGCGCCGCTCCAGCGTGCGGCGCGAGATGCCCAGCAACTGGGACGCGCGCGTCTTGTCGCCCTGGACCGAATCCAGAATGGTCAGGATGTGGTGTTTTTCCAGCGTGTGCAGATTGGTGCTGCTGCGCCCGGCCGCGCTGTCCTGCGTGGCCGGGGCCGCCCGGTTGCCCAGCGAATACAGGGCGGTCACGTTGAGGGCGCCCAGGATCAGGGAACGCTCGATCAGGTTGCGCAGTTCGCGGACATTGCCAGGCCAGCCGTACTGCCTCAGGTAGTCCATCTCGGCCGGGGTGATGGCCAGCGGCTCGGCGCCCAGCAAAGGAACGAGTTGGGCCATGAAATGCGGCACCAGGTCGGCAATGTCTTCCTTGTGCTCGCGCAAAGGCGGCAGCGTGATCTCCACCACCTGCAGCCGGTAGTACAGGTCCTTGCGAAAGCGCCCGGCCGCGACTTCTTCCTGCAGCGAGCGGTTGGTGGCGGCGATGATGCGCACATTGACGGGCAGGAGCTGTTGGCTGCCCACCGGCCGGATTTTCAGGTCTTCCAGCGCGCGCAGCAGGGTGGCTTGCAGCGGCAGCGGCAGCTCGGCCACTTCATCGAGGAACAGCGTGCCGCCCTGGGCGTAGTAGAACAGCCCGTCGCGCGCCTGGGTGGCGCCGGTGAAAGCGCCCTTGGCATGGCCGAACAGTTCGCTCTCGATCAGCTCGGGCGACATGGAGGCGCAATTGACCGGCACGAACGGCCCCTGGGCGCGCGGGCTCCAGGCATGCAGCGCGCGGGCCGCCAGTTCCTTGCCGGTGCCGGATTCACCCTGCAACAGCACCGTGCTGTTCACGGCGGCAATCCGCCGCAGCGACTGCGCCAGCCCGGTCATGACGGCGGAGTGCCCGATCAGGCCGTGGGCGGGATCCTGGCCGGCCGACAGGGTGTGGCGCAGCACATAGTTTTCGCGGGCCAGGCGCGAGCACTCGTAGCAGTGCTTGACGGCATTGAGGATCTGCGGCACCCGGAAGGGCTTGAGGATGAAATCCGAGGCCCCGGCGCGCAGGGCTTCGATCGCGGTGTCCAGATCGGCAAAGGCCGTGATCAGGATGACCTGGGCCGAAAATCCCTGGTCGCGCAATTCCTTGAGCCAGCTCACGCCATTGCGTCCGGGCAGGGAGATGTCCAGGATGATCAGGTCCACATGGTTGCTGCGCAGGATCTCCGCGCCTTCTTCGGCGCTGCCGGCCGCCATGACGGCATGACAGCGGGGGGCCAGCGTCTTGACCAGAAAGTTGCGCATGCCCGGCTCATCATCGACCACCAGGATCGACCAGAACGGCCAGCCATCAGCGGCTTTGTCATGGGCAGGGGAGAAGGGGGCTTGTGTCACGTGAGCAGAGGGGGGGAGAGCCGGAATTTTATCGACACAAGCTGCGGAATTACTCGGATGAATCCATTTTCAATGCTTACGCAACATTGTGCGGGCCAAGGTCATCACGGCGCAGGAACGAAGTTCCGGGCCGGCTTGCGACAAGTTGTCGCAAAGAATGGGACAACTTGCCAAATAAATCCTTGTGCTGCATAGCAGCATTTCCGTAAGCCCTTGATTTGTCGAGATGTTCGAATACAGATCAAGGTGGCATGGTTTCTGCTGCTGGGTGGCGCGGCGCAAACTGGTGACGCAGGGGCTCGCGCCAAATGAATGCTCAGGGTTACTCCTCCTCTTGCTGAAATGTTCAGGCGTTGGTAAATTGGTCGGAGTTTCATATGCAAAACTGTTCCTAGGCGGAACCTTTCAGGAGAGACAGCATGAGTCAAACCCCGGGCAAGTTATCGCGGCGTACCCTGTTTGCGGGGGCCGGCACGGCCGGAGCCGTTGCCACGGTCGCCAGTCTGATGCCGGCTGTCCAGCCCGCCGTGTCGGCCATGCAAGCCCCCAAGGCCGTCCCGACCAAGGGGGGCGGCTACAGCCTGTCGGAGCACGTCAAGCGCTATTACAAGACCACTCTCGTTTAACGCCGAACGCTGGAGAAGCTACATGTTATTGACCAAAAAATCCTCGGCCGGCGACGTCGCTGCCCGGTCTCCGTTTGTCCACAGCCTGCGTCGCGGGCTGGCGCAAGCCTTGCCGACCATGGACCGTCGCTCCTTTCTGCGCCGGTCCGGCCTGGGCCTGGGCGCGGGTATCGCCGCTTCGCAACTCACGCTGGTCAAGAAAGCCCATGCCGCCCAGGGTGAGGCCGCCGTGGGTGACGGCAAGATCGAAGTCAAGCGCACCGTCTGCACCCACTGCTCGGTGGGCTGCGCCATTGATGCGGTGGTCGAGAACGGCGTCTGGGTGCGTCAGGAGCCGGTGTTCGACTCCCCGATCAACCTCGGCGCCCACTGCGCCAAGGGTGCGGCGATCCGCGAACACGGCCACGGCGAATACCGCCTGCGCTATCCGATGAAGCTGGTCAACGGAAAGTACGAGCGCATCAGCTGGGATACCGCGCTGACCGAGATCAGCACCAAGATGCTGGAGTTGCGCAAGGCCAGCGGCCCGGACAGCGTGTATTTCATCGGGTCCAGCAAGCACAGCAATGAGCAGTCCTACCTGATGCGCAAGTTCGTCAGCTTCTGGGGCACCAACAACTGCGATCACCAGGCGCGCATCTGCCACTCCACCACGGTGGCAGGGGTGGCCAATACCTGGGGCTACGGTGCGATGACCAACTCGTACAACGACATGCAGAACAGCAAGTGCGCGTTGTACATCGGCTCCAATGCCGCCGAAGCCCATCCGGTCAGCATGCTGCACATGCTGCACGCCAAGGAAACCGGCTGCAAGATGATCGTGGTGGACCCGCGCTTCACCCGCACGGCCGCCAAGGCCGACGAATACGTGCGCATCCGTTCCGGCTCCGACATCCCCTTCCTGTTCGGCCTGCTGTACCACATCTTCAAGAACGGCTGGGAAGACAAGAAGTACATCAACGATCGTGTCTATGGCATGGAAGATGTCAAGAAGGACGTGATGGCCAAGTGGACGCCGGACAAGGTGGAAGAGGCCTGCGGTGTGGGCGAGGCGCAGATGTTCAAGGTGGCCGAGATGATGGCCAAGAACCGCCCGTCCACGCTCGTGTGGTGCATGGGCCAAACGCAGCACTCCATCGGCAACGCCATGGTCCGCGCCTCGTGCATCGTGCAACTGGCGCTGGGCAATGTCGGCGTCTCTGGCGGCGGCGCCAACATCTTCCGCGGCCACGACAACGTGCAGGGCGCGACCGACGTCGGCCCCAACCCCGACTCGCTGCCGGGCTACTACGGCATCATCGAAGGCTCCTGGAAGCATTTCGCCAAGGCCTGGGGCGTGGACTTCGAATGGATCAAGAAGCAGTTCGCCACGCCCGCCATGATGAGCAAACCCGGCATCACCGTGTCGCGCTGGATCGACGGCGTGCTGGAGAAAAACGAGCTGATCGACCAGGATTCCAACCTGCGCGGCGTCTTCTACTGGGGCCATGCGCCCAACTCCCAGACCCGCGGTCTGGAGATGAAACGCGCCATGGACAAGCTGGACCTGCTGGTGGTGGTGGACCCCTATCCCTCGGCCACCGCCGCCATGGCCGCCATGCCGGGCAAGCCGGAAGACCTCAACCCCAACCGCGCGGTTTATCTGCTGCCGGCGGCGACCCAGTTCGAGACCAGTGGTTCGGCCACGGCATCGAACCGCTCCATCCAGTGGCGCGAGAAGGTGATCGAGCCCCTGTGGGAAAGCCGCAGCGATCACATGATCATGCACCAGTTCGCGGAGAAGCTGGGCTTTGCCAAGGAGCTGTCCAAGAACTTCAAGATGCAAAAGGTCAAGGGCCTGGACGAGCCCATGCCCGAGGACATCCTGCGCGAGATCAACAAGTCGGTCTGGACCATTGGCTACACCGGTCAGAGCCCGGAGCGCCTGAAGGCCCACATGCGCAACATGCATCTGTTCGATGTCAAGACCCTCAAGGCCAAGGGTGGCAAGGACAAGGAAACCGGCTACGACTTCACCGGCGACTACTTCGGCCTGCCCTGGCCCTGCTATGGCACACCCGAACTCAAGCACCCGGGTTCCCCCAACCTGTACAACACCTCCAAGCACGTGATGGATGGCGGCGGCAACTTCCGTGCCAATTTCGGTGTCGAGCGCGACGGCAAGAACCTGCTGGCCGAGAATGGCTCCCACTCGCTGGGCGCCGACATCACCACCGGCTACCCCGAGTTCGATCATGTCCTGGTCAAGAAGCTGGGCTGGTGGGACGAGTTGACGGACGCCGAAAAAGCAGCGGCCGAAGGCAAGAACTGGAAGACCGATTCTTCCGGCGGCATCATCCGCGTGGTCATGAAGAACCACGGCTGCCATGTGTTTGGCAACGCCAAGGCGCGCGCCGTGGTCTGGAACTTCCCGGATGCGATTCCGCAGCACCGCGAGGCGATCTACAGCACGCGCCCGGACCTGGTCGCCAAGTACCCGACGCACGACGACAAAAAGGCCTTCTGGCGCCTGCCCACGCTGTACAAGACCTTGCAGCAGAAGAACGTGGCCGACAAGGTGGAGCAGAAATACCCGCTCATCCTCAGCTCGGGCCGCTTGACCGAATACGAGGGTGGTGGCGAGGAAACCCGTTCCAACCCGTGGCTGGCCGAACTGCAGCAGGAAGCCTTCGTCGAGATCAATCCCAAGACGGCGGCCGAGCGCGGAATCCGCAACGGCGAGCGCGTCTGGCTGAGCTCGCCGACCGGCGCGCGGCTCAATGTGCAGGCCCTGGTGACCGAACGCGTCGGTCCGGATACGGTGTGGATGCCTTTCCACTTCTCCGGCCGCTGGCAGGGCGCCGACCTGCTGGCCTACTACCCCAATGGCGCGGCGCCGGTGGTACGCGGCGAAGCCGTCAACACCGCAACCACCTATGGTTATGACAGCGTGACCATGATGCAGGAAACCAAGACAACCATCTGCAACGTCGAGAAAGCATGAGGCGGCTACTGCGCGAACACCATGCGTCGTTGGGCTTGCTGTGGCCGTGCCTTTAGCACTGTCTGCGCAAGCCCGCCTAGCCTGGTGTCCGCTCGCTACGCCGCTTTTGTGAATGAGATAAGGAGACCGATATGGCAAGAATGAAATTTGTTTGTGACGCCGAGCGCTGCATCGAGTGCAACGGTTGCGTCACTGCCTGCAAGAACGAGCACGAAGTCCCGTGGGGCGTCAACCGCCGCCGCGTGGTGACGCTCAATGACGGTGTTCCCGGCGAGAAATCCATCTCGGTGGCCTGCATGCACTGCAGCGATGCGCCCTGCATGGCGGTCTGCCCGGTCAACTGCTTCTACCGCACCGACGAGGGCGTGGTGCTGCACGACAAGGACATCTGCATCGGCTGCGGCTACTGCTCCTACGCCTGCCCGTTCGGCGCGCCGCAGTTCCCCTCGCAGGGCACCTTTGGCGTGCGCGGCAAGATGGACAAGTGCACTTTCTGCGCCGGTGGTCCGGAAGCCAACGGCAGCCAGGCCGAGTTCGAGAAATACGGGCGCAACCGCCTGGCTGAAGGCAAACTGCCGGCCTGCGCCGAGATGTGCTCCACCAAGGCCCTGCTCGCCGGTGACGGCGACATGGTGGCCGACATCTTCCGCAACCGGGTCCTCCAACGCGGCAAGGGTGCCGAAGTCTGGGGCTGGGGTACGGCCTATGGTTCGCGGCAAGCGGGTCAACCTGCAGGAGCGAAGTCATGAAACACCTCCTGTTGATCATTGCCGCAGCGGCCCTGCTGTCGGCTTGCGGCGAGAAGGTCCAGACCGGGGCCGCCGGCAAGCAGGATGCCGCGGCCTACAACGGCACGGGCAAGCCCTTTGTCGATGCGGGCTGGAAACCGGGTGACAAGACCAGCTGGGAGTTGCATCTGAAAGCCCGCGGGCAGAACAGCCAGAACGAATACTCCAGGACCAACTGACAGGATGTCCTCATGAAAAAAGCACTCGTTGCGGCATTCTTTCTGGCGCTGGCCTGGGGCAACCCGGTGCTGGCCCAGGACAAGCCCAAGGCGGATGCGGCTCCTGCGAAAGCAGCCGCAGCCGCGCCGGGCGGCATCAAGAGCCAGAACATTCTGGATGTCAAACCGGACGCCAGCGCTGATCCGGACTACGCCCAGCAGAGCAATGCCGAGCGCGCCAAGGTGCAGCCCGGCAACAATGCGCCGATGTGGCGTCAGGTCGGCTCCGGCGTGACCGGCTACAGCAGCTTGCCCACCCCCGAGGCCGGCAACCTGATCCAGCCCTTCGTGCAGTACCCGGGCTCCCGCATGACCAATGCGGGCGAGGCCTGGCGGCAAGTACGCAACCAGTGGATCATTCCCTATGGGGGTTCCCTGCTGGTGATCGTGCTGGGTGCCATTGCGTTGTTCTACTGGCGCAAGGGCGCGATCGCCTTGCACGGTGCCCCGACCGGGCGCAAGATCGAGCGCTTCTCCGCCTTCGAGCGCTCCGCGCATTGGGCCAATGCGTTGGCCTTCACCCTCCTGGCCGTCTCCGGCCTGGTGATGGCCTTCGGCAAGTTCTTCCTCCATCCCGTGATGGGTGGCACGCTGTATGGCTGGCTGACCTACCTGCTCAAGAACCTGCACAACTTCGCCGGCCCCCTGTTTGCCGTTTCGCTGCTGATCGTCATCGTGACCTTCGTGCGCGACAACCTGCCGGCCAAGGGCGACCTGAACTGGCTGCTCAAGGGCGGCGGTCTGCTGTCCGAACACGAAGTCAAGTCGGGTCGCTTCAACGCGGGCGAGAAGGTCGTGTTCTGGGGCGGCGTGTTCGTGCTGGGGCTGGTCGTGGTGGCTTCGGGCTTGCTGATGGACAAACTCATTCCCGGGCTGGTTTACGAGCGCAGCACCATGCAGGTGGTGCACATGGTGCATGCGGTCTCGACCGTGTTGATGATGACCATGTTCATCGGGCACATCTATCTGGGCACGATCGGCATGGATGGCGCCTATGACGCCATGAAGACCGGCTATGTCGATGAAACCTGGGCCAAGGAACACCACGAGCTCTGGTATGACGACATCAAGGCCGGCAGGATTCCGGCCGAGCGCAGCGCGCCGGGGGCAAGCGGCTCGAAATCAACGGTTCACGCCTGAACACAAGCAGAGGCAAGCATGAAAAATATTTTTGTTCTCGTTGCGGCATGCACGCTGGCCACCTCCGTGTTGGCCAAACTCCCCGCCCCCAGTGATGACGCCAAGGCCAAGGCGGCCGAGGCGGCAGCCAAGGCGGCTCATGCCGGCAAGGTGGAAGCCTACCAACTCTGCAAGTCACAAGACAAAGTGGCTGCCCACTACCGCAAGGGGAGCAAGGCGACCGGCAAACCCGTGGCCATGCCGGCCTGTGCCGCCCCGGCGCCCTTTGTCTACAGCGCTGCCGGTGCAGCACCTGCCGCTGCGGGTGCGCCGGCCGCTGAGAAGAAAAAGAAGAAGAAATCCTGACGCCAT
>Ga0210129_1000213_pt1 | contig 15582 bp, 23 predicted proteins | sample WestPond_Cattail_2_FD_185582 | JGI IMG/M metagenome (GOLD analysis project Ga0210129, IMG submission 185582) | Wetland microbial communities from the San Francisco Bay, California, USA, that impact long-term carbon sequestration -... | ecosystem: Environmental > Aquatic > Marine > Wetlands ... | reverse complement strand
CCCAAGCTGATAACGCTTCGGGAGATGAACCGTCATATAACGTAACTGATGTTATAACTGGAGCTATTGGAGTTTTCAATTTAGTAGAATCTGAAATTGATTTCACCATAACCAAATTATACTTCGTTTGATCACTCCAGTTAGCAGGGATAACCTGATTAACTATAGTCGATACTGGCGATCCTGCTGTTGCTGTTGCAACTACACTTCCACCTGACATTCTGGCTATATTTTCCAGATTAAGATTATAAAGAACCATTGACGCTGCGACTGTCATGTCTTTAACCTGAACGCTTGAATATCCACCACCGCCAAAATGAACCCTATTTTCTTTCCAAGCTAACGAAGCCTTGAACCCTCCCTTGACTACGCCAAGATCGGAATAACCAGCTCCGAAATCTGCTGATATGGCCGCTCCGTCTGGAAAGTAGATGTAACCGCTTACGCTACTCTGTTGTGGCATAATAATGCCTCCTAAATATTATATAATTTCTTTGCCTTTTTCCGATTATCAATCTTCCAAAGGGGTTGAGTGTTTTCATACGAAAACGCTTTTAACCTTTCTTCTTGCTTTGTTAAATCAAATTTACATAATGGACAAACTTTAATCATGTTAAAATTAACTCTCATTTTTAAGTTTTATAGTCACTTCAAGCGGAACAAGATAATTGTCCCTCTCGTCCCGTGGAGCCTGACACGGAAGACTTTTACAAGTTAAAAAATAATTACTGTTATAACTTACTCTGTTAATTGAATTTACAACTGCATCTGCTATCGCAACGGCTTCACCCCACGTTTTAGCTCGGCAGTTTATTGAATAGCTGTATTTCTCGTATTCCTGTGCTAAATTAACCGGAACATACATATAATAATTTATAGTTTTTAATTCTGTTGATATTGCAGAATTAAGCATCATATCAAAATATAAACAGGGAACGCCTAAATAAGTATCAAGCAACGATGTAATTGTTGATACATTTAAGGAGTCATATATGTGTTTATTCGCAAATGAAATCAACTTTTTACCTCAAAAAAATTAGTAAATTCCCTGCCTTCAAATAATTTCCCTAATTCGACTTCTTTGGCAATCTTTTTTGCGATCTGTTCCCATGACTGATTTGTTGTGATTAAAGCTGCCGCAGGTCTTAAAGCCGGGATCGGAGACATATATCGTGTTCCCATTTCAGCATAAACCGCATATTCACAATTTGAACCCACAACGCCATTATTAAGTTCTGCTTCAACTGACAATTCAGATTCTTGTATAGTGCCACCCATGTTATTAAAATCACCTTTCTTTTTTTCTCCGGAATCATCAACTTTCCACATATAGGAATTTCTCAACCGTCCTGTTCGGACATGAGTAGTCAATAAACTCTTTACTTGTGATGTAATTTCCATCGCAATCTGTAATGTACTTTTACCTTGTACTTTATCAGCATCAAATTTATTGTGGGTCACTCTGATTTCTGACATTTTAAATATCCGTGCGGCTAAGATTTATTTGCGTTACTTCGCCAAGTGCTTCTATATCATCCGCGAATACTGCCATAAAAATACCTACAGAAGGATAAATATTAAGAATCGCCTTGTCAAGCACATTCGCTTTTAAAGCCGGAGCAAACGAAAAACTTGTTGTATTACCTGCCATATTTTTTATCGTGCTGATTATACAATAATAATTCGCACCTATAAATAATGTATCTCCTTTTTTTATAGGAAATAACGAATCTGAAAAAACGCAATTTAATGTTGTAACTCCTGCGCTCTGCGCTCCATTTGCTGTTCCGCTTATATAGTTTTTTTTCTTGTATATTGTCACCCTGCCTTCCGGCGGGATATCTTGTTCCTTTAAGTCTTTAGCAGATGCCAGTAATGTTGCCTTGACATTGCTTCTAAACGTTTGATCCATTATAAAATGATCCTGGCTTGTATAGTAAAAGATGCAATCAACCAATTTTGAAGGCGTCCAGGTTATTGGAGAAATAACTCCGTTTGTAACGGTAGTTATTCTTTGAAGTATTACAGTATAATGCTTTTTGTCTGTTGATGAAAAAATCATCTTACCCTCTTTGAAATACCGCCGGATGTTGTTAAATATTCCAATAAAGCATCGACTTCAGGATATCTGACATAATTCTTTCTCCGGTTATATGTAACGCTTACCGGCCCGATAGTCATTGCTGTTTCGCCTTTATCAATATAATGAAGCTGTCCTTCAGTCTTGAATGTATAAGCTAAATAGCATGTTGCCTCAATTAATTCTTTCGGTATTTCATTTGATTGAAGATACCTGAAAGCCATGAATTCATAAGGTCTGCCAAGTGTATGTGAAAGAATACGAGGCCATTCAAGAGCCTGAGTCCATACGAGCCTTTTAAATCCTAAAAATTTATACCATTTATCAAGATAGGAAGTTGCTTGATTTAAATAGACTTCAATATTATCCGTTGTATCAGTTGAATAATCATAACCGAATTTTCCACAATATGTTTGATATTGTACTACGCTTGCATAACTCGTAGAATCTGTATAAGCTGTCCCATCTTCTACTTTAAAAGTAACCGCTCCAGTTCCCGATCCAGTATATTGAGTAATTATAAACGAATTTATGAAATTTTGTGATAAACCACCCGCTACTGGAACCAAAGTAATCTTATCATAATACGTTCCTGCTGTAGCTATCAATGCAGCTGTATAAGAATATAATCCAGTACTTACATGAGTTATTGATGTTATTGTCTCAATTGCGTTCGTTCCATTTACGGCATCTGAATAAGATGGATATATAACAACATTCGTTATTGAAGACGCGTCAAATGCCTGTTGATTCTGCATCAATAAAAATTCTAATGATGTCGTTTCGTTTGTAGTTGTATAAGATCGATTTCCCATTATAAACCTATGCCCTTAAAAGAATCCTGAATTAAACTCCCAAAAGACCCTGAAATTTCATGATTGGAAACGCTGAAATCCCATGCCGCTTCATCGCTGTTACTTCCCATACAATAACGATTTGTTAAAGTTACACCGCCGTCGCAAATAATAACATACGGAATATCGGAATCATAATTTGCAAATAAATATTTATAAAATCCATTTCCGATCTCTGTCATAGCAGCAGCATTAACAATAACTGAATTATCAGTCACGCTTTGAATTGTTATCGTCGGAGTTAATCCTGTTGCTTTTGCTCCGCTATTATTTATGTATTCTGCTGTTATGTATTTTTGCATAATTACCTTACGGTTTATGATACTCTTCTTGCTATTTGTAAAGCACCCCAGCATTGTTGTGTAGGAGACCCATCATATAACCCCTTGATGGCTGCTACTAAACTTGTCGGGAAAGAATTTATAAGATTCTTGAATGTAGAAGCACCGCAATGCTTAATAGAATCATTTGCTTCAATTGCCGTTGAGTAACTCGCAATATCAATTCCTAAAGCTGCAACTTCATCCCTTATTTTTTCAAGCTTCGTTAATGCGTCCAGGATTATTGTTGCCTGAGTGGATATCTGCATACAAGCATCTATCACAATATTTGTCTGATCTGCTGCCATAAAATTAACCTCTTAATTTAATATAATAATTCCATTAGCGAGCATTTAATACTGCTCATCCCAACACCTGTTGCCCCACTCGGCTTTGTTCCCTGAACATCAAACCAATAAGGAGTACCTGGCGTCAGCCCAGAAATAATCCAGCAAAACGTATGAGTTACACTGGGAGTAGATACCGATGCGGAATAATTGCTACCACTTACAGCTATATCAAATACTGTTCCCGTCGCTGCTGCTCCATTTATCGGAGCGGCTCCCGTTCCATAAGCAGGTCGATATGAACTCATCCCTGAGGCAGTACCCGTACCTGATGGATTGAAATTCATGAAGAATAAGACTTTTCCGTTTTTTGCTGGAGTAAACGTCAAAGTACTTCCCAACCCAAACATTTTTGTTCCAGACGATATGTTCGTTGGAGCCGATGGGCTAAATGATACCGAAATAGCACCTGCGCTCAATTTAGCATTCCATATAGTCTTTTCTGCATCTGTGACATATTCATGCGTTGAATCTGTTGTTATCGATGCAGCGGGATGACAATTTGTAGCATCTCTTCCAAGTGTTGCATTATGAGAAACCGATGCTCCACCTGCTGCAAATAGTTCAGTTCCGAATACTCTTTGAAAATTAGGCCTTATATCGTATATTCTATTAGCTATTGATATATCACCTTTCTTAAAAACTATCATACATACGCAAGCATTATCATCAGCAAGCAATGCAGTAACCAAAGGCAACGCTGCTGATTTAGCTTCATCTTCTGTTGCAAATTCTGCTTCAGGATAAACATAATAATACAGTCCCTGAGTATTAATTACGATCAATGCTTTTGCCCAGTAACCCGTAGTCATTTCTGTTAATGCAGTTGCAGCCGTCTTTGTTTTATCTGCCCACAATGTTGTATCAACTGTATTATTGTCATTAATGACATCTCTTGCAACATAGAAATCAATGCATTGAAGTATCTTAACAAATCTTGAAGATTCATTAAAAGGAAAAGGAGATAATCGAACTGTCATGACTCCTTCGGAAAAAATCAATTGACGATAATCAGGAGATGCTTTTTCGGATACGGTTAATCCAACAACAGTTGCACCAACTGAAGTGCCAATATAATTATCCATTACATATTGATAATTTCCTACTATAAGTGGAGTATTCCAGACAACAGTAATAATTCCGGCAACCGGATCCCACCAAAACTTTCCTAATCTTATATATTGATTTGATATTATCTCTGAAGCCGTCACAGACAAAGTTCCATCGTATTTTATAGCAACGAAATTATAAGTCATTGCTACATAAGGAATGTTTGAAAAATTATCCCAAATAACTTCTGCAAAATCTACACCGTCAAATGCTATGCCAACCCCTGCCGCTACATTTAATAATAGATTATCAATTGTTGTAGATATCCTTCCGCCAGATACCCATCCAGCAGAATTACGAATAGTATTCCTGGTAATAAGCGGATCAACATAATCTTTAACTAATTTCTCAGAAGGATAATGAGTATTATCAGGCGTTACTTGAAACGCAGTAACTTTGTTAGCAACGTCTTCAGGAGTATATCCTATCGATCCCGAAGATGTAATTTTCTGTTTTGTTTCGATAACGCCTGACATATTTATGCTTCTCTTGTAATCAATCCGCTTTCGTTATAGTTTCTTGGCAAAAATACCGTTGTGGGTATTTTTGCTTTCGTCTTTGCTGCACCGTAACCAGTAGCCGTAGTAGTATCTCCGAAATAATTATCCGCCAATATGCCTATGCAACCAGTAGCGTCTATAAATCTTACTACCGAACCTGAACCAACGGCCGGGAGAGCGGGAAATATATTATTTATAACATAAACTCCGTTCATTCCAGAACCGCCAGCAAGATATAAATTACAGTCAACATTCGCAGCCGGGCCAGAGAATATATTATTCTCAATAACCACGTCCTGTGGAACTGAGCCGCTTGTCCCCAGAAGTACGATATCGCCTACATTCTTATAAAACATATTTCCAACGATTCTGACTTGCCATGCATTTCCAGCAGCCGCCCACTGTATTGCCCCGCCTGTTCTTGCGTCTGTTGCCGTTGCTCCTTTGCAATTCTTGAAATGACATCCTATTATGGTTGTCCCGAAAGCTGATTTAGTGGAACCGTCATCATCAAGAAGTATTCCGCCACCCGTAGCACTGCCACCGTTAAATCCTAAATTTGCAATTAAACATCCTGGAGCTCTTACTGTTAATAAAGCTACTGCTCCTGAACCTTTTTTAATCTGCGGTAATCCGCCTTGAGTCCTGTTACTGACATAACCTATTATTGATAGATTAGGCTTTGTAGCAGGTATTATTATTGTCTCCGCATAATCTACCGGATCAACCGCGCCAGCTGCCATTTTCTTAGGAGCTACATATATTGTAGCTCCTGCGCTTGCTGCAGTCACAGCTGCTTGAATAGTTGCAAATGCTACATCCCAACTTGACCCGTCGTTTGAATCGCTTCCGTTTGTGCCGTCCACAAAGAATCTTGTCTTTTCAGTATTCAGATTATTTATAAGACTTCCAAGTCCTGCTTCCTGAGCAGAAGGATTAAAATTATTTAATATTCCGACTTGTTTGTTATTCATGCTTTATTCTCCTTTCTCCTAACCGAGGAGAACTCCCGTGAATTCTGGCTTAGTTACTCCTACTGAATTCCAAGCCATACCAACTTCAAACTTGATTTCGCGATACAGTTTATATAAAGCAAACTGGAAAGGAAGACCGGAAACAGGGTCTTGAACTTCGCGAACAAAAGCCGCCTGGTCGCCTTCAACTGGCATGATCGGAGCTCTTGCAACAAGCTGAATTGCATCCCTATGAAAGAAAGGATTCATTGCATTTGCTGAATCGCCAATAGTCATTGCCACGCCGTCAGCAGCCGCAATCTTAAGTCCCGGTTTTGCAATTATAATATCGCCGTTAGTTGTATTTCCGGTTGTTACTAAATATTTGTTAGTATCGCCTGCGAATGTTACTACGTCACCAGCCAGAATCGTTCCTGAACCTGATTTGAGAGTTATGGTTGTCGATCCTACTGCAAAAGAGCTGCCTGTTTTATCAATAACGTAAGAAGTACCACCGCCTTTTGTATGAGCTATAACCTGCGCTGATTCTTTAATATCGAATCCGGTTAAGGGCAGTAAAGTACCGTTTCTGAGTGTTTCAGTCGTGCCAGCCGCATAATTCTGAATTAAAATACCCAATGATCTCATTTGTTCGGCTGCTGCTGAGTTTATAATGAGTGAATAATCGCCAGGAGCCGGGCTTTGTGGCGCGCCATTCTCATTCATAACCCTACGACAAGATGCCATTATAGCAGTGCTTGAGCTGAAAGGGGTTGTTGCTGCTGTTCCTACTGCGCGGGACATATATTTTGCAGATGTGCAAAGGTCAGTTTCGATCATATTACATAATGCTCTCATTGACTGAACAATCTGTTTCTGTACTATATCCGCAAGCTTGCCATTCGCAGCCCAGTCATTCTGATTCATTATTGCCTGCTGCTGTTCTCCGTTCCACATAATCGGCGAATATTTTGATTTGTCGATTGTAAAACTCATATACCCTATTGTCTGATTACCATCATCAGGCGGGTAGACATTAGGAGCTATATCACCTGGAGTTGCTGCTGTAGGTGTAATAGGTACTGTTATAGTCTCATCTTTTGCCACTCTTTCAAGTGATGCATTGATATTGACTGCGTTGATCATGCCAACGAGTTCCCTTGCGACTATATCAAGAGATGTGTAAATAATTGGAATTAATCCGGTTAAAACATTAGGTGTAGAAGCCATGTTCTTTAAACCTCACATTAGAATAAACCCGCAATCTGCGAGTTGGTTTAAAGATTCGTCTCAGACTTATCTTTTGATATTGTAATTCCCAGAATTACGGTAAGATAGATGCGTTTCCGGTTTTCATTTCTTTTGAATACGCTATCTGATCCGGCGTACTCATTGAGTCAAATTCTGTCTGGCTTATTGCCTTTTTACCAGAACTTGATCCATTGAATTGTCTACCGTTAGCACCTGTATTTTTTGGAACGTAAGCAAATTTCTTGCCTTCGTCCGTTGTAATTAGTTTGGAGAAAAATTCCTTTGACGGCAATAGTCCCAGACTTTCATCGTCTATATGTACAACTTTTTTTCCGTCTTTCTCAATGATCTTTGCCTTATGTGAATAAGCATCAATCAATATTTTTTTAAATGCAGGTTCATAATATAAATCCTGCTTTTCACCATATTTAGCTGTTATTGCTTCGTTCAAACTAACGTCTTTAAGCATCTTTTCATTTTCACTGCGCAATGATGTTTCTTCATCTTCTTTCTGTTTCAATTTAGTCTCAAAAGTTTTGAGTTGCTTTTTAAGGGTTTCCATTTCCTCAGAGCCTTTATCCGGCTTTTTACCCTCTTTCAATCTCTTTATTTCATCAAAGTCAATTTCGTCAATCTTTGTTTTTATTTCTTCATACTCTTTCTGAAGTTTAAGTTTTTCACCTTTTAAATTATAATTTGTATTCTTTAATCCGGTTGTTTCGTTCTCTATGTCTTCTTTTGTGTAATAACCTAGATTCTTTATTACGCCTCCAAAGGCTTCTTTGTTCTTTTCGTCTTTTAAAAATTCATCAAGTTCCACAAATGATTTCATTATTTAACCCCCTCAACACTCTTTAAATGCTTCCACATATCTTCATGTTTGCCGGGTTGCAGTCTCCAGGGTTTTGCAGGAACTCGTCTTTCATTTAATATTAAAAACGGTTGCCAGCCCATATCAATTACTGCTTTCTCGTATTCAGCTTGATGTTTTACCTCAAATTCTTTTGCGTTCTTTTCGGCTTCTATTACTTTAAATTTAGCCTCAATTTTTTTATCAATTAACGATTCAATATCATCAATCGAAACTGTTACATCTTCTTCTTGCGGTTTCCCAGAATCCACATTAATTCTCCTTCTGTTAAATTTTTAACTTCTTCCCATCTCATTATAATAAAAATTATAATACCTGCAATGTCAAGTGCAATTTTAATTATTACCTTTGGTTTAATTAAAATTCTCTGTATTCTATATTTCAATGTCATTGTCATTTAAAAAATCATCATAAGATTTAAATCCTTCAGGAGTATTAAATCCTTGCTCTCCTGTTTCAGGGTCGCGCGCTGCTTTCAACTCTGGTTCCTTGCCGTTTATTATATTTATAATCGTACAAAGACAATTTATATTTTCACCGACTTCATCAAAGTCTCCGGGATACATAGCTTCTAATCCATTCTTCATCTTGAATGGTTCATCAAGGTCAACTATCATACCATCCAGATCGGCAACATGTTCATGATGTTTTACATCAACATCCGCAGCCAGCCATTGCTTCTGTATCTTAACATCTTCTCCTAATTGGTCTGACGCATCCTGGCTTGCTGCCAAAAATCCAGAGTTTGCACATCTTGTAGCCTCTGTTCTGGCGATTCTCTCTGCTTGATATCTGGCATTATCCATTATATCTTGTATCATGCTTGACATCTTGTCTATTGAATAACCGTTTATAAAACCCGATGTTATTTTCTGTTGTATCTCTGCAAGCAATTCTCTTTCTTTATTTTTAAGTAATTCACTTAATGATCCATATTGAGGCTGATATATTAACGCATATTCTTTACTTATTTTATCCGCGATTGTATTCCATGAATCCTGAGTGCCTCGTGTTATCAGTTTCATTAAATCAGTATCTATCCGGGTAAAAGATACTTCCATTCCCGGGATATTAGATAATGCAAACTGTGTTTTATAATATGTATTATAAAGATTATATTCAGATATTTCGTATATACTGGAATTCGTATTAATATCTTTGTAAATGCCCTGTATTTCTGTCAGCATGCTTTCCAGTCTGCCTTTTTGCAGCATAACATTATACATATCCTCAGGTTTAACTCCGGAAAGTATACGAGCATATATCTTTTCCAATTGTGCATTAATCTGTTTTTCTGCGTCATGATAACTGGCTAACATGCTATCAACTAAAAAATCAGTATCATTTGAAAAAATGAATTTGTTTATATCCATTATTCCTGTCTATATTTATGCTCTTCTTCCGATGCTAATTTATGAGCTTCTTCATATTCAAGATTAAATTTAGTCATTAAATAATATTCAATAGCTTCATGGAATCCTATATATTTATAATCATGTGCCTGGCTAATATCAAGCCATATCTCGCCTTCAGGAACAAATTTCCAACGTCCATTATTGCCACCTTCACAGAACTCCTGTTCTATATGCTTATCAATAAAAGACTCGTTTACTAAAAATAATTCGAGTTCTCCGACTTTTCCCAGAGATACTTTAAATTCAGCATCAGCATAAGTCTTTATAGCTTCCTCTATCTGCTCTTTCAGCTTATCTATGTATTCCTGATTATAATAAATATTCATTTTTTAAATACCAATTTAAACGCAAATTTTATTCGCTTTCTTAATGGCAATAATAAAAGCTGTTTTGTATAACTACCAAGTATTGCAACAGTCTGCTCTTTCATTGCTTTATTGACTAACCGCTTTTGTGTCTTTACTATTTTCTCTGACATTATCCTTTAAATTTGTCTCCCTCTGCTGCTTCTTGCATATTAGGCATTGCATCTTGATCTTGTCTTACTTGGGACTTATCTTTTTGTAAATTTCCTTTTCCTTTTTCCGGCTGCGGATTCTTAATGCCTTTCATCATTGCCAGTTTTACAGGATCACTATATATTTTTTTATTTCTTAACTCAATCTGACTGTCAATAGATTTATTTATCAATTCCATTTCTTCTTCTGCTGTTAAATCAGCTTTAAATAAATTAAATCCCTGTAAATTATAAAATAATGTATCGTATGAAATAATGTTCTGCTGATATGCTGCAATTAAGAAATTACCCAGGTTCGCATCAATGGGAGCATCTTCTTCTATGTTTGTCGGGAATTCTACTACTACTTCAGGTATTTCACCCTCTTCATTTGCTTCTGTTTCATCACCGCCCCAATCTGCAATGACAAACATTATGGCAGTAACGCAAGTATCCATTGCATTTGACAGGTCTTTAATGACAGCATTCTCTCCAAGCGTCATGGTTGTTGATGTGGCTTCGCTTGCAACATAACGACCGCTTCCATGCAACATCGAAGATGATAACATACTGATTTGTTCAATCTTCTTTTCAAGCAACTCAACAAGAAATTGAGAGGGAGACAACTCAAGAAATTTAGCATCTCCATCCGCGCCGAAGTCTGCCCACCCGCCCAACGGAAATTTCTTCTTGCCATCCTGCCCGAAGTTCTTAGTTATTAATGTCGGATTACCATAATAATATGACGCATTCTCAAGGTCTGCGGCTGTTCTGTATATTGAATAATTCTGGTCTACTATATCAAGAATTGGAGGCTTGCCAAGCTTCGTTGATATACCATCTGGAGTGAAAAAATAGAACGGTATATAATCAAGTGTTGAATCGTTCATCATTGGAACGAATTCTTTTATAATCTCATATTTATCACCTTGTAAAGATGCGGCAATTTTGCTCTGGTCTTTCTTTTGCCAATCCCGAACCTTATACACAGGGGTTATGCTTATATTTTCATCAAGCAGCATTCCTGTATCGTCTGTTTGATCATCCAGCCCATCAAGATATAATTCACGCCAAATCTTAATTTTATTGCATTTATATTTTTCTTTCTTATCAGGAACATCTATTTCTTTTTCCAATACCACAAGAGTTAATTGCTCAGTTCCATTTATTACCCTGGTTCTCCAGTTTATTATGTCCTCTGCCTTAAACATCATTCCATAAGGTCTTTGCTGATCATCCGAATAGTCAATAAAAACGCCTACTCTATAAGCTGTTATAATTTCATTACATATCTGTTTAGCCCAGTAATTTAATGATGTGCCGGCAAGGTCAAAATTATCTTTGATATCCTGCTGTATACCCTGAATTTCAGGGTCTTGTTTGAATATCTGAGATACCATTATATTTCTTATTCTGGCACTGTAGTTTGTCCATACGGAGCGTGTTAAATACGCATTATAATCTTCTGCAAGCTGGCCTTCAAGCTGTGGTAGATAAGCAACTGATTTACCAATTACAGCGTCACGCCCTGCAATAGCGTCTCTTATGCGTGTAATAACGTTTACAAGTTTATCATATTCAGGATGCTTCTGATTAATTGCCATATTATTTCACCTTGACTAATTTATTCTTTAGTTTAATAATCAAAGCAACTTGATCTTTGTATGCCATTTTATCAAATTCATCTACTACAATTTTAATTGCCTGCTGAACTGATAATTCATCTGTTTTTTTAACTGCCATATAATACCTCTTTATTTATTAAACGCCCAGCCTTTGCCAAACGTATCTGTTTTCTCGTGTCCTAAATAAGTACTTCCAACTTTACCAAAAGTACGCCGCATTAAATCTTCTAATGCGTATCTAATTCCGTCTAAATGATGATTATGTTTATCTTCAAATTTATTTGATATTTGTCCGGTATGAACATCAACTATATAGCTGAATAATCTGAATTCATCAATGGTATGTTTACAACGCGGATGAATTATAATTTTCTTAAAACTTTTCATAAATGCAATACCATCTTCAATGCTTCCTTTCCCTTTTATACTGCCTTTTATTTTTGGAAACCCTCTCTGCTTTATGTAGTTAATTGTATCCGGTCTTGATGAGTCTCCTGTAATTGGATAATCTCTGCTTCCAGGAATTGTATTATAATACTCAGGCAATTTGTCAATATCTATTTTTAATCCATGAAATTCGTAATCAATGTATAGATTATCATCATAAACAAAACATCTGTTTAATGTCGCCGGGTCTGTTCCATATCCAAAGTCAGAGCCAAAATAAAAAAACGATCTTTTATTCGGGAATAATAATTGATATTTATCATTCCTATATTCGTATTTCTCAAAGTCATCGACAACCCATTTCCCGTAAAAGACTTGTGCTTCTGAATGCTGAACGCATTGCCCCATCCATATATGAAAATACTTATCGATATCATGCGACCTGTCGTATTCCATTTCATCCCTTAATCCTTGCGGGAAAAAAGGATTATCAGGATAATTGCATTCAATCTTTAAAATATCAGATCTATCAGATAATGTATAATCAGTGTGTACAGGGTCTTCTTTATTTGTAGGATTATAAGTAAATATTATTTGTGATTCATTTGTTCTAAAAATAGTAGGAATAAGAACTTGCAAAGATGCCCGGCTTAAATTCTGCGCTTCCTCAACCCAACATTTCGTTATTCCTTCCTTGCTTTTAACATTATTTATATTTCTATATAATCCTTCAAAAATAAATTCAGTACCCTTTTTATTTGTTATAGAATTATCATTTATTTTATAAATCGAATCTAATTTGTAATGTTTTATACGATCTGATAATAATTTATGTACCGAATCTTTAATTGATTTTTGAATTTCTCTAACGCATAGAATCCTTTCAGGACATTCCATACCTTTTATAAGCAAAAAATCAGCTACAGTCCATGACTTTGCTGACCCTCTGCCGCCGTATAGATCGATATAGCGTTTATTTGTTTGGAATATCGGGAGTAATTTGTCCGGTATCTGAAGATTTAATTCCATTTATTATTATCTTTGTAGGGTATAATTCTTTCTTTTCATCACCTGTAATCTCTATGTTATCACGCCAACCATAATTCTTCAAAGCAAAAATTCCAACCGCAGGTGGAACTACTCCTGAAAACGATTGTTCCTCTACCCAATTTTCGCATTTTAACCTTGCTAACTTCACAGTGTCCGAAAATTCGTCATTTTTCTTTTCATATTCATAAATAGTCCCACGTGAACTAAATCCTAAAGCAAGAGCTAACCCTGTGATTGTAGGCGGATTAAGCTTTATTATTGGGAATCCTTTTGTATTGGTTAATATTTTACCTTCCTGATCTTTCTCAAACTCAGGTTTGCATTTATCAAAATATGCATTAATTACTGATTGCATTTCTTCCGGATTATTAAATTTAGGTGGCCTTCCTGCATTACTCATAAACTATTTTCTCTTACTTATAATTCTATTACATTCTACACACATATTAACATATACTGTTTTATATGCTTTCCTGCGTTTTATTTTAATCATAAATTCAGGATACTCAAATTCTTTACAACGTACACATTTAACCTGGCCTTCTGTTTTATCTTCTACTGGCTTTAGTAATCCGAAACAGGTTTTACGAATTAGAAGATTATCTGTAACTATCTGCCGATCTATCATACTTTTTCGATCTGCCTGATCCTTGTCTCGCGCCACCGCGTTTGAAGTCATGATCTACGTCCCATAAGTATAAATAATGTTGTAAGTTCTGAACATTCACTATTATGCCTTGCTTTCTTAAAGCTACTACAGCGTCCATAGTATTGTCAACTCTTTTACATACTTTTCTTACTTTTTGTATTCTTTCTTCTGTCCAATACATTTAATAAAACAATTTAGGCTGTTCTATATCTCCGATTTTATTCCAGTATACTTTTTCTCCTATTTGCTTTTTACCATGTGATCCTTTATTATTCATTAAACATTGTTTACTCTTACTAGCTATTTCTACAAATGTATCATCTTCACAAAAACTTGAAGAAAAATAAACTGGAACTTTTTGTTGTTTCACCCAGTTATAAAAATCTTGAGTGGAAAATTCTATATTATAATAATTTTCTTTTTTATCTTTTTTTTGATTGTACGGAATATCACAATAAATAACCGAGTTAGATTTTATCTTGACTTCTCTATAATCTTTAGAAAATATTTCAAGTCGCTGAAGTCGCTGAAGTCGCTCAAGTCGCTGAAGTCGCTCAAGTCGCTGAAGTCGCTCAAGTCGCTGAAGTCGCTCAAGTTGCTGAAGTTGCTGAAGTTGCTGAAGTTCAAATCGTCCGCTTAATCGAGCATGTTCTTTAAATTCCTTAATTAAAGAAACTCGTTTTTGTGATGTATAATTATATCCATGAGCAAAAAGATATTCATGTGCTTCTCGTTTAATGCCCTCAATCTCTTTTCCGAATATATATGAATCACCATTGTTTCCAAAACTCCATATCCAGCGGATATAATGATCTTTTTCTTTTTCTGCATGAAATTGTTCTCGGCTTATCCATCTTTTTTCATTTTTATATTTTCCGTTTATTGCGTCTTGAAACAAAGACATCGTTCCCTGAATATCGTTAGCAATTACATTATTCCATTTCTTGCTTAGTAAAGCACAATGAGTAATAGCTCCACCACCTGCGAATAAATCATACAAGTTTTCTGCTGGAGGTAAAATATTTATAATCCATTCTGCTATTTTTGATTTACTGCCTTGGTAAGGTAACCCGTATTTCATTTTTTATTTTCCAGTAAATTATTACTCGCATCCGAAGCCAGTACTCCGAACTGCTGCAGCATGTTCGGCTCAATCATTGATTTCTCGTTAGCATAATAAAGCAGTCTGTTTGTAATTGCTTTGTTCTTCAGTTCATGTGCCATGACTTCGTGATGTGTTTTCTTCATGGTCTCATAATGGTTTTTATAAAACTGAACGTCCGAGCCAATTGACGATATTTCAAGTTTAAGTTTTACCATTTCTATGTCATAATCGTCAACAATCTTTTGCTTTTCCAATTCTAATTTTCTGAGATAGAATTGTTCTGCTTTCTCGTAACCTCTTTTATATGCATCCTCTATTACTTTCTTTTTATCCTGGTTAAATATGCTCATATTATTTTACCATTTCCGTTCATTCTTTTGAAACCTACCGACGTTAAAGATTTATCTTGTATGTTCGATTTAATTACTTTTAATGCTAAAAATAATCCAAAATTAATCATATAATCATTTGTACTTCCTGAATCGACTTTAATTATATCTTCTATTTGTTCTAAACACTTCTTCAGGTTAAATGTTTTCATTTCTGTCCTCCTTGCATGCTCCACCCCA
>Ga0210129_1000212_pt1 | contig 15611 bp, 16 predicted proteins | sample WestPond_Cattail_2_FD_185582 | JGI IMG/M metagenome (GOLD analysis project Ga0210129, IMG submission 185582) | Wetland microbial communities from the San Francisco Bay, California, USA, that impact long-term carbon sequestration -... | ecosystem: Environmental > Aquatic > Marine > Wetlands ... | reverse complement strand
TGCTCGGGTGTTTCCATAAAGCTTAATTGTCGTTTGACCTATCCCGCGGCATTCTTTGCCGCGGGGTATCTGTGATCAGTCTTGTAAGGTCAGTTCATACGGAAGTATCCGTTTTCAGGCGCGCATCTTCGGATCTCAAGCACATACTTACACAAGCGTGATGCGGCGATGGTCCCGGTATAATCCCCTCTTTGCGGTCCCCCATCGTTTCTCATGTCTATCCTTGCCATCATTTTGATCGCAACTGCTGCGGGCAGTTTGCTGAGCCTGTCGCTGGCAGCGATTCTTGCATTCTCGGCTCGACCGAACTGGGTGCCGGTGTTGGTCAGTTATGCGATTGGTGCGCTGCTTGGCGCCTCTCTCTTGGAAGTGTTGCCTGAGGCGGTGGAAATGGGTGGCAACATCGAAACCGTAGCGAAGGCCGTGCTGGGGGGCATCCTACTTTTTTTCCTGCTGGAAAAGCTGGTGCTCTGGCGACATTGCCACGATGAGATTTGCGAGGCGCACGGCAGCCATGGCGATGTCCAACATGACCATGGGCGTTCCGGTTTGATGATCACGGTGGGTGACACCTTCCATAACTTTGTCGACGGTATCATCATTGCAGGCGCATTCCTGGCCGATTTCCGGCTGGGTGTGGTGACGACGCTGGCGATTATCGCGCACGAGATTCCACAAGAAATTGGTGATTTCTTGATTTTGCTGCACTCGGGTTATTCCCGTACTCAGGCGCTGGGGCTCAATTTTCTGACGGGGGTGGCGACTTTAATTGGCGCGCTGGTTGGCTATTTTGCGTTGTCGATGTTAGAGGGGTGGACGCCTATCCTTTTGGGGCTGGGCGGGGCGAGCATGCTGTACGTGGCGATGTCGGATCTGATTCCAGGCCTGCACAAACGTGCGGAGATCGGCGCTACCCTGCAGCAGCTAGTGCTGATCGGACTGGGAGTCGGCACGGTTGGATTGGCCGGACGTCTTATCGAGAGCGCCCACTGAGCGGCGCCGACGCTGCGGCCTATCGAACACATAGACAAACAGCGCGAGTGGCAGTACGCCCAGAAAGACCAGGATGGCCACTGCCTTGCCGATACTGCTGGCCGTGATCGCCATCATCAGAATTACGTAGGCCCAGCCAATCGCTACGATGTACATCAATTCAACCCCCTGGTGAGCACCATGGTAACCAAAGCCCAATCCTCGCGCACGCCCACAGTTGGATTCGTTTCCCTCGGCTGCCCCAAGGCGACAGTCGATTCCGAACGCATCCTCACCCAGCTGCGCGCTGAAGGTTATGGCATCGTCGGCAGCTACGACGATGCCGACGTGGTGGTGGTCAATACCTGCGGCTTCATCGACGCGGCGGTACAGGAGTCGCTCGAGGCGATCGGCGAGGCGCTGGCGGAGAACGGCAAGGTGATCGTCACCGGGTGCCTCGGTGCCAAGGGCGACGTTATCCGCGAGGCGCATCCCAAGGTGCTGGCGGTGTCCGGGCCGCATGCGCTGGACGAGGTGATGCAGGCGGTGCATAGCGCGCTGCCCAAGCCGCACGATCCGTTCGAGGATCTGATCCCGCCGGGGGGCGTCAAGCTCACGCCGCGTCACTATGCATACCTGAAGATTTCCGAAGGCTGTAATCACCGTTGCACGTTCTGCATTATCCCGTCGCTGCGTGGCGACCTCGTCAGTCGCCCGATCAGTGAGGTGATGCGCGAAGCGGAAGCCCTGGTTGGCGCAGGGGTGCAGGAACTGCTGGTGGTATCGCAGGACACCAGCGCCTACGGGGTCGATGTGAAATACCGTCCCGGTTTCTGGAGCGGTCGTCCACTGAAAACACGCATGACCGAGCTTGCCGGTGCCCTGGGGAGCCTGGGCGCGTGGGTGCGCCTGCATTATGTCTACCCGTATCCCAGCGTGGACGACGTGATTCCGCTGATGGCCGACGGCACGATCCTGCCCTACCTCGACATTCCTCTTCAGCATGCCAGCCCGCGCATTCTGAAATTGATGAAACGGCCTGGCGCGGTCGAGAAAACGCTGGACCGCATCCAGTCCTGGCGCGATGCCGTGCCTGACCTGACGCTGCGTTCCACGTTCATCGTCGGCTTTCCTGGTGAAACCGATGCCGAGTTCGAGGAGTTGCTGGCTTTCCTCAGGGAGGCTCAGCTCGACCGTGTCGGCTGCTTCAAGTATTCCCCGGTGGAGGGTGCATCCGCCAACGACTTGCCCGATCCTGTGCCGGAAGACATCAAGGAAGAGCGCCTGGAACGCTTCATGGAATTGCAGGCGGAAATCTCGGCGGCCAAACTCGAAGCCAAGATCGGTCGTGAGATCGAGGTCATCGTCGATGAGGAAGACGAGGTGGGCACCGTCGCGCGCAGTCACGCGGATGCACCAGAAATCGACGGTGTGGTCTATTTAGAGGGTGTGTTCGACCTGGCGCCGGGGACGCGTCTGAAAGTACGCGTCGAGGATGCTGACGAACATGACTTGTGGGCAACCCCCGTCTGAGCTTGTCGCATATCGGTGCAGGTTCCGGTGCCATGCACGGTTCGAGTGCATCCGGATTGCAGTGCCCCACCCTGTAAGCCTCATGGAATAAGGCTTTCGGTGGAGTGACTTGTTGGCATAATCTGTGCTTTGTGATTTCATGAAGTCTTCACATTCCCGTGGCACGATGACGGGATGTCAAAAAGGGGGATCAAGATATGAAATCAAGGTACGTTGCAGCGGGCGTGATGCTTTTGGGTAGCTTTATCTCCGCCGCGGGCGCTCAGGCAGCCGGGACTGACGAGACGTTGTGCCGTGGTACCTACCCGGTTCTGTTGATGACAGAGCAGGAATGCCATTCGTATATCCAGCAGGTCAAGGTACTCCAGTCAACAGGCCAAGACCTTGCTTTGGCAAGCCTGCAGCAGCATCACACCGAGCAATTGGTCGAACGCGCTGCCATCTGCCCATGCATGGAACCCAAGCCCAAAGCCGCCGCCCCACAGCGTGTCGTGATGCTCGATCCTGATTGTTAGGCGGGATGTTGGATCCTAAGCGGCTGTCCGTAATCAGACAGCAGGCGCGGAAAATCTGACGAATGGCATCAGGACGATGAGGCTTCTCCGTTGATTTTATTGACCATTGTTGCGCTGTTTTGCGGGCATGCAAGTTGCTGAGACTGTTTCGCGGGCATTTTGGGGCCCGATCTACGAGGGAGACACACATGAAGGCCAGTCAGCGAATGATTGCAACCGCTTTACTGAGTGGTTCAGCCTTGTTTGCGGGAAGCAATGTTTACGCCGCCACCGATCTCGATGCCTGCAAAGCTGGCTACAAGGTGATGCTGATGACCCCGGGGGAATGCCAAGGCTACCTGAGGGAACTCAGGGCGGCCCAGGCCAGGGCGGATCAGATGGCCGTTCTGGATTTACTGGAGTGGCATACCGAACTTCTCATCGAGCGTTCGCAGGCCTGCCCCTGCCGACCGGAACCCGCCATCATGCAGAGTCTGCGCAAGAATGGTCCGAGCACACAGGTCGCATACTCAGCCAAGTATTGAAGTCAGCCTTCGTGGGCGTCTCCAGATTTTCCAAGCATCGATGCGCTGCAAGTGCAGTGCTTTGCCGTTGACCGGATCAAGAAAAAGCAGGCCTGGTGAACCGGCTGTGCGCAGGGACCCGAGCAGGGGCATGAACCAGCTCTCTTCCAGTATTCGGAGGGCTTCGCGCCAACCGAAGGCGTCGCCGTTTTGCCCCGCCTGCGTCAAATCATCCAGCAGGATCACGCCTGCTGACGCCAGCATGGGCTTTTCAAGATGCGAAGGGGGAGGGTGCACGGGTGTCCTGCAGAACGCTCCCAGCGCATGCACCCCGCTATCGCGAGCATAAATGGGCATGCGGGTCATGGGCGCAGCAGGTTTGGTGCCGCCGCCCCACAGCCAAAGCGAGTTTACGGGCAATTCGCCGTTTGCCTCGCGCACCTGATTGACCGGATGCGTAAACAACAGCATTTGCAACTCGTTCAGCAGGGTGCGAATGCGTAAGGCATCGTCGCCTTGCGGCAGGAGCGGTTCGATCGCACGTCCCGTTGCAACGGACAAGGGTGTAGTGATCAGATGAGGCGGGTACGGGAACGGCACATACCAGCGTTGCGGATGCAGAGGAACCGGATTGAATGCTTCACCAAAATGCTGGCCAATCGCGGTGGCCAGCGCTGTCGACTCCTGTGGCGACAGATTCAGTGACCTGCTGTCTGTGAGCACGATGCGATCGCGCATCACCCGCAGATGCACCGGGTCGGCACGCAGCCAATAAGTATCTCCGGCAAGCTTGCCGTCTGCCTCCAGGGTGATCGGGGCGAGCGGCCAATCCCGCTGGCGCGGGATGTCCAAAGCCTCGCACAAGGCGGCTTCCACTCCCTCCATCGGGCATGTTTGGATCGTTCCGCGTGCCAGCAGCGTTTCCAGCGCGGGAAGGCGCAAATCCTGAGTTGCCGTTTCAAGCAAGCGTGAGGGTGGAAACAGATGGGGAAAGAGGAACAGCATGCAGTGAGTGTAGCAAGCGGATTCATTAGAATGGCTGGCATGCGCCAAGCCCTCCATGAAATCACCGTTCTTACCCATGGCAAGGGCCTGTATGCCGTTACCCCGGCGGTTCGAGAATGGGTGAATGAGAGTGGGATCAGGGAAGGATTGCTTACCCTCTATATCCGCCATACATCGGCAAGTCTGCTAATCCAGGAAAATTACGATCCGATGGTACAGACCGATCTGGAGCATTTTCTGTCGAGGTTGGTGCCAGAGGGTGACCCGATTTACGAACATACGCTGGAGGGCGTGGATGACATGCCGGCGCATGTGCGCGCAGCACTGACGCAAACCCATCTGGCGATTCCGCTTGCGGACGGGGAGCCGTTGCTGGGCACCTGGCAAGGTATTTATGTGTTCGAGCACCGGTGTGCCGCGCAGAAGCGCAGTGTGGTGTTGCACCTGCTGGGCGAGTAAGGCAGCTGTGGCATACTCGCGCAATTCTTCAAGCGAGTCCTGTTTTGCTTCCCTTTGAGCTACAGATCGGCCTGCGCTACACCCACGCCAAGCGCCGCAATCATTTCATCTCCTTCATTTCCATCGTCTCCATGGCCGGGATTGCGCTGGGGGTGATGGCGCTGATCGTGGTGCTCTCCGTGATGAACGGCTTTCAGGAAGAACTGCGGGCGCGGATTCTCGGTGTTGCGGCGCATCTTGAAATCAGTGGCCAGGCGGATCACCTGGCCGACTGGCGCGGGGTTCTGGCGCAGGCGAAACAGAACAAGGAAGTTGTGTCCGGCGCGCCCTATGTGAACGCGCAGGGCATGCTGGCCAACGGCGACATGGTTCGCGGCGTGATTATCCGCGGCATACTGCCGGAACTGGAAAGCCAGGTGGCTGATTTTTCTCAGCACATGAAAGCGGGACAACTGGCTGAACTCAAGCCAGGCGAATTCGGCATCATCCTCGGTGCGGAACTGGCACGCGTGTTGAACGTGTACCCCGGCGACAAGCTGGTATTGCTCACGCCGCAGGGCAACATCACGCCGGCCGGCGTGATGCCGCGCATCAAGCAGTTCACCGTTACCGGCATCTTTGAAGCCGGCATGTTCGAGTATGATTCCGGCCTCGCCCTGATTCATATCCAGGACGCGCAGAAGCTGCTGCGGCTGGGCGAGGACGTGTCGGGCGTGCGGCTGAAACTCGATGAACTGTTCCGTGCGCCATTCGTCACGCGAGAATTGTCGCAAACCCTTGACGGCCACTATTACCTGACCGACTGGACACAAAGCCACGCCAACTTCTTCCGCGCCGTGGCAATCGAGAAACGCATGATGTTCCTGATCCTGCTGCTGATTGTCGCAGTGGCGGCGTTCAACATCGTTTCAACGCTGGTGATGGCGGTGACCGACAAGCAGTCCGATATTGCCATCCTGCGCACGCTGGGTACCAAACCTGCGTCCATCATGACCATCTTCATCGTCCAGGGTGCGTTCATCGGCGTGTTTGGGATGCTGCTGGGTGTGTCGAGCGGGGTGCTGCTCGCGCTCAATCTCGAAACCGTGGTGCCCATCATCGAACGCATAGCAGGCATGGATCTGTTTCCGGCCGATGTGTATTACATCAACCAATTGCCCTCCAAACTGGTATGGAGCGACGTCGGCATCATCGCCGGCGTATCGCTGTTTATCAGTCTGGCCGCGACGCTGTATCCGAGTTGGCGCGCGTCACGCATCAACCCGGCGGAGGCGCTGCGTTATGAGTGAGACCGTGTTGCGTTGTGCCGGGTTGGCCAAGACCTTTCATCAGGGAAAGAATGATGTGCCGGTTCTGGGCAGCGTCGAGCTCGAGGTTCGCGCGGGCGAATCGGTCGCCATCGTGGGCGTATCCGGTTCGGGGAAAAGCACACTGCTGCACTTGCTGGGCGGGCTCGACACGCCCACGCGCGGCCAGGTCGAACTGATGGGGCACGACCCCTTCGCCATTTCGGAAGCGGCGCGCTGCGAACTTCGCAACACGGCGCTGGGTTTCGTCTATCAGTTTCACCACCTGCTGCCAGAATTTTCGGCGCTGGAAAACGCGGCCATGCCACTGACCATCCGCCGCCTGGAGCGCAGCCAGGCGATGGCGCGCGCGGCCGAGGTGTTGAACGAAGTGGGCTTGGGCCATCGTCTCGCTCATCGTCCCGGTGAGCTTTCCGGCGGCGAGCGTCAGCGTGTCGCCATTGCGCGCGCACTGGTCACGCGGCCCGCATGCATCCTGGCCGACGAGCCGACCGGCAATCTCGATCGCCACACGGCCAATGCAGTGTTCGACCTGATGCGCGACCTCAACCGCAAGCAGAACACCAGCCTGATTGTCGTCACCCACGACATCGAACTTGCCGCACGCATGGAACGGCAGTTACGGCTGGTGGACGGGATGCTGCAGCCGCTCTGATCGACCGACGCGATGCGGATAGCTCTCATCGCGTTCTGTTTTGGAGTGTGGTTGTTGCAGCAGCAGGCGACCCTGCCGCCCGCGCGCTGGGTTTGGTTGCTGCCGCTGCTGTCCGGGTTGCTGCTGCTGCCGCGTTTTCCCCATCATCGTTCACTCGAAGCCTTGCGCCGCCTGGGGGTTGCGCTGCTGTGTGCCGCGTTGGGCTTTGCCTGGGCCGCATGGCGAGCCGATCTGAGACTGGCGGATCGTCTGCCCGACCACTGGCAGGGAGTGGACCTCTCCGTCGTCGGCGTTGTCAGCGATTTGCCGCAGACCAATGCGCGCGGCGAGCGTTTTTTGCTCGATGTCGAGCAGGTCGTCACGCCCCATGCGCCGAAGCTGCAGCGCATGCAGCTTACGCGTTACTGGCCGGATGAGGCCGCCCCCAGCCCGACTGTGCATGCGGGCGAGCGCTGGCAGTTCACGGTCCGGCTGAAGCGACCTTACGGCACCCACAATCCGCATGGCTTTGACCTCGAAGCCTGGATGCTGGAGCGCGGAATTGCAGCCTCAGGCTATGTGCGTGAGCAACCTTTGCCGACGCGTCTGGATGCACGCGCGGCCACGCCCACTGCCTGGATCGCCGCCATGCGTGCCGCCATTCACGAGCGGATCGTCTCCACCCTGGGCGATGCGCCATATGCAGGCGTGATTGCGGCGCTGGTGATCGGCGATCAGCGCAGCATTCCGTATGCACAATGGCGTACGTTCACCCGCACCGGGGTCAATCATCTGCTGTCCATCTCCGGTTTGCACGTCACCATGATTGCCACGCTCGCCGGATGGGGGGTGGCATTCGGCTGGCGGCGCTGGCCCCGCGCTGCGGAGCGCCTGCCAGCAAGGCAGGCGGGGCTGCTGGCTGCCGTGCTGGCCGCGTTTGCATACGCCGTGCTGGCAGGATTTCAGGTGCCGGCGCAGCGCACCCTGTTCATGCTCGGGGTGCTGGCATTGGCATTTTGGGGACGACGCGAGCCGCGACCATTTTCTGCGCTGGTGTGGGCCCTGTTTACGGTATTGCTGATCGACCCCTGGGCAGTTTTGTCGGCCGGTTTCTGGCTGTCGTTTGGCGCCATGGCCTCCATTCTGTGGGTGACGTTCGGGCGTGTGGCGTTGCCGGACAAACTGCGCGGCTGGGTGAGCGTGCAGGCAGCTGTGACGCTGGCACTGGCGCCCGCGCTCTTGTTACTGTTCCAGCAGGTGTCGGTCGTGTCACCGTTCGCCAATGCCATTGCCATCCCGGTCGTCAGCTGGCTGGTCACACCGCTGGCCTTGCTGGGCGTGATCGCACCGCCGCTATGGCATGCGGCGGCATGGTTGATGGATTGGCTGGGGCAGGGGCTGGCGTGGGCCAGCACGCTTTCGTGGGCGGTAGCCGTGCGGCCTGCCCCGGATAGTTGGGTGATGCTGCTCGCCGTTGTCGGCACAGTATGGCTGTTGCTGCCGCGCGGCTTTCCGCTGCGGATGTTGGGCGGGTTGCTGTGGTTGCCGCTGATGTTTCCACTGCGCGCGAGTATCGCCCCCGATGCCTTTCAGGCTGACATCATCGATGTGGGTCAGGGGACAGCCATCCTGATCCGCACAGCGAATCACACGCTGCTCTACGATACCGGTGCGGCGTTTGTCGACAGTGACGCAGGTGAACGCATTGTCGCACCTTATCTGCGCGCATCCGGTGTCGATGCATTGTCCGGGGTGATCGTCTCGCACGACGATAGTGACCACAGTGGGGGCCTGCTATCGGTATTGCGCGATCTCCCGACAGGCTGGCTGCTGCATGGTCTGCCAGCCGCGAGCCCGCTGCTGAAGGCGGCACCATCACCACGCCACTGTCATCGCGGCCAGCACTGGCAATGGGACGGCGTAATCTTCGAGATTCTGAATCCTCCGGAGACGGCTTATGCCGAACCCAGCCGTCGCGACAACGATTTCAGTTGCGTGCTGAAGGTCAGCCGGGGCGGACAAAGCCTGTTGATCACGGGGGATGCCGAGCGCCGCGGTGAGCTCGAACTGATGGAGTCCGGTGCGGACCTGGCGGCGACGGTGCTGGTGGTCGGACATCATGGCAGCCGCACTTCATCGCTGGATGATTTCGTCAAACAGTCCCATCCACGCTATGGTGTGTTCACCGTGGGCTTTCGCAATCGCTACGGCCATCCGCATCCGCAGGTGGTGGCACGCTTTCGTCAGCAGAATGTCCGGATTCTGCGCAGCGATACCGGTGGTCTCATCACGCTGACGTTTGGCGAAGCCGGGGTGGTGGCCTCAGAATATCGGCCATCTCACCGCCATTACTGGCACGCCGATACTCTCAATGAATGAAACCGTTCGTCCCCGCTGTTTTGATGCCATTGATCTGGAATCGGCCCGGCAGGCGCTGGCGCGTGTGTTGCCGGTGGCGGAGAACGATCTGCCCTGGCGCGCGCTGGCTTATGCGCATGATCAGTTAGGCAACAGCGTGGCCTTTTCCCACAGCGTGGGCACCGCGCTGATTGTCGCCGAACTGCGGTTGGGTGCGGACGCAGTTGCAGCCGCCTTACTGCATGACTGTCTGGGCGAAGCTCCCGATTTTGATACTGCCTTCGGTACTGCAGCGCGGCTGGCGCGCGGCGTGACGGCGATGGCACGCATTGAAACGCTGGCGACCAGCGCCACCGACAAGCGTATCGATCCGCATGCGCAACTCGAAGCCCTGCGTCAGATGGTGCTGGCGATGGTGGAAGATATTCGCGTCGTGCTGGTCAAACTGGCGGAACGCACCCATGCGTTGCGCTGTGCGGCCGGCCAGGATGCCGCCACGCGAGAAGCGCTGGGGCAGCAGGCGCGCGAGTTGTTCGCCCCGCTGGCGAACCGGCTCGGTGTGTGGCAGATCAAATGGGAAATGGAAGACTGGGCGTTCCGCTATCTGGAATCCGATGCCTATAAAGCCATCGCTGCGCAACTGGACGAAAAGCGTGCCGACCGCGAAGCCTACATCAAGGGAATCATCGAACGGCTGCAAGCCGAGCTTGCCCTGCACGGCATCGATGCCGAAGTTAGCGGCCGTCCCAAACATATCGCCAGCATCGTCAACAAGATGCGGCGCAAGCGACTGTCATTCGAGCAACTCTACGACATTCGCGCGGTGCGTGTGCTGGTCAGGCACGAAATCGAATGCTATACCGTGCTGGGCCTGGTTCACAACCTGTGGCATCCGATTCCGGGCGAGTTTGACGACTATATTTCGCAGCCCAAGAGCAATGACTATCGTTCGCTGCACACCGCCGTGATCGGCCCGGAAGACCGTGCGCTGGAGGTGCAGATTCGCACCTTCGACATGCACCGCCACGCTGAACTCGGTGTCGCCGCGCACTGGCGCTACAAGGAAGGTGGCCGTCAGGACGCGCAATACGAGGAAAAAATCGCCTGGCTCCGGCGCATCCTGGAATGGAAGGACGACGTTGCCGATAGCAGCGAATTCACCGAGCAGTTCAAAACTGAGCTATTCCATGATCAGGTTTATGTGCTGACGCCACAGGGTCGGGTGGTGGCGCTGGATCGCGGCGCCACGCCGGTGGATTTTGCCTATGCCCTGCACACCGATCTGGGACACCGTTGCCGGGGTGCCAAGATCGACGGGGTGATGGTGCCTCTGAATACTGCGCTGGAGAATGGTCAGCGGGTCGAGATCATCGCCGCCAGGGAGGGCGAGCCGAGCCGCGACTGGCTCAATGCGGCACTCGGTTATCTGGCCACCCATCGCGCACGCTCCAAGGTGCGCGCATGGTTCCGCCAGCGCGACGTCGGTGAACAGGTGGGCCTTGGCCGCGCCTTGCTGGAAAAGGAACTCAAGCGCCTGGGTGTGGTGGCCGCCAATCAGGAAAAACTTGCGCAGCGTCTCAAATTCGGCAAGGTGGACGAGTTTCTTGCTGCGCTTGGCCGCGGCGACGTCGGCCAGCGGGACCTGGTCAATGCGCTGCAGGAACCGGGCAAGCCTGCGCCCGCGCTCGCTCCGACTGCCAGGCCGCGCGGGCGGGTCAGGTCAGGCAATCCGGTCACCATCCCGGGGCTGGGCGATGTGCCATTGACGCTGGCACGTTGCTGCAAGCCGCAGCCGCCGGATGACATCAAGGCCTATACCACGGTCGGGCGCGGTCTGACCGTGCATCGTGCCGACTGCGCCGCCCTGCGGCGTGCCAATCCCGCGCGCATGATGCCGGCCGAATGGGTGCTCGATGCCGGCGCGGCTTTCGAGGTGGATATTCGGTTGAAGGCATTCGATCGACAGGGCTTGCTGCGCGATATTTCAGACGTCATCGCCAAGGACAAGCTCGACGTGCTGCGTGTGAATACCGAAAGCCGGGGCGAGTTTGCCAACATGCTGATTACCGTGCGCATCAGGGAACTGCAGCAACTGGCGCGTGTGCTGGCGCGTTTGCAGCATGTGCAGAATGTAATCGAAGTCGGACGTGGCTGAAGGCGACTGCTTTTTCGTTCATTTTTCTAACCGTTCAATTCATGTCATGACACCCCAAACCGCCATTTTCGACCCCATTCCCAACCATGCACGGCATCTGTTCCTTGACTTGAGCCCATCGGTAGATCCCCATACTGCGCTGCAAGCACTGGCCATGGCGTGCGATGGCCAATCCGCAGTACTGGGCATAGGCCTGAGTGTTGCACAGGCGCTCGGCGTGCCGATTGCGGGCTTGCGCGGTTTTCCGCTGCTGCCGGACGCCCGCCCACCGATTCCGGCGACACAGCACGCGTTGTGGGTGTGGCTGCGCGGAGATGAACCGGGCGATCTGCTGTTGCGCGGTCATTCCCTGCAGGCACTGATCGCGCCCGCTTTCAGCCTGGCCCAGGCGATCGTCAGCTTCCGCCATCAGGACTATCGTGACCTGACCGGCTATGAAGACGGCACTGAAAATCCCAAGGACGAGGCTGCCATCGAAGCGGCTGTGGTACAGGGGCAGGGAGCCGGGATCGACGGCTCCAGCTTTGCCGCAGTGCAGCAATGGTTGCATGATTTTCCGAAGTTCGACGCGATGCCGCTCGCTGAACAGAACAACTGCTTCGGCCGTGATCGTGGCAGCAATGAAGAACTCGACGACGCGCCGGAATCGGCGCACGTCAAACGCACCGCGCAGGAGGATTTCGAGCCCGAGGCCTTCGTGCTGCGTCGCTCGATGCCCTGGGTGGCGGGCGCCGATGCCGGACTGGTATTCCTCGCCTTCGGCAAGTCGTTCGACGCCTTCGAAGCGCAGCTACGTCGAATGACCGGGCACGACGACGGCATCACCGACGCACTGTTTCGCTTCACCCGGCCACTCACGGGCGGGTATTACTGGTGCCCGCCGATGGTGGGTAATGCGGTCGATCTCTCCGCACTGGGGTAGACGTGGAGCCACAAACTGATAATTCTCCCGCAGACGAAACGCCCGCAGGGGGCGCATCGCAACGGACTCCCTGGTGGCGCAACTGGAAGGTGATGTTGCCGCTGTGGATCGGAATGGGTGGGCTGGTGGGGCTGGGGCTGCATTTCAATGTCGATCGCAGCGTGATCGCGGGCAGCGTGGTGGCGGTGGGACTGATTTCCAATGCCTTTGCCTGGCTGCTCGGGCTGGTTGCCCTGGTACCCATCATTGGCCCGGTCATCGTCAAGGTGCTGTCGATCGGCTTTATCTGGCTGCTCAACGCGGTGGGCTATCTGGTGTCCTACATTGCCATCCGCCGCGGTTACTCCAAGGATGTCCTGACCTATCGTGGCCTGACCGTAGCGGTCATCATCGGCATCGTCGTCGGCTTTGTGCTGGGCAAGCTGATTTAAGTCTCGGAATTGGCGGCCATGATGTCCCGTGCCAGCCGTTGCAGGCCACTGCCGGACAGATCGGAGGCGTTGTAGGTTTGATCGCCCGGTGCGGCAGCATAATTTTTCGACAGCGATTTCAGATAGGCCGGGTCGTAATGCTGCTCCAGCAGGGCCGACACCAGTTGATCCCACGCCCGCTGGTTGGCCAGTGCCTGCCATGCCGTGATGGTGTCATTGCCGCGCAACGGGGCAAGATATTCAAGCTGTCGGTTGATCGTTTGCGGATCATGCAAAAAGTGAACGTAATCTTCGGTAAGCAATTGGACCCGTGCGGCGAACGGTACCTCCAGCCGCAAACACGGGCTGGATCGCATGGCCTCAATCAGCGCGTCGGGCACGCGCAGCGCGCCGATTTTTTTGCTTTCCGATTCCACAAATACGGGACGCGTCGGGTCGAAGCGGTCGAGGGCAAACCAGATGGTGCTCTCGAAACTTTTTTGCGACGGCTGGGACCGCTCCGGCAACGCTCCCAGCAGCGATCCCCGATGGGCGGCCAGTGATTCGAGGTCGAGCACCTGTGCCCCCTCGCTCGCCAGTCTCTGCAACAGGCGGCTTTTGCCACTGCCGGTCGGGCCGCATACGACGCGATAGGAAAAGCGTGAGGGCAAGCTGGAAAGCCCGGCCACGACATGCCGTCGAAAGGCCTTGTAACCACCGTCGAGCTGCACTGCACCAAAGCCGATTTTCTGCAGGATGTGGGTCATCGACCCGCTGCGACTGCCGCCGCGCCAGCAATACACCAGCGGGCGATACGATTTGGGCTTGTCGGCGAAATAGCCTTCGAGATATTGCGCGATGTTGCGCGACACCAGCGCCGCCCCGACTTTCTTGGCCTCGAACGACGACACCTGCTTGTACAGCGTGCCGACGCGTTCGCGTTCAGCGTCGCGCAACACCGGCAGGTTGATGGCGCCGGGGATGTGGTCTTCAGCAAATTCACCAGGGGAACGGACGTCAATTACCTCGTCGAAGGTGTGGAGTTCTTCTAAAGCAGCGGCACGCAAGCAGGTTCAACTTTCGGGAAAAAATTTGAAAAAATAGCATAGACGCATTTGTCATGCGTTGGCGGCCGCTGCTGTTGAACACGCGCTCGCCGCATCGATGGGTATTTTGGCACAGTCCCCTTGGGTGGCTGTTTTAGCATCCCGCTGGCCGATGCGAAATCAGTACGCGAGGTGAGCTCAGTTACCTTCATGGCAGGCCATCGCGTAACTATAAAGCGACGGTTGTGAGGGGTTCTATGTAAATCTCGGGGAAGTACGGGTAGTGTGAAATCAGGGGGTGGATGCAGAGGGCTTGTCCGCCATGCAGAAGGGTTTGATTTGATGGAACAATATAAATAAAACGCCCGGCATAATTAGCCGAGCGTCAGTTAGATCGGGACTATACGACTTTCAGGGTCACGGATTTACGGTCTTCCGCGCGCCGGCCTGAGGTATTGCGGCGGTCCGCCTTGATTTTAGGCGGCAAGGCAGCATCGATCGGAGCGACACGACGATCTCCCAAGCGACGCTCCAGAGGAATGAACTCAACTTGATAGACAGGGAGTGCGGACATGTTGGATATCCTTACTTGTCAATATATTGACATTTTAGTCAAAATTTCGACAAAACTGCAAGTGCTAATCTGACCGACAAGCAGATTATTTCATCCGTTAGTCGCCGCTGTGCTTTGGGTCAGTGTTGGGCAGACCGTACCAGGCGCTGCTTTTCGCGCTGCCATTCCCGCTCTTTTTCTGCCGTGCGCTTGTCGTGCTGTTTCTTGCCTTTGGCCAGACCGATTTCCAGTTTGATGCGGCCTTTCAGGAAGTGCATGTCAAGCGGCACCAGGGTAAAGCCGGCACGTTCGGTCTTGCCGATGAGTTTATTGATCTCCGAGGCGTGCAGCAGCAGTTTGCGTGAGCGCGTCGGGTCAGGGTGAATGTGGGTGGAGGCGGTGAGCAGCGGGCTGATGTGACAGCCGATCAGATAAACCGCCCCGTTCTTGACCACGACATAGGCCTCTTTCAACTGCACGCGGCCGGCCCGAATGGCTTTCACTTCCCATCCTTCCAGCACGAGACCGGCCTCGAATTTTTCCTCGATGAAATAATCGTGAAAGGCTTTTTTGTTGTCGGCGATGCTCATGGCGGACGGGCTTGCGTACAATTCTCGATTTTACAAGGCTTCAACCAGGATGTTTCATAAATTCGTTTGCCCTCGCTTGTTCCTTGTCCGCCATGAAAGATTTTGTTCGGCCGGACGTATGAGTGACTACGCTACTCCTTTTCAAAACTTCCCTGAAGGCCAAGGCTCGGTGCGACCATCAGGCGAATTGATGAAACGCTCGGCTTAGCACTCATGGCGCGAGTGGAAAAAACTGTACTGGTGGCGCACACCCCCGAACGCATGTATGAACTGGTGGACCGGGTCGAGGAATACCCGTTTTTTCTACCCTGGTGCGGGGGGACCGAACTGATCACACGCGATGAACATCACACGGTTGCAACGCTTCATATTGCTTATATGGGCATTCGCCAGAGTTTCACCACCGAAAACTCCAAGACGCACCCGCGCGAGATGAGAATCAGGTTGAAGCAGGGCCCGTTTTCCGAGATGGAGGGTGATTGGCTCTTCCTTCCACTGGGGAGCGATGCCTGCAAGGTTGAATTCCGCTTGCAGTATGTATTCTCCAGCCGGATGCTGGAAACGATTCTGGCGCCCGTGTTCAGTCATATCACCAATACATTTGTTGATGCTTTTGTGCGTCGCGCTGACGAGGTTTATCCCGCATGAC